>TARA_B100000674_G_scaffold162283_1_pt1 | contig 13230 bp, 20 predicted proteins | sample TARA_B100000674 | Tara Oceans TARA_B100000674 (sample SAMEA2622759) | marine metagenome | biome: marine biome (ENVO:00000447); feature: surface water layer (ENVO:00002042); material: "saline water (ENVO:00002010), including plankton (ENVO:xxxxxxxx)" | depth 5 m
TAGTAATCCTAGTCTTTCTTTTAATTCTCTAATTTTCCTGTTAACGGAATCAACAATTAAAATCAATCCTGTTATGCCTTTTACAACTTTTCTTGATGCAAGGAACACCAATCCTAACACTGCTTCTACTTCAGCAAGATTCTCTCTTAAAAATTTAAAGGCATCAACTGCTTTTCTAATACCCTCTGCAAGACTTTCACCAATTGTTTTTGAAAATTCTTCTATGGTTTCTTCGTTCTCATTCAATACATCATTCAAGTCACCAAATTGTATCTTAAGTTCTTCAAAGAATCCATCTGATATGGCTTTCTGCACCTTGAACAATTTATCTTGAAGCATTGATATTGTACCAGTAAGTGTGTTGGCAAATTCATCTGTGGCATTTCCAAATTGTCCACCCTTACCAAACACTCTTTGGAATGCTTCTCGTGTTTCTTCAACACTTACCTTGGCACCTTCCTTGAATCCTAATAGTGCCCTTACGCCTCTTTCTCTAAAGATGTCTGCTGAAGCAATACCACCTGCAAATGCTCTCTGTATCTGTTCTGAAGTTGTTCTGAAATCAAGTCCTGTCACCGCCGCAACATTACCCACAAGTTCTAAGTTTGTGGATAATTCGTCTGCGTTTTCAGAAATAACAGCAAGGTTACCTGCACCCTGTTGTATCTCTTCAAGTGTGAAAGGAACTTTAGCGGCAAAGTTTACCAAGTTGTCAAATGCTTTTGCACCTTCCTCAGCCGTGCCAAATAAGAACTTGAATCTTAATCCTAGTTCTTCTACTTGTTGACCAACATTGACAACACTCTTAACAATCCTAGCCGCTCCAAAGGCACCAAGAGCCGCAACAGCACCTTTTGCCAATGTGCTAGTCTTCATTAGACTAGAGTTTATATTGACAACTCCTGCTTTTGTTCTTTTTAGTGCCGCGGATGTTTTATCTACGACGACCAGTTCTATGTTTATTCGTTCCGCCACTCTTCATTACCTTCTGTTGTTCGTCATGCTCTAATTTAAAATACGCACTCCAAAGTTGTATTTCCAGGATGCTAAACTGCATAACTTCTTGTATTGACTTGCCTAATTCTTTGGCAATACGCATCAACACAAATAGTTCAACATCCTCTTTTAGTTTTTTGCAACTTCATCCACAGTTCTGTATTCAGTAGTTGCCTTGTTGATTGCACTTGCTATCTTTATTAACACAGCAGGATCAACATCATGCATCAGTGTCTGTTTGTCAAACTCTGTGAACATTCTTTTGCCTTCTGGTGTTAATGCTTTTTGCAAAATACTTTCAACCAATGCTTCTGCCACTTTGCCTTCTTGTTGCAGTTGCATTATTTTTGATTCTGTTGCAAAGGAATAAGTGCCTTTGTAATAGACATCTTGTTTCCATTCTTCAACCGCGACCTTGTGAAGTTCACCGTTGAGTTTGTTTTTGAAATGCTCTTTGGCATTCTTTAGTATATTACTCATTTTAGTTTTCTCCTATTTTTAACACTGTTCACCGTAGGTCGTAATATGCCCCTAGGTGCCTGTGTTGATCGCCCTCGTTCTAATGTGCCAATGTAAGGAACACGATTGATAACAGAAATGCTTTTGCCTTTCCTTTCAACACGCCATCCTTTCCTAGCACGACCTTGTCTGATTGGCGTTTTTCTTTTTGCCTCTTCAAACAAGTTTTGTGCAAGTTGGGTGCTTGCCTTTTTGATAGATTGCTCTATGTTAGCAAACACCTTTCCTGCGTTTGTTGTCTTGACTCTAAACATTATGATGTTGTTGATTCAATCAATGGTCCACTGCCTTGGAAATCCACTGTTGCTGTCACAACGTCATCAAATGATGCTGTTCTCGCCACTGATGTGACAATTACATCTCCTTCGTATTGTGGTTTAGACGCTGTTGTAGTCGTTCTAAATATCACACGAAGAGTTGAATCAATTGATGGATCAAAAATGCCTAAGCCAGTCGCTGTGTCGTCATAGATTACTTCCATAGATCCGCTGAATTGGTGTAGTCCACTAATGTAGGTTCTGCTTCCGTCCCCCATCTTCGTCGTTTCTATAGCCGCTTTCTCGTGAGTCACCGTCCAACTTCTGACGTTCGCAACTGCCGTTTCAGCACCGCCTGAGTCGTCCGTAGTCACCACTTGACCACTGCTACCTTCTAGTACCGCCATGTTATTTCTCCTCTAAGTTGTTGAGAAAATCGTCCTCATCAAAAGTCCAATTGTCTTCTCCAGTAGGTGGTGCCTCAGGATATTTTGTGACATCATCCTTATCAGATTCATCAATTGTTTTCAATAATTCACGATTTGTCATGTTTGTTTTTTTATGTTTTACAACCTTTGCCTTCACCTTGATTACATTCTTGGTTTTGGGTTTGGTTGTTTCGTTGCAGACGACATAGCCTTCCGCAAGAAATCGTTTTACTCTGTCTGGTTCAATCCAGTAAGTTTTGCCTGTAATATCTTTCATTTTAGTCATTCTACTTTTTAACATTATAAGGCTCCTTTAGTAAATGTGTAAGACACCTGTGCTATCATGTTGAACTCACCCAATGGTGGAGTTCTTTCCACAACTTCAATTGAAGTCACCTTTGTTATAGCCGCGGCGCCTGTTAATTCTCTTGTTCTGTCTGTGTTCAATGTTTCTTCTATTCTTTCAATCATTTCATTGCGTTTTTGATCCACAGTGGTGATAGATCCTTCTCTACCATCTGCTCTAACAAATCCTCTGATTGAAACATCCACAGTTCCTCTTCTAATGCCACCCATGGCATCATCTTCTCTAATCTCGTTGCCCATTTGCACAACCACAGCAGGAAATTGTGTGATTGCTAATTTTAAAACATCCAGTGGTTCTCTTGTGACCAACACAGGCTTTGGTGGCACCATGTCAGTTAGTACATCCACAATGTTTTTTGCTATATCTTCTCTTTTGGACATTCAATTACCTTACTAGGCGATTGAAATATTGTGCTTGTTTTTCTGTTGCGTTCACTGTACCAGAACTGTCTGCATCATATTCAATCCCATCTTTTAAAATTTTATCAAACTCTCGCTCATACTCTTTACGATAATATTCCATCTTTCTTTCAAAGATATCTACTTGTTCATCAAATTTTGCTAGTTTTGGATAGATGTGATAACCTAATGTCTGGTACACAGCGGCTCTTGTTAATTGACTTGCTGTGTATAGATCTTCGTCTGGATCATCTTGCCCCAAGTTTAAAACAGAAATATCGTATCTTCCGTATGTGTAAGTGGGCCACCATTCAATACGCAAGTCACGGAAAACATCAGTTTGTCCTTTTGTGATTTCGTCAGTGAATGAAGGTATACCAAAGTTCAATATATCTGGTTCGTAGTCTTGGATGTCTGCAATCGTTAATAGTGTTGCCATAGAGTTTCTGCTCCTGTATATTTTTAATCGTTAAGTTCTTCCTAACTTGATTATTTATCCTGTTGTCATAAAAAAAGGGCGACATAGAGCCGCCCTTTTTGTTGTTGTATCATGCCAGACACAAAGTTATTTATTATACTTGGTTGTCCCCAATTATACCAACGCCATATGCATCAATAAGTTCAGATACACCAAATGCGTGTGTTCCAACAAGTTCTGTTGATCTTGTTGAAGCATTTCTTTCAGTTTCTAATCTGAACGGTCTTTTGTTAACATATGCAAGTGCATCTCTTGAGAAAGCCGCACCAACAACACCACCTGCTGATGGGTCGTTAGCAATGTTTGAACTTTCAAAGATTTGCATTCCTGCAAGTGTTCCAATGAAACCATCTCTTAATGCTTGGTTACCAACATCTGAAAGTGATCCCATGTTAGTGTTACCTGTCCCTGCTAATTGTTGTTTAAGCGCCATTGCTTGGAATGGTGCCAACACACAATAGTATGGTCCTGGTGCATTTGCGTTTCTTAATGTTGCCGCCGCTTGGAAGATTACATTTGCAGTAATTTCTGCCGCGCCTGAACCTACAGAGTTAGAAAACCCTGAGAATAAAGCCGCTAGATCTGTATCTACTTTTGCCGCGATACCTTCACCCATTTGTCTACCAACTGCCGCTTGTACGTCTAATGTTGCAGATTCTCTTACGAAATCTGTTAATTCAACATTAACACCAATCTCTGAACACGTCACATCTTTTCCTGTTGGATTGAATGTAGACGATGAAAGATCCGCGTTTTCCGCAACTGCCGCCGCTGAGATTGTTGGGATTACTGGTATACTAGCCGTCAAACCTGGAGTACCAGATAAGTCGTAGTTTGCCACAAGTGGTCTGATTACTGTCTGTTCTGACATTGTAAAGACAGCCGCCTGTGATATATTTTCAAACAGTTCTACTGTTTCTGTAGTTGTAGTAATAGCCATGTTATATCTCCTATATTATGACTGTTAGAATCTAACTACACCCTTTTCACGCATTAACTTTTTATAAAGTTCGCGATCACCTGGTTTGGTTAAATCTAACTTGTTTATATCAGTTTGTGCCGTAGTCCCTTGCTTGCCTTCTCCTGCTCCAGTGCCAGAACCTTGTGGTCCTGCTGAAACAAAATGTGGGTTTGCTTGTAGAAACTCTGTGACCAAGTCTTTCACTTGTATGGGCTCGCCTTTGTCGTTGTATCTGACTTGCCCTGTTTTTGTGTCAATCACATCAACTGTGCCTGCATCGTTCAATTTTAATTGACCTTTAAGCAATTGGCTCACTTGTTGTGGGTTGACTGCTTTTGCTCTTGATGCCTCTCCTAACAATGCTCCATCAATCTTGATTGAAGTCAATTCTGTCTGATATTGTGAGATTGTTGAGTTGAACTTTTCTGCTTGTTCCTTAAGCACTTTTTCAAACTCTCCTCTCTTCTCCAAATCAGCCTGCCTTGCCTTTTCCTCTTTCTTGACTAGAGTGTTGTAGTGATCAACATCTATTCCAGCATACTTCTTATCAAAGTTTGCTCTTTGCCTCGCCAATCTGTCTTCAACAATCTTATCTATGTCTTGTTGAGTAAATGTGCGAGTCTCCGTTGTTTCTACAGAGACTGGTTTTGTCTCTACCTGCGTTTCTGTTTTTTCAGGTGCAGTAACCTGAGATTGTACCGCTTGTGTTTCTGCGTTCATATAATTGTCCTCTTTGTTTATGAGTTGAGTGCCCTCCCTGCCCTTATGGCAGTCTCGTGTTTATTTATTATCTTCTTTTCTTTTTGCCTTTAGACATTCCGCCTCTTTTGCCTCTTCTGGACATTCCAGATCTTTTTTTTCCTCTAGTTGTAGCCATCCTAGTTCTCCTTCTTCTTGGGCCTATCACTTTTGTGAATAGTGCCGCTGTTTGTGTACTGGTTGTTATCGCCATGCTTTCATGCTCCAGTATGCAGGAGATAAAGTTTTTTGTCCTTTTACTTTATCCAACACTGCACCCATTCGTGCAAGGAACGATCGCTGTCTAGCAGGATTGTTCTTTTTGATAGTCATACCTTTTTGTCCAAAGTTTATCTTTTTGACATTGCCAGTTTTCTTATCACGCACAAATACTTTAAACTTTTTTACATCACCTCTTGAAGGTTTGTTTAATTTTACAGTTCTACCTTGATACTTTGCCATGTATCCATGTCCATATCTTTTTAAAAAAATCTTTTATCTTTTTCATTATTTTCTCCTCCTAAGGTCTAAATCATGTTTCCTACTGCCTCGTAGGAAAGAATTTACTCTTGCCATTGCCCATTGTTGCATTCCTATTCCAGGTCTTGATCCTGCTGTTAGGAAAGCACCCTGTCCCCTACGGTACACTTTTGCCAGTGTGCCATAAGTGAATCTGCTCTTATCTGCCTTTGTGCGAAGTGTCTTTTTTACACTGGCACTCAACGGCTTACGCTTTGCCAAGTTTTATCCTCCTGTTTATTAAACTTTGTGGTATTGTTTTGCCAGCCCTTGCCATCTTGCCAATCCGTTTGATAAGATTTGCAAGTTCAACTCTCTTACTGCCTTTCACACCACTAAGATATTTCTTTGGTACTTTGGATTTTTTATCTTTAGGTACCCTGCGTCTCTTCACCATCATTGTCTCCAAAAAATGCGTTTATCTCAGGATGTATTTCCAATATCTGTTCGTTGGTGTATCCTTCGCCTATCATATCTCTCATGTGCTGTATCATGTCCTCTGGATTCTCCATTGGTGGATGTGGCATATCAAGTTTCAATGGAGTTGTTTGTGCAGGTGTCTCCTCAGGTAAGTCAGACATACTTTCTTCTGTTATTGTTTCGTATATCCTTTTGTCTATTTCATCTGTAATCCTTGTATCCGCAATGTTTGATTCTTTTGCAAGTTTCAACATAGCGATATCGTTGGCTTTGTCCTGTATGGAAAATGATCTTGGATATTTGACTGAACCGTCATAAGTCATGCCTTGGAATAGTGCATACAATCTCCATATCTGTTCTTCACAATGTTCTAAACACATAGCAAAGTCTGCCAATCTAGCATTTAACATTTGGAATTCAGTTTGCAATCCAATGCCTGATAATCTTCTTGATTCTACTGATCTAATACCACCAACGCAAGCCATTCTGTCTATTGCATCAACCTTTTTCTGTATGCTGTCCAAAACAGCATCAATAGATGAACCGTTTGGTTGTAATAGATAAGGTTTAAGTCCTGGTTCTAAATTTTCTTCCATGGTCACAATAGCACCTGCTCCTGCTGAAGCATCTGTGCCTCTTGTCTTTACAAGTGTTGGATGGTTTGTTAATTTTATAATGTCATGTATCTCTGCTGTTTCCTCATAGATATTTTTTTGCATATCTGCTATGTCTCCCACAGCACTTACACCAACACCTCTTAAATTTGATCTTTGTGAATAACAAACCACACAAGGTATTCTGCCCAGCGTGTTTGGTATTGAATACATATATTCACCCTGTCTGTCTTTTGTTGTGTATCTGTACACATTTGTTTCTTCTGGAGTGTATTCTCTAATGTATTGTTCGCCTTCTTGTATTTCTTCTTTTACTTTCAAATATACAAGTTTGTAATAACCATTTTCTTCTCTTTCGTATTGCCAGTCCAAAACATTTTCAGGAGTGAATAAACTTACATATGGTCTGACTTCTTGTTCCAATTCGTCTGCTCTTGTGCTTACATTTGTGTTTGGTTTATCTACTATGACCCAACAATGTCCATAAACTTGTGAATGTCTTGAAACATCTTTCATGAATGCCGCAAAAGTTCTACCATCAAGATCTGCATCATCAAAGAAAGCATCCAGTTGTGGATCTGCTTCAATTGATCCAAGATCTCTTTTGATATCTCTTCTAAATAAAAATGAATTATAAATGCCAACTATTGCTTTGACATGATTGTCCAAAGCATTTGTTCTTAATCTTTTTTCGTAATCGTCTCTTGATTCATACACAAATGGTTCTAAATATTTTCCATAGAAATAATCAAAGCCACCATTATAACTGTCTGCTAAAAATATCCATCTGTTGTAATACAATTTGTATGCTTCGTGCGTAGAAATAATATATTCACTTGCACTATATGGATCACCTTTTGTTAATCTATTTCTTATAACTGCCATTATCTAACTCCTATTGTTGGCTTACTTACATTCCATCTTGTTGGATTGCTTTGTTTTGCAACATCTCTTTTGATTGGCCATAAAAAGTCTACAAGGTAACCCACTGCGTCAGCCATGTGTTCTTGTCCATTTTTGTCAATTATGGATGTGTTTGGTTTGTATTGTAAAGATTCTAAACTTTTAATAATTTGTTTGCAATTTGGATCAATAAACATTTGGCGTAAACCTTTTGCGTTTTTTAACTTACTATTTACTGCATTCACTCTGTCTCTCACTAATGTATGACTTTGTCTTGCGAACACTTTGAAACCTGCATTCTGTAAAATGCTTATGTCTGTTTTTCCACCTGCAGATGTTTTTCTTTGTCTCCCTGCAGGATCTGGAAAAATGTTTATAATTGCTCTTGGATATCTTCTGTTAAGTTCATCACATACTTCTGCTGTGTTTGATCCCATAACATTTAATTCATCAATAAAAAATAAAGTGTTGTTTTGTATTACACCAATTGCCAACGACATTGGATCAATGTTGAAGTCTATGCCAACATACAATTCTTGTGTGTTAAAATTTTTGCATTCTCTTACAACTTCATCTCTATCAAAATTGTAATACACCATACCAGAGTATGTGTTGAATGTTGCTTCATATTCTTGTGCAAAAGTTCTTTCATCAAGATCTCTTTTTGCTTCCTCCAATTCTGCTTTATCCACTTGTCCACCATCTATTGTTTTAAAACTGAATGCCTCCCAGCCTTCTGTCTCTTTTGCCATAGTGTACATTTCATGACTGAAAGATCCAACACCTTTTGGTGTGCCTATAAACAATGCTTTGCCTTTTCTGTCTGACAATGTGGGTCTTAAAACTTGCGTCCATAGTTCCTTGTCCAAGTCTTGGTATTCATCCATAACTAAAAAATCCAACCCTACACCTCGTAATGCATCTTTGTTTTCTGCACCTTTAAGATGTATTGTGGATCCTGACTTTAATCTTATTTTTAATTCTGCTTCGTTAGTTTGATCAATCCATCTTAATTTTTTTAACATATCCTTTATAGGATTCCACAAAATGGATTTTGCCATTCTGTATGATGGAGCAACATAATAAACTTCCTTGTCCATCTCTGCGGCGTGTCGCACCAACTCCATCATGCTTACATAAGTCTTACCAAACCGTCTACCGCAACTTGCTGTACGCATTCTTGCTGGTGAATTGAATATCTCTTGTTGTGCTGGTGTCAACATTATTCTTTGCCCTCTGGTTTGGATAGTGCTTGTAAAAATTCACCCAATGGTAAAGGTTTCTTGTCATCCAAGTATTGTGGTTGATCTTTTTGTCCAAGATAATTTTTACCCATGAACTGCAACATTTTTGGATCACCTTTCTCTGCCTTTTCCATTTGTAATTTTTTTATGTGTGCTTGACCTTGGAGTCTGCCCTCGTCTATAACTTTCTTAAATTGTTTTCTAATTACTTTTATTGTGGTGTTCATGACAGCCGCGATCTCCTTGTCGTTGCATTGGTCAAATGCAAGTTGTCTGATCTGTTCTCTGTCTAATTTTCTAGCCATTATACCTGTCTCTCTAACACTTTAATTCTAAAGTTCCTGCTGTCCTTTAGACTGTTTGTTGTTGTAATTCTAAATTCTACATTGTAGATATTACCTGCTGTGCCACCTGATATGAATGCTGTGGCAACGAAATCTGTTTTGGAAGATGAATCAACAGCCAATGGAGCGGCATCTCCGTCTATTGTCTCCACTGTCACTGTGACTGTGTTAATTGTGTCACCACTTGCCATTGCATTGGTAAAGTCCATTGCGTAATCTAATACAGCAAACGGATCCTTTTCAATAAATTGTCCTACTCTGTCTGATTTGTATCCTGTTAATGTTGCCATGTGTTATCCTGATCTCCTGTCTATTGGTCCAACCTCATCTACTAATACCGTGTGCTGAACAGTAAGTTTTCTTGACTCAGAAGGTACAACTAAAATTCTTGTTTCTTGGTCAACAATATTTATGCGTGACTCTGGACGAACTGTGACTCTTCTAAACGGATCAAAGGCAACTTTACTGCCTACAACTAATGTTGACCCACTTGTAATAATACTTGCTTCACCATCTGCAAGAAAACCACCTGGGAAATTTGGCACTGAGAATGCAGATGTAAATGCACCTGCACCAAATCTTACTCTGAAACCTGTTGCGTCAACAGAGAAACTGCCTGCCTTCAATGCAACACCGCTGGCTCCTAAAGTTGGTTCAGCAACAAGATTTGTACTGACAGTGATGTCTGCTTGTCCTAATCTAATTCTTTTGCCTAATGCTTGTACACTGGCAACAGCATCTAAATTAAAATTGAATACTCTGTTTATTTTTTTACCAACAGCATTGACAGAAAAACTTGAAGTTTCAGAAATAGCAACACCTCTAACAAAAAATCCACCATTTGTTGTTTGTGTGAATGTGGATGTGAATGCACCCTGTCCCAGTATGCCTGCTGTGGCTGATGCTGTTAGTGTGAATGTGCTTGGTGGAGATGTTAACAGTCCAGCCAGTATGGCATTGGCATCTATGCTGGTATTGAGTACACCTGAGATATTAACCGTACCGCCAAGTGTCCTTGTTGCTGTTGCTGAGACTGTGAATGAAGATGTCTCAACAATTCTACCACCTTTTAATCTTTCTGCAGAAACAGAAAAAGGTTGTCCTCCCCATGTGGCTTGTTTGGGCTCTGCCCATGTGCCCATCTCACCCCATGTGAGTCCACCTAGGTTTGAAAATATATTGACACTTGATCCAAGTATCTTGCCGCCAGTCGCGGTTAAGGTTGCAGATGCAGATACAAGTGACGCACCTGTAAATGTTGCCTCAACATAGCCTTGGGCTACATATCCACTTGCTGTGTATCTTGACACTGTGGGGACTCCTGGTTATTAAGCCAATGTTATGCTTAAATTTGTGTCCGCTATTTGGAAAGAGTCTCCGTCTTCAATTGTCTTGCTGGCTGTCAATGCTCCATAAAATAAAACATTTCCCGCGCCTGCAGAATCACTTGTTGAGTTTGTGTCCATAATCGCTACATGGGTGATTGTTCCAAAATCACCACCTGATGCTGTGAATGTGACTGCTCCGTTGTTTGTTGCCGTACCTGAAGCATTCGCGGCATTGAACGATATGGTTTGTCTTGCATATCCGTTGCCTGTGACTTCATTTGATAGATCACCTGCTTCTAGGTTGTCAATTGTGCCTCCTGCAGAATCACCTGCTGTGAACAAAGCCAAAAAGACTGTTCCTGGTGATGTGAAAGATGCTGTGCCTAGAGCGTGGTCTAGCAATTTCTTTTCTAAATAATCGCTTGATGCACTCATTGTTATTTCTCCTTAAGGTTTTAGTTATTTGTATAACTTGTTTATTTATTATGTTTTGTTGATTCCTATCAACAGTCTTCCAGTGATGTTGAAAGTGTCAGTAAGAATTGCTCTTTTCATTCCAAAGTATAATCCAGGTCTAGTGCCTTGGTTGCCATCAATTAGTATTGTGACATCCTCAAGTGTTTGCGTACTGCTTGATTGGAAACTTTTATGAGTTATGACACCTATGCCACCACTTGGACTGGAAGTCGTTGATGTGTCTGATAACTGGTTAACAGTAAAACCTGCTTCATCTGAACTGTTTGAACTGCTGTAGGTGGGATGAGTAATCACGGTCAACTTTAATGTGCCTGATGGGTTCAATGCCACTGCATCACCGTTCACATGGTCCACAACTCGTAGTGTAATACCTTTTGGATCTGAAATTACATTCCAAGTGCCTGCACCTTGATTACTAAATCTAAAAAAATTGGATGAAGAAGATGTTGGATGTGGTATGCCGTGTGTGTATTCGCACAAACAGTCAAAACCAAGTCCTGCAACTGCTGTCAATAAAGGTGAAGTGAATGGCATTATGACATATCCAACATGGCATTGCCGTAAAGGTTTGTGCCGTCAGATACGAAACATAAAACATCCACATCATTTGCACCTGTGGATAGTGTGGGTGCTGTGCCACCTGGAAATTTATATTTTGAATCGTAAGCCAAAGTCCTTCCACCTGTGCCGTCCTGTTTTACTATCAAGACGTATGTTGCTCCTGCTTCAATGTTGGTTGGGTTTGCCAGTGTTGAACTTGCCGCCAATGTTAATTGTGCCACTTGGTTTGTGCTAAGGTCCCATGCAATACCACCTGAACTGTCATCTGTTGCAGTCAAGGTAGTCATATCAAAATATTGTTGTTTTGAATATTCACCTTTGGTTGCGTAAGGTCCAGACGCATCATAAAAATCTATGATGGTGTTCACATTGGTGATGTTTTGTAGTATATCTGATCTTGCATCAGATATTGAATCATTTGCGTTATCGCAATTGGTTGTTCCTGCTTTTGATCCTGATGGCCATGCCATATATTTCTCCTTTGTTATATTTAACTAAATTGTGGTCCGTTATTAGCAGATACATCACTGCCTGATCCTGTCTTGTTGATTGTGTAATTAAATTGTGAAGTATCACCACCTTTGTGGAAAAAATCTGTTGTGTCACCTGTGTGAAATATTAGTGGTTGCGACAACCCTGAAGCCGTCCCAAAAGGTCCCATTTCCACAGGGCCATTGTTATAAAATTTATCCAAATTTGTAGATAGATCCACTGCTGAATCATCTATCCATAGTTGTGTAAGATGTCCACCATTATCGCCAGCCTGGTTCCATTGTATCAATAAGTTGAAATTATCATATGCATCAAAATTGGATCTGTTGCCTGCAGTGATTCTTCCTGCTAGTTCAGTGAAGGAACTAGACTTATTCACACCATCAACATAAAACTCTATGCCTGGATCAGAAGTGGTACACGAAACCACAAAATGATGATAGTCGCCATCAAATAAACCACTACCAAAAGAACTTTCTGGACTGTTGCCATTTTCAGAATACACAAAATCACATCTAAAATTATTACCGCTGTCCCTACATCCAAACCTATATCTACCCTTATGCATTTCAACGAACATCAATGCAGGACCACCTATGCCTGACTGATTGCCATCGTTTAGGTTGAAAGGTATAATATTACCAGTATCACCTGAATCAAATTTGAACCAAAAGGACACTGTGACTTCACCTGTTGATGAACCTGGTTGTGTGGTAATAGCACTATCACCTGATCTTAATGACTGCCTGTCAAGTGCTCTTAGTCCAGGTATACTTACGAACTGTGGTCCATCATTTGAACTTATGTCTGTGCCTCCTGAACCTACCAATGTCCAGGACCTAGATGACGAACCTCCATCATTTCTAAAACCTGTGGTATTGCCCTCAAAATAGTGCATTGGTTGTGGCAGACCAGTTCCAGTACCATCACTGCCCATGTTAAGTGCACCGCCGTTGTAAAATGCATTTCTTATTCCAGTTATGTCAAGATCGTGTGAAACATGGTCAATCCAAAGTTGTGTGATTGGATTTTGCACATTATTGCTACTTGAACTGTCTGAACTGGACAAGATGTATGCCTCGTCGTAAAGGTCCCATCTGATATGGTTACCACTTTGATTGACTGAATTAAATGTATTTGCATTTGAGGTTTTTTCAACACCATCCACATATATGTTGAATGTTGT
>TARA_B100000674_G_scaffold123790_2_pt1 | contig 13224 bp, 6 predicted proteins | sample TARA_B100000674 | Tara Oceans TARA_B100000674 (sample SAMEA2622759) | marine metagenome | biome: marine biome (ENVO:00000447); feature: surface water layer (ENVO:00002042); material: "saline water (ENVO:00002010), including plankton (ENVO:xxxxxxxx)" | depth 5 m
CGTCCATCGCCGCATTCATTCATCTCGTTTCACGCGCATCTCATCATCCGTCGCGTCCTCCTCTTCTCGCGTCCTCCTCTTCTCGCGTCCTCTCTCTCTCTCTCTCTCGCACCTTTAAATCATCGATGAGCGCGCCGACGGAGATCCTCTCCTCCTCCGTCGTCGTCTCCATCGTCGGATCGCCTCTCGATCGTCGCGCGCGTCGTCGTCTCCCGACGCTCGATCGTCGCGATCCGAGCGCGGCGACCGACCGGTACACACACACACACACACCACGAGGAGCGCCAATACACGGGGTGGCGCGCACGCGCGCGCGCGCATTCGCATTCGCGCGCGCGTCGCGCGTCCCGCGTCGAGGGATGAATCAACCGAATCGCGCCGATCGGTTCGTGCTTCCGGAGGGCGAGAGGAAACTGTCGTACGAGAGGGACACCAAGGTGGAGAACGCGGGGACGTTCGTCTTGCAGAGAGAGGATCACACGTTGGGGAACTTGTTACGAATGTGCGTGTGGCGCGAAACGAGCGAAAGGGATGGCTGGCGTTCAACGCGTCGGTCGTGGACGCGTCGAACCGTGGGGAGTGGGGGTCGTTCGCGCGCGCGCGGGGAGAGAGAGGGGGTCGGGACGCGCGCGAGAGAGGTTCGGGACGAGGGCTCGGCGACGCGGGAACGCGGGACGCGCGCGCGAACGTAAGACTGACCCCGCGGTCGCGTCGCGTCGTCCACAGGGAGTTACACAAAAACCCGGACGTGGTGTTCGCCGGCTACAAGAACCCGCACCCGACCGATCACAGAATCGTGCTCAAGGTGCACACGAACGCCAACACGACGCCCGTGCAGGCGTTGCGCGACGCCGTGACCAATCTTCGCGCCGAGGTGAGCGACGTGGCGCAACAATTTTCCGACGAGATCAACGCGATTCGTCGCGAGTAGTTCACGCGACGCGCGGTCGCGTCCCATTTCAATAGTCATTTCAATAGTCCACGACGCGCGGAGGCGTCGCGCCCGTCGCCCCGCGTCCCCCACCTTCCCAATTCTCGAGTCACGACTCGCGCGTACCTCCACCTTCCCAATTCTCGAGTCACGACTCGCGTGTACCCCCTCCGATCGAGGCCCACGCGAACCGTCCATCATCCTATCATCAACGGTCGTGTCCATCGATCCCTCACTCGTCGACGCGCGAGACTCGGCGCGCGTCGTCCATCGCGACGATGCCGTCCGTGACGTCGTCCCCGTGTCCTCCTCTCCGTTCGCGAGTCGAGACGCGCGGCGGGCGAGCGTCGAGACGGCGCCGCGCGTCGGTCACCGCCACCGCCACCGCCTCGACCTCGACGACGTCGACGACGCGCGCGGACGCGCTCGGACTCGGTGACGACGGCGTGGACGTCGCGAGGTTACAACAGAGATTACTCGATCACGGGTTCGAACGCGTGGGGGGTCTCGAGGGGTACGCGCGCGAGGACGACGCGCGAGGACGCGCGAGGACTCGAACGGGTGGAAAATTTGAAATGCGCGCGCGCGAGGGCGAGGGACGACGAAGGGACGGAGAGAGACGGAGACGAGCGGGAGAGGAGGAGATTCGATGGAGAGGAAACGACGCGCGAGGGATGGGTGGATGGCGTGCGACGAGGGATCGGAGACGAGGGAGACGCGAGTGGGTGGGAAGACTGACGGAACGCGACGACGCGCGCGCGCGCAGGACGTACGACGGCGACACGGCGAGGGCGGTGACGACGTTGCAGACGAGGTATGGATTACCGGTGAATGGGAAATGGGGCGCGTTGGAACGAATGATGTTTGAGGAGGTGGCGATTCACACGGACGCGCCGAGATTGGAGGCGTTGGTGCCCGTGGGATCGAGGATGACGGCGCGCGTCGGGGCGGCGCCGGCGCGAGGCGACGACGTCGTCGCGCCGGCGCACGGGGTGAATGCGGGCGTGATCGGTGCGTTCGGGTTCGCGGCGACGGGGGCCGCGGTGGGGGTGTCCGCGGCGATCGCTCTCGGGGCGGTGGGCACCGTTGGTCGAGGTGGGGGCGTGGGTGATTTCTTTTACGACGCCGCCGAACGCGCGCGAGGATTCGCGAGGGCGTTGTCGCCGGCGAATCTCTTCGCCGGTCGAGGCGCGAGACGCCGCGCGGCGCTGGCGTACGACGGCGGCGCGCGCGATGGGTACGCCGACGATGTCGATGACTACGACGGTCGCGGTCGCGGTGGGGGTGGGTACGACCCGAGAGGCGGCGCGCCGGCGGACGGTTTACCGCCGGGGGCGAGCGAGGCGTATTACGGCCTCGACGCGCAGTATCACACCGCGCGCACGCGCAATTTAATGGCGGGCGCGACGTCGACCAACGTCGTCGCCAACGAGTCCAGACGACGCCAACCCGCGTCGTCGTCTCGACGATCGGGCGGCGGCGGCGCGAGAGCGCAAAAGGCGCTCGCGAGCATGGATTTGCAGCGACGACAACAAGAGCTCGTCAACGCGCCCGAACACGAGGTTGAAGTCGCCGTCGGTGTCGGCGCATCGTCTCGTCCGATGGTGACGATGATGCAGCGCGTTCGCGACGGCTTTGATGCGGGATTGGACGCGGTCGGTAACGTCATTCCGGATGGGATTCCGTTGATTGGAAACGGGAGCGATTTCACGGCGCGCGCGCAGCGGGAGCGCGATTTAAACGCCAGACTGGCCGAGGCGCGGTACTACGCGGAATTGGAACAACAGAAGCGACTCAAGGCGGAGCAAGCGTTCAAGCAGAGTCATCAGAAATGGCTCGACGCGCAGGCGGCCACGCGCGAGGTTCGCGCCCAGGCGACGCAAACGGCGGCCAAGTTGGGAGAGCTCGAGCAGCGTCTGTGTAGCGACGAAATCTTCGACAACCATCCTGTCGTGAGCAAGGTGACCGCGTTGGAAAATATGCTCATACAGGAGGATGCAAAGACGGGGGAAGAGTTGAAGAGCGATCTCAGAACGCTCGAGACCAACGCGATGATGCGCGTGAAGGAGCTCGAGGATCAAGTAGCGGAGATGCAACTCGAACTTGAGACTCGACCCGAGGTGCCGCGCGAGATTTCTTCTCGCTTGGCTGCCTTGGAGAGTTTGTTGACGAACGAGACCTCTCTTAATACGGAATCGTCCTCGTCGTACAATAACACGCTGCAATCGAGCATCTCGGACATGGGTATCGCGTTGGCGGAGCTTCGAGAAGGCATGCGAAGCGAATTGAAGCGCGTCGAAAATGAAGTCAGCGGCATCCATCCGCTCATGGATCACGGTGCGGGACGCATCGACATTCTCTTCGCCAAGCTCACCGCATTGGAACACTCGGTTGATGCCATCAGCGAGGGCGCCGCCTCTCAGATCGGTCGTCTTTCAGCGCAGATTGATAGACTCGAAAAGGCGCTCGCCGCGAGTTCCGGAGTCGCGCTCTCGCCGTTTCCTCAAGTTGCAGATGTTGCCGTTGAACCTCTGGCGCTGGTTGAGGAAGAGGTCGCGATCGAAGAGGAAGAAGAGATGGAGGAAGGAGAGATTGTCGAAGACAAGGTGAACAGTAGCGTTGATAGCGCGGCGACTGATTTCTTTGAATTGTTCCAAGAGTCGAGCCCCGTCGTGGAAGCGCCCGTCGCGGAACCCGAGGTCGAGATGGCGCCCGCGGAAGAGGAAATCGTGGAAGAATCCGGCGTCTTGCCCCGCATCGCCGCCGGACGCGAAGTCATGCTTCAGGGTTTCCACTGGGAGAGTCACAACTTTGACTGGTACAAAATCGTACAGGACAGATTGGGCGAGATGAACCAAGCCGGTTTCACGCAGGTGTGGTTACCTCCGCCGTCTGACTCTCTCGCACCGCAGGGATATTTGCCGCGCAACATGTACTCGCTGAACAGCGCGTACGGGTCCGAAGAGTCTCTGCGAAACCTCATCTCCAACTGCAGAGAATACGACGTGTTGCCCGTGCTCGACGCTGTCTTGAACCATCGCTGCGCGACGCACCAAGGTGCCGGCGGCAAGTGGAACCGCTGGGAGGGCACGGGCATGGATTGGGGAGAGTGGGCAATCGATAACAGAAATCCAGACTTTGGAGGTCAGGGCAGTCACCCCACAGGAGATGAATTCTCGGGCGCGCCCAACATCGATCATACCAACCAGCGCGTGCGGGAAGATTTGTCCCAGTGGTTCCAGTGGTTGCGAAACGACATCGGTTTCGGCGGTGTGCGTTTCGATTTCTCCAAAGGGTACGGTGGACAATTCGCCGGTGAATACATCAACGCCATGGGTCCAGAATTCGCGGTCGGTGAGTACTGGGACACGCTCGCGTACGGAGCCGGCTTGGAGTACGACCAAGACGCGCATCGACAACGCATCGTCGATTGGATCGACGCCTCTGGTGGAAACTGCACCGCGTTTGATTTCACGACCAAGGGCATCTTACAAGAGGCGTGCGGTCGCGGAGAGTTCTGGAGACTCGTGGATGGACAAGGAAGAGCGCCGGGCGTGCTCGGCTTGTGGCCGGCGCGCGCGGTGACCTTCATCGACAATCACGACACCGGTTCGACCCAATCGCACTGGCCCTTCCCACACGACAAGGTCGCCATGGGATACGCCTACATCCTCACGCACCCGGGGACTCCGTGCGTGTTTTGGGATCACTACTTCGATTGGGGCGAGCACCTCTCCTCGCACATCAAGACGTTGATGCAAACGCGCGAGAGCTGCGGCATTCACAGCCGAAGCAAGCTCGAAATCATCGCCGCGACCGACGGTTTATACGCCGCCGTCATCGACAAAAAGGTGGCCATCAAACTCGGAGGCGACTCGTGGTCCCCCCAGGGAGACGGTTGGTCCCACGTGTGCGGCGATCACGACTGGAGCGTCTGGCGTCGGTGAGCGACGAAAAACGTTCCGAGCGCCGCGCGCGCGCCGCTGTATTTATCCTTTAGCCATTTAGGCACGCACGCCTCGTCCGCGTCCACGCGCCGCAAACGCGCGCGGTCGACGACGACGAACAGTTGTAATCTGGAGTTTTACGCTTCTGGAGTGAACCATCGACCGTTCCGTTCGTCCTCGGCGTCTCGGCGCCGCCGTCGCCGTCGACCCGCGGTCAAAGCACCGACCGACCACCGCACTTCGCGTCGTCGCCGACCCCGCGCGCGTCGTCGCGCGCCGTACGACGTCGTTCAGCATGCGCGCGCACGCGTCTCTCGCCCTTCCGATCGCGCGTCCGCGCGCGCGCGCGCCCCCGACGCCGTCGCGTCGCGGAGGACCCGAAAATAGTCGTCGCGCGCGCGGATTCGAATGCGTCGTCGCGCGCGAGCGATCGACGCGCGAGACGACGCGCGGAGGCACGATCGTACCGCGCACGGTCGCGGGCGGCGTCTCGTTGACGGAGGAGTCCGAGCGCGAGAACGACGCGACGATGTCCCCGACGGTGCGCGAGCTCTTGCGTCTCGTCGCCGACAGCGACGGCGGCGCGCGCATGGACGCCGAGACGCGTGGAACGGTGGATGGGATGATCGGAGAGTTGGAGACCGTCGGATCGGATGCGTCGGTGACGGCTCCGAACGACGACGCGCGCGTGTTCGGGTATTACGACGTGAGTTACGTCTCCGTCGGCGATAAACAGACGGGAAATCCCGCCGGCGGACGGTTTCGTTCGCCGTTGGGGAAGTTTTTATTCAAGACGATAGGTCTCGAACAAAACCTGTTCGCGCCGAATAAGATTGAGAATCGCGTCGCGTTCACGCTGTTGGGGTGCTTACCGGGGGAGGTGACGCTCGAGGGGACGTTCGCGCCGGCGGGGGAGACGGATGACGGACGCACGGTGAAGGCGTCGTTCGATCCGCCGGGAATATCCGTCGCGGGTGGGCCGAAACTGCGCATAGGACCGAAATCGAGCGTGGTGTTGAGTACGACGTATTTGGACGATCACGTTCGGCTCGGAAAGGGATCGCGCGGGAGTTTGTTTGTGTTTACGAAAAAGTCGGCGGAGCGCGCCGAGCGAGACCATCGTCGATGGCGCGTCGGAGGTTTGGCCATCGCGATCATGCTTCTCACCGCGCTCGGTCTCGGGATTTTCGGCGTGCACCAGCTGCGAACCACGAATAGAGCGTTGTATTCCGCCACCGTGATCGCGGCGTCGTTGATTTCTCTCGCCATGGCGTACATTTTACGAGACGGCGGCATCGTCGCCGAGGACGCCGATCTCGACATCGGAGATGAGTTGACCGAGGAACAACGCGCGTTCCTCACCAAAAGTCGCGCCGACGGTCGGGATAAGGGTGAGAACGTCTTCGGTTCGCAGCGTTAGAGTGTGTGTTTTTCCCGACTAGTAGCGGTACCCACGCTCGTGGGTCTATTATGTACTATCGTATTACAATTGCGCCGTCCGTCCATCCGTTCCGTCGTCAACCCGGCAATAACTCGAGTATGTCGTCGTCCTCCAATCCCAACGCCCCCGGCGTCTCGTCCCCACGAACGGCATCGCCCTCGAACACGATCCTCACCTTGTCCGAACCCATCGCCAGGGCCACCTCGGTCCACTCGAACCCGTTTCGCCACTCGTCGACGACGCGCGCGAACGTCTCGCGTTCGCCCGCGCCTCGCGTAAATCTCTCCCCATTCGGCGCTTGAAACACCAAGTTGATCCTCCTCCCAACGTCCACATCCGCGTCAGCCGTACCAGTCGCGTCATTGCCCGCGTCGTACTCCCGCACGCCGTCCTCGCTCTCGCTCTCGCTCTCGTCGTCCACCGTCTGCGCCGGCCGCGCCGCCGGAACGTACGTCGGCGCGGGCGGTCGCGCCAACTCATCGAAATCCTCCAACAGCATCCTCGATCGCGCCAACGCCGCGCTCTCACACCCATCCTCCTCTCTTTCCTCCTCTCCCTCGCGGTCCTCGACCGGTCGGGCGTCGTCCGCCGCCGCCGCCGCCGCCGGTCGCGCGTCGTCTCGCGAGACGCGCCGTCGCTTCGCCGTCGTCTCGTCCTCTCCCCCCACTCCCGACGTCGACCCGTTTCCGACGTCACCCACCGCGTGACCACCGCCGTGGACTCTCTCCGCCTCCCCCTCGCTCCCGTCGTCCGTCGCGAACGCGATCCGCGTCCCCGCGGGCGTCCCGAGCGTGAAATCGCGCGCGCGCGGGGACGTCGCGAATCGTCGCGTCTCGTCGTCGTCGTCGCTCCACACCGCCTCCACCGCCTCGACAGGACGCGCGAAGATGTCCTCTTCGTCGTCATCGCTCGACTCGTCGTCCGGAACGGGCATGACGCGAACGAAGGGGGGACGAAGTGACGACGGTCGGTCGGTCGGTCGAGGAGGAGAACGCGCGCGCGCGGGACGTACGACGCGGGACGATTCGAGTGAATGCGTGTCATTTCTCTATAGGTCGCTCGCGCGTCGCGTCCTCTCGGCGGCGATGCGTGACCGTTCGTTCGTTCGTTCGTTCGTCCTTGGATGAGTGATGTGATGTGATTTGATTTGATTTGATTTGATTTGATTTCTCCTCGCGAACCGAACCGAACCAAACCAAACCAAACCAAACCGAACCGAACGCCTCACCCTCCGCCCGTCGCCGCCGACGCCGAGCTCGATAAAATGATCCCCACGATCATCCCGTACAGCGCCAACGCCTCGGCGAAGATTAAGATCAAAATCACCCCCACGAAGAGCTTCGGTTGTTGCGCGTTCGCGCGCACCCCCGCGTCGCCGACGATGCCGATGCACATCCCCGCGCTCAATCCGCTCAATCCACACGCCAACCCACTCCCGAGATGCGCGTACCCTTGATACAGCGTGTACGACGTCGGATCGATGTTCGTGGAGATGACGACGGCGATGATGAGTCCGTAAATCCCGAGCACGCCCGCCATGACCACCGGAACGATGGATTTCATCACCAACTCGGGACGCATGACCCCCATGCTCGCGATGCCGACCCCCGATTTCGCCGTGCCGTACGCCGCGCCCATGCACGAGAACACCAAGGCGGAGGTGGCGCCCATGAACCCGAAAAACGGCGCGATCTCATCGCTCGAGCTCATCGCGCGTCGTCTTCGTCTCCACCGTCGTCGACGCAATCAAATCTCAATGAGAATCCGTCCCGCGTCCACGCGCGTCCACGTCCACGCGCTCGAGGTCGATCGATCGTCGATCGTCGATCGTCGAGCACCGATCACCGATCGATCGATCGACGGCACTCGCGCGCGTCCCGCGTCGAGGTGTGCCCGCGCGCGGAGGATCGCGCGCCCCGAGGGCACGGTCGCGCCCAACCCTAAACCCTAAACCCTAAACCCTCGTGTAGGGTTTAGACAGACGGTTCCCAACGACCGACGAATGCGTCCGTCCTCTTCACTCCATGACGCCGTCGTCCCTCGTCGTCCTCGCGCGCGGAGACGCGCGCGAGGCGTCGAGCGTCGATGATTCTCGACGTCCGTGCGTCGACGTGCACATCGCGTGCGATTCGCGCGAACGCGGAGACGAATCATCATCGGATGACGAATCATCGACCGACGACGCGTGGGACGTCGTCGTCGCGCGCGCGACGTCGAACGAAGAGGTGACGACGGAGAGAACGTCGACGAGTGGACGTGGAAGGACGTCGCGACGCGTGTGTCGAGCGGTGGTGACGATGACCGAGGAATCACGCGAAAGAAGGATGCTGTGGACGACGGCGCGCGATTTCGACGCGACGACGAGGACGGCGTCGGCGCGCGGATGTTTCGGTGGAATCTCGCGCGAATTCGACGAGGAGGACGGTGTGGGTGAGACGATGGTGACGTGGAGGACGAAGAGCGCGATCGTGGGCATCGCGTGGACGAACGCGGGCGATGCGGTGGCGTGCGCGACGGAGGACGGGAGCGTCGTCGTCGCGCGCGCGCGGGACGGGGTCTTCGCGTGGACGAGAGAGGGTGACGAAGAGGGAAGAGGAGGAGGAGGTAGTGGTGGCGGTGAGGGTTGCGGTGCGGTCGTGTGCGCCGGGGACGACGAGAGGTCGGATTCAGTCGCGGTGACGTACGACGGCGGCGACGGGGACGCGCGCGCGGGTGTCGTTCGCGTCGTCTACGCCGACGTCTCGACGCCCGATGATCGGTTACGGCATCCCGCGCGCGTGTTGACGATGCGTCGACGCGGTGATGCGCTCGCCGCGCTCTGCGCCGACGGTGCGATTCGCCTGTGGACGCGCGCGCACGACCGGCGTCGATCGACGCGTCTGACGCGGACGATTCAGACGCCGTCGGGCGGGACGACGCCCATCGTCGCGTTCGATTGGTTGGACGCCAGCGCGGCGAGGTATGATTATCTATACGATTTTGCAATCGTCGGCGTCGACGGTGCGCGACGCGCGCACGTGTGGACGATCCGCGACGCCGACGACAGCGGCGCGCGCGCGCCGTGCGCGAGACGACCCATCGTGACGCACCGCGGGGCGATGACGCTGGAGACGCGCTGGACCGGGAGAGCGTGGACGTGCGACGATAACATCGTCGTGCGCGCGGCGTTGACGCGAAGACGCGACGACATGCGCGTGGTGGTGGCGTCTCGGGCGTTCGGGGTCGTCGCCGCGAGGACGAGACGAAATCGTCCCGACGCGCTGGAGGAGATACATCGCGCGAGTCTGCGAGGACACGCGACGGCCATCGTCGATTGCTGGATGCATCCGACGAGCGATATTCTCGTCACCGTCGACGCGGAGGGGACGAGACGCGCGTGGCGTCGACGCGAAGAGACGGGGACGTTGGATGACGTCGACGACGAGACGCGCGAGGCGACGGGCGACGAGGGACGCGGCGCCGGCGGGAGTCGCGCGACATCGCTCGTGAAGGGTGAGAGAGGCGTCGAGACGTCGATCGACGGCGCGTGGGAGGCGTTTTTCGACGATGACGGCGCGCTCGTCATCGGCGGCGTCGTCGGTGATTCGCAACGCATCGCCGAACGCGTGGAGACGACGGCGCGCGCGGACCCGTCGACGAACGTCGCGACGCGATGGTTCGACGCCGGCGGTGGCGCGCACGCGCTCGCTGTGGCGACCAGGACGGAGGTTTCGGTCTACGCGCCGTCGCCATCGCTCTACGCCTCGACGGGGAAATCGTGGCGACGCGTCGCGAGCGTCGCCGTCACCGAACGCGCGAACGCCGTCGTGACCGCGATGACGTGGAGCGCGTTCGGCGACGTCGTGTACGTCGTCATCGATCGCGAGATTTTCGTCGTGGGATTGGACGGGAAGAGCGTCGCCGCCGTCGCCGTCGCCGAATGTCGCGCGGCGCCGTCGTATCACCCGACGACGCTGACTGATTGGATGAAACGCGGTCGCGTCGATCGCGCGCGACGGTGCGTGCGCGCGATGGCGAAATATTTAGAAACCGGCGACGCGGATTGTTTGCGCGCGTTTTCGCTCGCGAACGTCTTGCTCAACGCGAACGAGGAACCGAAAAAGGCGTCGGCGGCGAAAATGTCGGCGCCGGCGTCGACGGCGGTTCCGGAATTCGACATGTCCGCGTTCGGGTCCTTCGGCGGAGGCGCGCCGGCGACGCCGACGCCGGCGACGTTCGCGTTCGGCGCGGACGCGATCGAAACGGTGACCTCATCCTCGGCGTCCGCGACGCGAGAGGCGCGTCGAGACGCCGAGGAGGACGCGTTTAGTTCCGTCGAGGCGGAAGCCGTCGCCGAACTCGTGAGCGCGCGCGCGGATCGATTACGTCTCGCGCCGTCCGAACGGGTCGAATTACTCGGCGTCGTCGACGCCCTGAGGCGCGTCGACGAACACGGTTCGCCGTCGACCGACCTGGACGACGCGGGACGTCGAGTCGCGGCGTCCTTCGTCGTGGGACACTCGCGACGCGGCGCTGACGTCGGCGACGCGGCGCGCGGTCGTGACGCGTGTTGGGCGACGCTGAGCGACACGAAGACAGAGTTGTTGCGCCACCTTCTCGGCGGCGCGGCGACCGGCGTCGATTGGGCCACGATAAAACGTCTCGGCGCGCCGTTGTGGATGGACGATGACGACCAATTGCGCGAATTGATTGAAAAATGCGCCAAGGGTGAATTCGCAAAGACGAAGAACGCCGACGATTGCGCTTTACTTTTCGTCGTCGTCGATCGCGTCAACGTTCTCGCCGGTTTGTACAAGGCGACGCAAAACAAACCTCTGTACGAGTTTATGTGTCGAGATTTCACGGAGACTCGACATCGCGAGGCGGCGTTGAAGAATGCGTACGCGTTGCTCTCGAAACATCGATACGTCTTCGCGGCGGCGTTTTTCATTCTCGGTGGACGTCCGCTCGACGCGGCGTCCATCGTGTGGAAACGCGAGCGCGACGTGCACTTGACGCTCGTCATCGCGCGTTTGGCCACCGGCCGTCGCGAGGGCGCGTCGGTTTTGGATCAATCGTCCCCGCGTGGACATTTGAGCGACCACGCGATCGCCGCGCTCGAACGCGACGTCGTGCCGACGACGACCGACGCGTGGACGCTCGCCGCCGCGCACTGGATCACCGGTCGCCGCGACGCGTTTTTGGATTGCGTGATAACGCTGATGGACGACGCGAGAGACGTCGACGCGGTAGATCTCTTGACGCACATCATCGAACGCCGCGGCGCCGACGATTCTGGGTGGACGTCCCGAGCCAGAGAAGCGCTCCGTCGCGCGTCGCCGCGTGTGGCGCATTCGCTGCGCGCGCTCGGCGCGCCGGTGGTCGCGCTCGAACGCGTCGCGGCGTCGTCGGCGTGGACGTTACCCGCCGTCGACGTGGCGAGACTCGCCGTCGCCGCGCTCGCAGGTGATGCCGACGACGATTCCATCGATGCGCTCGCTCGAGATCCGTGGTCCGTGGACGTCGACGCCCTTCGAGCGTCTCTCACGCGAAGAGCGCGCGTCGAGACGTTTGAGGGACGTACGCGCGCTCGACCTCGCGCGCACCGTTCGCCACCGCAGACGACGCCCGTCGTGAAAACACACGCGCGCGCACCGAGCGTGCTTCCAGCGGAGATTCGCACCGTGTGCATTCCTCGCGTCCCGTCGGCGAAAGACATCGCCTCGGGCTCGCCGACGGAAAAAGTGGCGTCGGCGAGAAGCGCGTTTAGTAAACTGCGCAAAATCGCGGTGAAGACGAAAACGCGCGTCAGCGACGATTCACCTAGAGCGGATGATTCCCCGAGATCACCCGCCGCGTTCAACGACGTCGATGACGGTGAACGCCGCGTGTTTCGCACTCCCGTCGACGTCGCATCGCTTCGAAACGACGGATTTTACGACTTTTGTTTCAATCATGAGATTCCGTACGAGTTGGCGTGCGCGAGCGTGCGGCAGGGATTATCGGTGGTGAATCTGCGCGCGCTGAACGAAGAGGAAAAGGAATCAGAGAAGGACGCGTGGGCGTTACTCTTGCGCGCGCAACCTCCGGCGGCGGGGTTTAAATCCTTCGCCAACGCGTGGCTGCACGCCGACGAGAGCGAGCCGCCGTCGCCGACGACGCCCAAGGATGGGCATCACGTGCGCGAACAGGAATGGGCGACACACGCGGGTTTAGACATGACGTCGCTCACGGGCATCATACCGCAATCGCCGAGCGACGTCGTGGGACGAAACCGCAAGGGGATCAAGCGCGAACCGGCGAACGACGTCGTGGCGAGAAGCGTCGCCGCGCACCCGTCTCGAAGTTTCTTCGCCGTCGGGACATCCTTCGGAGGCGTGCAACTGTGGGATTTCCACGGCGCGAACGCCGAACACGCCGCCGCCGTGTTTTCGCTCGGTGGTAAAAAATCAACGTCCGGAACCGGCGCGAGCACGCGCGCGCTCGCGTGGTCTCCGCACGGCGCGCGTCTGGCGGCGTGCGCATCTGACGGGAGAGTCACCCTGTGGCTCGGCGACGCCCCCGACGTGGAACCAGCGGCGAGCAAAACGTGTGGATTCGCCAACGCGAAGACGGAAGACGTCTTATTCTTATCCACGAACGTCATGGCGGTCGCCAGTTCCACCGGTTCGTCGTCGTCGACGCCGCCCGAGAGCGTCGCGCTCTGGGACGCGCTGCAACCCGCGCGCGCCAATCCGGGCGTCATTCGCGCGCACGCCGGCGGGTGCACCGCCCTCGCCCAGCTCTCGTCCCTGACCGTCCCGTACGGCGTTCCGTGGCCGTTCCTCCTCACCGGCGGCCACGACGGCGGCGTCGCCGCCCACGATTTACGCATGCTCGGCGGCGCCGCCGACGCCACCGTCCTCTGGCGCGCGCCTCCGCGCCGA
>TARA_B100000674_G_scaffold499449_1_pt1 | contig 13217 bp, 11 predicted proteins | sample TARA_B100000674 | Tara Oceans TARA_B100000674 (sample SAMEA2622759) | marine metagenome | biome: marine biome (ENVO:00000447); feature: surface water layer (ENVO:00002042); material: "saline water (ENVO:00002010), including plankton (ENVO:xxxxxxxx)" | depth 5 m
CTCGCGCGCGCGCGAGTCGTTCGATCGTCCGCTCGATTCGCGCTCGATTCGCGCTCGATCGTGACCCTATCTATCCGCGGGGACTGACGAGACGACGGACGCGTCGCGAATCTATAGATGGGTGTCGATTACGCCCCGTTCCAGGCCCTGCTCGAGGCGGGTGAGTGGGAAAAGGCGGACGATGAACACCGTAGACTCATGTGCGTCTTGGCGGGCGAAGAGGCGGAGGATCGCGAGTGGGTGTACTTTACCGAGGTCGCCGACATGCCGACGACGGATTTGAGAACCATCGACGAGCTTTGGAAGCATTACAGTAACGGCAGATTCGGATTCAGCGTGCAAAGGAAGATTTGGGTCTCGCAAAAGAGACAGTGGCCAAAGTTTTTCAAAAAGATTGACTGGACCACGGGTGAAAATGGTGATTACCGCAAGTTTCCGCAAGAGTTTCAGTGGCGCGCCGACGCGGCGCAGGGGCACCTTCCGCTCACCAACGCGTTGAGAGGCACGCAGCTCTTGGCGGCGTTGCTCGAACACCCGGCGTTCGGTCCGGGTTTACCCGAACGTACGAGTGAAGGGTCCTTCTACGAGGGCACCTCCTCGCGCGAGACGCCGATTCGGCTTGAACTTCCAACCGTCGGCGGCGTTTTGGACGTCGTCGGTCGATTCGCGAAGTTTTTAACCTTGTTCGCGCAAGAGCTCGTCAAGTAAAAACGAACGACGAGTCCATCGCACGCAAATAATCACACACACACACATACATCCACGACGTTCAATCCCTAGCGTATCGCTCGAGGGCGTCGACGCGCACGTCATTTTAATCGTCATCGAACGTTGACTAATTTTTCTACAAGTACCGCGCTACTCGCGCTACTGCGCTACGGAATATCATCGAACGGCGCGGTATCGTTGAAACACCGCTCGAACACCTCCCCCACAATCTCCTCGGCGTGTTTCGCCCCGCGACACTTTGGATTCATCGCCACCGACAATTCGGCGCGTCTCCGCGCGCACTTTCGATGGTGTCCCTTCAATCCCGCGAACACTTTCCCTCGCATCACCTCGTTCACCCAGTGACAATCACCGCTCAGATTCGCCGCCCGCACCTCTGAACACGCGTGCTGCCTCACGTCGCTCCAATTCATCCGCTTCCCCGCGCGACACTGGTCGTACGCGTGAATCAACTCGTGCGCCACCGTGTTCTCCATCGTCGTCCTGTCGTGAATCTGATTGTGACACAGCACGATCCCGTCCGGCGGGCGAAACCCACCGACGACGTCGGAGGAACATCTCTCAATCTTAAAGAACCGCTCATCGATCGCGCACCCGGCGTCGGCGAGCTTTTCGATCATGAATCGCACGATCGGGGACGTCCCGGTCGCCATGTCCCTGAGCTCGCTTGCGCACCGTTCGGGCGTCATGACGAACGAGGACGAACGAGGACGAACGAGGACGAACGAGGACGAACGAACGCGCGAGCTGAACGGCCGGTCGTGTCGTCGCGCCGTCCCTCGGCCGCGTCGCTCGGTGTCGTGTCGTCCGCGGTCGAGAGGGAAAGGATCATCGTGGTACGCGAAATAATCGGACTGGAAAACAATACTGTAGTGGTTATAGTAGTATCTATCTACACACGGGTGATGATGCAGAGCGAGACGCCGCGCGACGACGACGACGACCGCGACGCGCGCGGCGAGAGCTATGGTAGTGGTGCAAACCACGATGACGATGTTGAGTCGTACCGCATTCACGCAATCTATCCATTCATCTACCCCGTTCGTAAGATGACGTGCACGCCCGAATCCGTCTCCACCACGCCGCTCATCTCCCCGACCCCTAACGCGTACGTCGCCTCCTCGAACGCGCGCTGCATCGCCCCTCGACCGAATTCCCCTAAATCTCCACCTCTTTTCGCCGACGAACAGTCCGACACCTCGCGCGCGACGTCCTCGAACGCGCACGTCCCGTTTTCGATCACGGCTCGATAATGCACCAGCTCATCGATCGCCGCCTCCTTGGTGCGCTTCGAGATGTGTTCACCGTCCGGATCGCGCCACGACGCCGGTCGACGACTGTTCGCGTGTTTCACCAACACGTGCGACGCCCGAACGGTCGTCGGCGCCGTCATCGCGTCGCGCACTGCCGATGATTGTATGATTTTCATCTCGATTCCATTCCATTCGCGCATCATTCATCTTTCATCATTCCCTCGCGCGCGCGAATCGTCATGGCGGCGAAGCGCGCGGGTAAGGCGTCGACGAAACCGACGAAACCGGCGGGGAAGACGACGACCAAGGCGACGACGACGACGACGACCAAGGCGGCGAAGGCGACGGCGACGACGACGACGGGGACGACGGGGACGGGGACGGGGACGGAGAAGGATGGGGACGACGACGGGAACGGGGAAGACGAGGACGCGGGCGAGGGTGAGGGCGAGGAATCGCGCGAGGAGGATGAACAGATCGGTGTCGATGCGGGAGACGAGCGCGTGCCGGGGGCGTTCGTGCCGAGAGACGCCGTGGTGGTGTGGAACATTCTTCGCGAGATGGTGCGCGCGTCTCGGTCGCGCGCGAACGCGAACGCGACGGCTTTTACGAAAACGTTCGTCTTCTCGCGCGTTCGATCGCGCTCGAACGCGTTCGACTGACCGAAATATGCGTTCGCGCGCGCTCTCTCGCCGCAGGGCGTGACGGACGTGGAACAAAAAGTCATCTCGCAAGGGATGGAGTTCATGCACAGGTACGCGAGCGAGGTGCTCGAGGAATCGACGGCGGCGGCGAGACACGCGAATCGCACCGTTCTCACCGCGGATGACGTGAAGATCGGGGCGAAATCTATTCTCATGCGTCAGTTTCTCGATCCTCCGAGTCTCACGGACGCCCACGCCGTGGCGTCGGCGGTGAATAAACGTCCGCTGCAAAAACTCTCCAATCGTCCCGGCATTCACGTCCCGACGGAGATCAACCTTCTCAACGATAACTGGGACATCGGTCCGCCTCGCGCGCGAGACGCGAGCGAGATTGAATTGGAAAAAGAAGCCGAGGCCAAGGAACAGGCCGCCGCCGCGGCCGCCGCCGCGCGAGACGCCATCGCGCGCGCCGCCGTCGAGCCCGGCGACTTGCCCGCCGCCGGCGCGCGAGACGTCGTCGCGTTCGACGTCAAATCCACCGCGAACGGCGCCGCGGAGACGACCGCGCGCGAAGATCTCGGCGATTTCGCCGAGTTCATGGATCTCGACGACGACGACGACGAGTAGCGCGTTCGTGTCATAGAATATCAGTTTCGTTTCGTTTCGGTTCGGTTTCTCGGCGACGACGCCGACGACGAGACCGACGATCGCACACCACGACGCGCGCGCGACGCGCCACCGCATCGAGCGATCGCGCGACGCGAACGCGCGACGCGTTCGAGTGCGCGAGAGCGCGCGCGCGGCGAGAGACGCGAGATCGTCGACGTGCGGTGCGCTCCGTTCCATCGCCATCGATCGATCGAGTGATTGTACCGGTCGCGTCATCAACGAGTCGTCTGATTTGAGCGGCTGGAATGGTGGCGAAGACGCGCGCGTTCGCGTTCGCGTTCGCGCTCGCGGTCGTTGCGGTGGTGTCGGTGATCGAGGGCGCGCGCGCGCAGGCGTCGCCGGTGTACGAGACGGTGGCGCCGGATGGAAATTTTACGTCGGCGCGAACGCTCGGGCGGGACGAATACGCGTATTTTAAATTTTCTCTGAGCGCGAAGAACGACGTGGACGTGACGGTGGACGTGTTGGATGGCGATGCGGATCTGTTTGTGTTGCGTCCGTGCGTGAACGTGGCGGATTGTGCGAGAGTTCCGAGCGACGCGGCGTACGACTATCCGAGCGTGCACGGGCACGGACGCGACGAGGTGTTCGTGCGCGGCGCTGATCTGGACGAAAGCCTGGACGTCGGGTCGACGAAATATTTTCGCATCGGCGTGCACGGATGGTCGGCGCACGGATCGACGTTTAAATTGGCGGTGACGGAGGTGCCGAACGACAGAGCGCTCTCCACCGCGCAGACGACGGCGTTGGACTCGATATTCGACAAGTGTTGCGACGCGACGAGGTCGTGTACGTTTTGGAAAGCGCATCGCGCGCTGAGCATTGATCCGTGTCACTCTAGATTCGCGCGGTGCGACGCTCGCAACGAGACGACGATGTTGGATCTGAGCGCTGAAAACATGGCGTGCGAGCTCGACGCGTCCGACGTAGCGCCGTTCGGACCATCGCTTCGACGATTGTGGCTCAATTCGAACGGCGATTCGTTCACGCTCGCGAACAACGGCATGTCGATCGGTATATTAAGCGCGCTGCCGACGTTGGAGTCGCTCGACGTCTCGTTCGTCGATTTAGACGGTGTCGACGCGAGCGCGTTGTGTGCGCACACCAATTTGATATCCATCGAAGCCATCTCGAGCAACGTCACGGGAAATTTTCCGTCGTGTTTGCTGAACAAGCAAAACCTCCAGGTGGTGCACATGGCGGGGAATTATATGACAGGGACGCTTCCGGTGCTCGCGTCGACGACCCTGCGCACGCTCGACGTTCGTTTACAAAAATCGGCGGAGAGCATCGCGGGGTCGATTCCTCCGTCGTACGTCTCGGCGTCTTCAAAGTTGGAACACCTGATGCTGACCGGTCTCAAACTCTCGGGCTCGATACCGGCGTTCGGCTCAAACACTAGATTACGATGGGTGTACCTGTCGCACAACGATCTCACCGGATCGATACCGTCGAGTCTCGGAGCCGCGTCGTACGCCACGCACGTCGCGATTGACCACAACGCACTCTCGGGAGACGTGCCTCCGGGCGTGTACGACAACCCGAATCGAACCCAAGTGTCATTGAACTCGAACGCTCTGACGAAACTGAGCGTCGTCTCCGCGCACGCCTCCCCCGGGGCGTCGCTCGTGACGTTGAACGCGTCGGATAACGTCATTCGCGAAGAGGGCATTCCGCTAGTCTTGACGTCGATGTCAAAACTCGAAAATCTCTACCTACGAGATAACAGGTTTTACGGGCAGATTCTCGGCGACTCGACGTCGCCCACGTGGGCACTGTACGAGCTGGATGTGAGCGGAAATTCCTTCAGCGGTGACATTCCGGGGGCGAATCACTGGGGCAACATTTTCCAAACCTCGTCGAGTCGCGTGAGAAGTTTCGACGTGTCGAACAACAATTACACGGCGTCGCCGGCGTGGCTGAAGGGGTACGGCGACGAGGCGGGTCTGACGATTCGGCCGCCGATACCGGACGTAGCAGATCCCTCTTCGACGCGGGGAATATCGAAATTCATGCTCGCCGTCGTTCTAATCGGCGTCTCGTCTTTGACGGTGACGGGAGTTGTCGTGGGCGTGAGAAAGTACAGAAAAAATCAATCGCGAGGGGGCGCGCGAAAGTTCGTATTCTTTCAAAATGACGCGGTTGACGTCGAGATGGCGAGTCGAGATCATCAATAGAGAACGGTTGAACGAAACGACGAAATTGTAACACATGTACCTCTACTTGCGGCGACGACGACGAATACCGATGATTAATGACGATGATTCATTACAGAACAATAAACGATTCGTCCGCGCAATCGCGCGGTTAGAGTTCATCCTTGGGCGCGTCGGCGGCGGGCTCATCGCTCTCGGCGGCGGGCTCATCGCTCTCGGCGGCGGGCTCATCGCTCTCGGCGACGGGCTCTTCCGCCTCCGTTTCTTCCTTCTCTTCCTCGACGATGTGGAACTGGGTCTCGTCCACGAGTTCGGCGTCCTTCGCGACGCCCATGTTGCCCTTGAGCAAGTCGAAGACGCGTCCGGCGTACTCGCCGGGCTTGTCAAAGGTGAAACCGGATTCTAACATGGCTGTTTCAAACATGAGTTTGGCCAAGACGGCCGTCTCCTCGGAGTCCGGATCTTGTTCGGATCGCTCCTTGAGGGCGGCGATCATCGGGTGTCGCGGGTTGACTTCGAGCGTCTTCTTGCCGCGCATGTACTCGTGTCGCGAATCGTCGCCCAAGGCTTGCGCCTTCATGATTCTTTCCATGTTCGCGGACCATCCGTACTTGGAAGAGACGACGACGCACGGGGTGGTGGAGAGACGGTTGGAAACCTTGACGCCCTCGATGACATTCTCCGGAAGCTTGCTCTTCCACCACGCGGTGAATGGCTTGAACGCCGCCTTGGTCTTCTTGAATCGAGCCTTTTCGTCGTCGTCGGCGTCGCCGAACTTGAGATCTTCCTTGCTCGCGTTGGAGAACTTGTAGTCGTCGAACTCGGTCAAGTTTTGCATCGTGTACTCGTCGACAGGATCGGTGAAGTAGATGACTTCGAAATCCTTGGCGATGAGCTTTTCGAGCATCGGAGAGTTCTTGAGAGCTTCGATGGACTCGCCCGTGATGTAGTAGATGGACTTTTGGCCCTCCTTCATGCGTTCGACGTACTGCTCCAAAGAAACGAGTTTACCGTCTGACTTGGACGTTTCGAATCGAAGAAGCTTGGCGAGACGCACGCGGTTGCTCGCGTCCTCGATGATGCCGAGCTTGATGGCTTTGCCAAAGTTCTTCCAGAACTTTTCGTACTTGGTCTCCTCGACGTCGGTTTCTTCGCCTTCGGGCTTCTCTCCGTCGTCTTCGGCGTCCTTTCCTTCCTCAGCGAGCTTACGAAGCATGTCCAAAGCCTTGCGCACGAGCTTCTTCTTGATAGTTTTCAAGCTCGTGTGCTGTTGAAGCGTCTCGCGAGAGACGTTGAGAGGCAAGGTGTCGGAGTCGACGATACCCTTGATGAAGCTCAAATACTTGGGCAAGAGCTCATCGAATTCATCGGAGATAAAGACGCGTCGAACGTACAACTTGAGAGCGCTCGCGCGGCTGTAGTAGTTGTCGTAGTAATCCGCCGGAGGGCGCTCCGGAATGTAGAGGATGGCTTTGAACTCGACGTCGCCCTCAGCCTTGAAGTGAGAGTACGAGAGCGGTTCTTCCGTGTTCTTCGCGAGCGCTTGGTAGAACTTGGTGTACTCTTCTTCCTCGACCTCGGACGCCGATCTGAGCCAGATAGCCTTGACGTCGTTGAGACGTTCCCAATCCCAGACGGTTTTGGTAATCGTCTTGGTCTTCGGTTCGTCGTCCTCGGAGTCGTCCTCGGAGTCATCATCCTCGTCCTCGTCCTCGTCAGAGTCTTCATTGTCGTCGTCATCGGTGGACGCGTCGGCGGTTTCATCGTCCCCATCCTCCGCGGGGACTTCCTCGGACACTTCCTTGGAGTTGTAGAGGTAGATGGGGAAGTTGATGAACTCGGAGTAGCGTTGCACCAACGATTCGAGCTTGGACTCTTCGAGGTACTCTTGCGCCTCTTCCTTGAGGTAGATGTTGATCTCGACGCCGCGACCGAGCGGTTCGCCCTGGTCCTCGGAGATGGCAAAGTTACCATTCGCGCCAGACTGCCAGACCCACTGCTTGTCGTCGTCGTTGTGCTTGGAGCGAACCTCAACAAAGTCGGCGACCAAGTACACGGAGTAGAATCCGACACCGAATTGGCCGATGAGAGACATGTCGCCGCCCTGGGCCATTTGGTCCAAGAACGCGGACGTTCCGGACTTGGCGATCGTGCCCAAGTTGTTCATCAAGTCATCCTTGGTCATGCCGATGCCTCGATCGCGAATCGTGAGCACCTTCTTCTCCTTATCAGCCTTGATGCGAATGTCGAGGTTGGCGTTATCACCCTCCCCGAGTTGACCCTTGTCCGTCAACGACATGAATCGAATCTTATCCAACGAATCCGATCCGTTCGAGATCAACTCTCGCAAGAAGATGTCCTTGTTCGAGTACAACGAGTTGATGATGATGTCCATCAATCGAGACACTTCGGCTTGAAACTCAAACTTTTCCGCGCCGGCGTTGAATTCCGGCACCGAGCTCGTGACCGGCGCCTCGGCATCGGTCGCATCTTCCGCGCGCACTGTTCGCGCGAGAATCGCAATCGTCAGTCCTCCGAACGCTCGATCACGCGAATCATCGTGTCGAGATCGTCATCGCCTTCCATCGCCTTCCACGATGATTGCGCGCGCGAACGACGTACCTCGCGCGACGCCGCCGAACACGCAGAGCGCGCCCAGGGCGAACACGAACAACGCGCTCGTCCACGATCGCTTCGCCGTCGATCGTCGCGCCATGACTGACCGATTCGCGTCGCACACTGACGTCGCGCGCGCGGGCCGCCGCGGGGTGTCGACGCGCGTCACGTCATCCAATCAAAACGCGCACACGAGGGTCATGTCGTGATGTGATTGGATGAGAGCGGTACGGGGGACTCAACGAGGGGTCGGGACTCATGAGTAGAGACGTCAATGCGAGACATCCGAGGGCGAGCTAGGCGGCGAGGCGGGCGACTATGGGGGCGCACCACGAGGAGGCGACGACGCGAGACGAGGCGTCGTTGACGACGAAATCGTGTTTGACGTCGACGTCGACGCCGTCGATCGTGGTGACATCGACGTCGATGGACGCGAGGGCGTCGCGCTGGTGGAGAGGAGCCCAGTGGTCGTCGCGCGCGTAGACGGCGGCGAAATCGGAGGGGAGCGCGGCGTCGGCGACCAAAGGACACTCGGTCACGGGCACGGTGAGGGCGTCGAATTCCGTTCGTCCCATGAAGACCATGTTGATGAGACTCTGCCAACGCAACCACGCGCTCGTGATCTCCGCGGCCGTGGTGTCCATGGATTTGGTCACCGCGTTTCGCAACAGGAAGACGCGCGCCGTTGGCGCGAACGCGCGTAAACCGTCCAACAGTTTTCCCAACGCGTGCGTCACGAGTGATAATCGCGTGACGAAATTGAGACTCTTTTGCAACGCACTCCTCGTGTTGACGTGCAAAAATGGCATCAATCCGATGACACCGTGAACCTTCTCGCGTCCGAGTTCGCGGCGCGCGTGCAACGCGATGTGCGCGCCAATGGAGTGTCCGACGACGACGCACTTTTCCCCATCTCTCGATTCCGCCAACCGTCTCGCGATGTACTCACGCACGTGTTCCTTCTGTTCGTCCAGCGTGAACCACTCCTCGCGATTCGGTCGGTCCTCCACCGTGTGTCCCAAATACCCCACCACCTCGACGCTCGACGCCGCCGTCGCCTCGCCGAGCGCCAGGGCAAAGGTTTCGTAAAACGCCGGCACGCCCGGATTTCCCGGGACGACGAACACCCGAGTCTTCTTCCCTCTCTCGCCCTCCTCTCTCGCGCGCACGCGAATCACCTCGTACTCGCACCCCGCGAGCGTGGTCCCGCTCGACGTCCCCGTCTCTCGCGACGAGGAGGCGCGCGAGACTTCCACCGACTCTCTCGCGCGTTCGACGTCAAAGGCACCGCGCGACGCGGACGCGGACGCGGTGCGAGCGACGCGCGCGCGGGAGGGACGGGGTCGCATCGCCGTCGTCGCTCGCGCGAGGGGGGTCGACATCGCGCGCGTCCGAGTGCGGCGAGACGCGTCAACGCGATGCGCGCGGACGATTGATTTAACGCGCTCGGGCAATGTGTTACACCGAGCGGCGGAGACGAAAGACTACGCGACTACGCGCTGCCGCTCTTCCAAGGCTTGAGCACGGGAAGAAGGACGCTGATGAGAACGATGAGAAGGATGACGCTGATGCAACACGCCCACTTGCGCGTGCTCTTTTGGTACTCTCGCGCTTTTCTCAACTCGACGTGACCTTGCTGGACGTACACGACGGATTTCGCCACGTGGCTCTCTACGTTATTGATCATCTCACCCTGCGCTTCGACGAGCACAGACATGTCTAAAAATATTTGATTCAGCTCGAGAAGCTTACGCTCGAGCTCTCGAATCGCCGAGTGACGCTCCTGAATCTCGTTCACCGTGTCCATGATTTGTCCGCGTCCTTGCTCCAAGAGCGCCGTCTGAAACATCGTCTCGCTCTCCCCGGTTTCAATCAAGCGATCGATGTCCTCCTCCTTTGCCTCGGTACCGGTGACGGTAAAATACCGTCGCTCGACGATTTCTTTATACTCCTCGCGCAGACGGTCTCGAAGCTCTTGAAACTCCCCCATTTGATCCTTTAACTTGGTCTTGAGCGAGCTCGTGAGCGTCGACCGGGTGCGGTGCTCGCTCGATCCCTCCGTCACCTTCCCACTCCTCACCGCGCGCTCGTTATCCGCGTCCAAATTCTCCAATCTCAGCTTGGTCTCCCTCGCAATCTTACTCACGCTCTCGATCGTCTCGTTCATCCGCTCTCGCGTCTCTCGCGTCTCCTCCGCCGTCGTCGATCGTTTGCTCGCCTCGTGCGCGTCGAAGAGCTCGACGAGCGACGCTCGAATGCTTCCCATGTTCGTCTTCACCCTCTGCACGTCCGCGAAAAACGTCGCCATGAGATCCTCTCCCGCGGACGTCGTCGTCGTTCCCGTCGTCGTCGTCGTCGTCGTTCCCGTCGTCGTCGTCGTTCCCATCTCCACGTCGCCCGTCTCCTCGCGGCATCCTCCCGTCTCAGTCTCGCCCTCGTACACGTTCGCCCCGCCCCCGACGCTCGCGAGAAGATCGTTCATCGTCCTCGATCGACGACCGACGTCCCGAACGCGCGTCGACCGATCGCCCGCGTCGCGCGCTCCCGTCGCGCGCGCGCGCGTCCGTCGCCCATCATGCATCATGCATCATGCATCATCAATCATCTTCGGACAAACGGACAGCAGACGAGGGAGGATGCGAGGAAGATGGGATCCGATGGGAAGGAGATGCGATGGGATGGGATGGGATGAGATGGGATGAGACGACGGAAGTGCGCGACGCGGCGGGCGTGTGACTCCGTCGACGATGACGTCGACGCTGAATCAGCGCATCGTCGGTGTCTCGCACGCGGACGTGGAGCGTGGGACGAACCATTGTCGCGACGGTGGGGCGACGTCGAGCTCGAGCGCGCCGCAGGGGACGATGGGGGAGACGACGACGACGACGAAAAGGACGACCGGGACGAGCGATGGGACGCCGACGAAACGGACGCGACCGCACTCGCATAATTACAGCGAACCGACGTCGAGGGCGCTGAAAGCGTTTCTCGTGGCGAGCGTGCTCACGCTCCTGGCGCTCATCACGACGGCGTCGACGTCGGGGAAGATTGAGGAACTGCGCGCGTCGTTGGCGAACGGTCTCTTCGACGACGACCACGAGGAGGGGGGGAACGGACGAGTGGTGATGGATGGAAGCGCGCCGAGAAGAGATTGTGGATTGACGCAGGAGGCGTGGAATCGAGCGGTGGGATTGGAGAGACGCGATCCGTGCCGGGACGCCTTCGTGCGCGGCGACGGCGAGGCGAAGACGGCGTACGCGGAGCGACGCGAGGCGATCGGGGTGAGCGCGGGGGAGGACGAGTGGGCGCTCGTCACCGGTGGCGCCGGATTCATCGGTTCGGAGGTGGTGCGACAATTGTTAGCCATCGGCGTGCGCGCGCGCGCGTTGGACGACTTGAGCACGGGGAAAAAGTCGCACTTGGATTTCGCCGCCGACGCGCGAAAGGCTGGGAAATTCGAGCTCGTCGAGGGCGACGTGACGAACTACAAACACGTGGAACGGGCGATGAAAGGGGTGACGTACGTGTTTCATCTCGCCGCGGTGAGCAAGGTGAGACCGACGCTGGATCCGACCAAGGACGACGTCGTGTACGCGTGCCTGGAGACCAACGTCAAGGGCACGGAAAACGTGCTTCGCGCGGTTCGCGCGCGCGACGCCGAGTTGGCGCGGAGCGATGCGACGTCGAGCGACGATCGGGAAGGACAGCGTCGTCGCGTGCGTTTCGTGTACGCTGGATCGTCGACGTATTACGGCAACCAGCCGACGCCGTTCGACGAGGAGCGCACGCATCTCAGGACGACGACGACGCCGTACGCGACGACCAAGGCGCAGGGCGAAGATTTAGCGCGCCTGTATTACTCGATGTACGACGTCGAGGCCGTCGTCGCGCGATTATTCATGGTGTACGGCGCGAACGAACCGACCGAGGGCGAACAGGCTGTGGTGACGGGTCGATTCATCGAAGCGGCGGCGGCCAATCGAGCGTTCGAGATCGAGGGCGATGGATCGCAGTTTCGCGACTTCATCTACGTCGAGGACGCCGCGCGCGGTTTGATTCTCGCCGCGGTCAAGGATGGCGCCGTGGGACGCACGTTCAACATCGGTTCCGGTTCGAGCACGACGGTGTCGGATCTGGCGGATATGATTTCGCGCGCGCATCCTCGAACTTTTGTCGAGCCTCGACAGCGCGATTTGAAGGGAACGCTCGCGTCGACGTGTTTGGCCAAGCGTGTGCTCGGGTTTCAGGCGAGAAAGACGCTCGTAGATTACATCGCCGACGTCAAGGCGTCCAAAGGATTGTAACGAAGACGCCGACGGCATTTTTTTCTTCTCGCCACGTCGGGGCGAATCATCCCACCAAAAAATTACTACGTCTGTACCTCACTATCACCGACCGGTGCACAGAAGTCGTTCAAAAGGGCGAGGAGTTCTGCTGACGCAGCATCAGATACATTTTCAAGATCCAGTTCGCCCTTGACGACAGTCCATCCTTCTCGATGGCATTCCTTACCGTTCGCCACGAACACGGGAAGCATATTGCAAACCGAAACTGCTGAATCGAGATTGACAAGGCTGTCTTCAAAGAATACGCACTTGTCATCTTTTGAAATGCCGAAATGTGACATCATGCGCTCAAACGCGAGCGCATCTGGCTTGGAAACCTCAGCCATCAGATCGGCGCCAAATATCCCGTCGAAATGATGTTCGAGATTCAAGGCACGCAGCGCTCGTTTAGCCTGCGTCTCTTGACAGTTCGTGAACACTAGTCGTGCGGCTCGTAAGTTTGTACGCGCAGAAGAAAAGAAAATGCCTTACCATATTTTCGACCGCACAGCGACTGTACAAACTTGGATACCTTTGCGTTCGGTCGCACGTATTCCGCCGGGTCTCCTCTGAAAAACTCCCAAAAACTCTCCGACGAAAAGTCCGTGTGCCCAGCCGCGCGAAGCCCCTTCAGCGTCTGATGATGCGCGGCGTGAAGCTCGCGCCACACCGATCGCGCATTCGACGTGGACTCGTATCCCAGCTCGCGCACCATGAACTCGAAGATGCGATCGAAACACGCATCTTCGTATCCGGTTGACTTCGGATACAACGTCCCGTCCAGGTCGAATATCCACACCGGCGCGCGTTCGACGTCACGGTGGG
>TARA_B100000674_G_scaffold465084_1_pt1 | contig 13214 bp, 11 predicted proteins | sample TARA_B100000674 | Tara Oceans TARA_B100000674 (sample SAMEA2622759) | marine metagenome | biome: marine biome (ENVO:00000447); feature: surface water layer (ENVO:00002042); material: "saline water (ENVO:00002010), including plankton (ENVO:xxxxxxxx)" | depth 5 m
CATGGGCGACCCCGCCGGTCAACTGACCGATGGCTTCCATTTTTTGCGAGCGGCGCAGTTGCTGTTCAAGGGCGTGTTCGACGGTCAGATCGGTGATCGAGGCAATGAAATGGCGGCGGCCCTGCACATTCATCTCGGCAATGCCAAGGTTCATCGGAAACAGGGTACCATCCTTTGTCTTGCCCGTGACCTCACGGCCCTTGCCGATGATCTGGGCATCCCCGGTGCCAAGGTAATTCTTGATATAGGTGTGATGGCGTGCGCTGTCCGGATTGGGCATCAGGATCGAGACATTCTGACCAATGACTTCCTCGGCACTATAGCCAAAGATGTTTTCGGCCTCGGGGTTGAAGCCTTCGATCACGCCGGTTTCGTCGGCAAAGATAATCCCGACCGTGACACTTTCGAACGCCACCCGGAACCGTTCACGGGTTTCAATCAGGGCAGTGATGTCACGCCCGGTGCCGCGATAACCAAGGAAGGTGCCAAGATCATCAAATACCGGCACGCCGGAAATCGAAATCGTCAGTACGGTATGGTCATTGAGTTGGACCTGATACTGGAAATCGCGAAATGGCTGCCGGGCTTCGAGCAATTCGTAATGCTTGCGCCATTTGGGGGTGTCGGTCGGTTCGGCTGCATATTCGTCGCGCCGCTTGCCCTGTACGTTATCGATATCGAAGTTGGGAATGTCGCTTGGTCGAATGCTAGTATTTTTGACGCGATGTTCGACATCGGTTTCCCAAACCCAATCCGATGCAGTCTGGGTGAAATCACGGAAACGCTTTTCGCTGTCACGGAGTTCGCGTTCCTTGGTTTTCAGTCTTGTAATGTCGGTTCGAACGCCAACGATACCGCCATCATCGGTACGTTGTTCGGAAATAAGCAGCCAACGCTCGCCAACCTGTTGTTCAACGCGGCTTTTTGGTTTGCGATGCTGTTCAAGTCGATCCGCAAGCCAGATTTCCTCAACCCCAACTGCATCAGGAAACGCCCCGCGAGACAAGCCGACCCGCAGGATATGCTCAAACCGGGCACCCGGTTTGATGGCATCCGCATGGGTTTTATAGATGTCGCGATAGACATCGTTACAGATCACCAGCCGGTCATCGGCGTCAAACAGGGCAAAGCCCTCGCTCGATGATTTCAGGGCATGTTCAAGCACTTTTTTGGCGGCTTGGGCCTCGCCAAGGGCCTTGTGGGCGTCCTCCTGCGCGCTGAATGCGCGCTTAATCACATGCATGATCTGGGAGTAGGTATAGGCGGTGGCGACACCAATGGCAGCGATCCCCAGCGTGATCAGCATGATGGCGGTAGCCTTGAAAGGCGCGATCAACTCGTCACGGGTAATTTCAACCAGTACGGCGACGGACATCTTGGGGACGGGGGCATAAGCGACAAGAAGTTCATTACCGTGATCGTCATGGACCCACATCAATCCCGACTTGCCATTGAGCCCCTCAATCATGGGTTTGGCATAGTCGGACTCAAGCGGGATCGAGGCGCTATGATCGCGTTCTTTAATCTTGGTTTCCTGATGAACCAGAATTTCAATGATGTTGCCTTCTTGATGCACGATCAGAAGTTCTTCGGTGCCCTCAAGTGCTGAAAGGGCGTTAAATGCCGCGGTGACCTGCGACAGGGTTACGCCAAAGGCACGTTCTTTATGTTCGGCCGGGGCATGGCGATAGTCATAGGCGGCAACCGCGTTGATCAGTTCAGCATTGGTTTTCGCCAGACTGAGCATCGATGCACTGCGTTCCTTGAGCATGTCCTTGTAAAGAACCTGAAGCGCACCGATGCCAATGATCAGGGCAACCAGGATCATCGGGGTCAGGATTTTCGCAAGGAGCAGGGGCTTTTTCATCGGCGTGCCGTCACTTTGAAGTTGAACCCGAATTCAGGACAGGAAGCGTTCTTCGATTTCTTCGGGCGAAATGGGGCGCGACATCAGAAATCCCTGACCGATTTCACAGCCCAATTCCTTGAGCCAGTCATAGGTTTCCTGATCCTCGATCCCTTCGGCGACGACGCGCATGTTAAGCCCGTGGGCGAGTGACAGCGACATCTGGGCGACCGCCTGACATTCACGGTCGGTAAGGGCCTGACGAATAAAGGACTGATCGATTTTCAGTTCGTTGAACGGCACGCGCACCAGTTGCTGCATTGATGAATAACCGGTGCCAAAATCATCAATCGACAGATTGAAATTCTTCATCCGAAGCCGGGTCAGGATATCCATATAGGAGCTGACATTTTCCATGATGGCGGTTTCGGTCAGCTCAATGATGATCTTTTCTGGCGCGATATCACGTGCCTTGATCATGTCATCAAGCTTTTCGGGCATATCCAGATCAACAACTGTTGTTGGCGATACATTGATCGACATGGTGATGTCGTGATCGCGCCATTTCGCCATTTGCGACATGGCTTCTTCAAGCACATATTCCGTCAGTTGGTTGATCAGCCCGGATTGCTCTGCCAGCGGGATGAAAAGCCCGGGATGGATCAAGCCACGTGTCGGATGCTGCCAGCGTAGCAATGCCTCGACACCTGCGATCTTGCCGGTCTTGAAATCGAATTGCGGCTGATAAGCCAGAAAGAATTCGCGTTGTTCAATGCCGCGACGCAGCCCCTTTTCGGTTGGCAGGGCAGAGGGCGTGTCTTGCGGGCGATATTTATGGGGAACGAATTTCCTGAGAACGGCCTCGAGTTGATCGATCGTGAATGGCTTTTCGAGTACGCCGAGCACTTCGATATTGCGTGCGGAGGCCAGTTCTGATGCAGAATGCAGGATCGATTTGTCCTTGCCGCTCATGAGGATAAGCGACGCGCTGGAGCGATTTTCATGCAGGAAACGAATGATTTCGATGCCATCAAGTTTCGGCATGAAAAGATCAAGGATGATGACGTCAAACGCCGTCGAATAGGCCCGAACAAAATCATCCGCATCGGATACGGCAACCGCATTGTGCCCGATGGCGGTGACCGCGTCGGCCACGAATTCGCTCATATCCGTTTCATCATCAATGATCAGAATGTTGATCTGATCCGTCTTCGAAATATGCAAGGCTAGTCTCACCAGATGTCAAAAAGAATACGCGAAAAGACCGGAGAAAAACTGTCCATTAAGAACGATATGGGGAGACTATTGGGATGTATAAGGGGCGATATCCCCATTTGAGGATATATTTTTGCAACCTCGGCGCGATCAGGGATGCAATCCCGTTCTGACGGGGCGGGTTATCCGGGGATTTTGATTAAATCCAGTCTTGCGCCGACCCAAGAAACCGGTCACTTCTGACGATACATCTGCATCATCATCTGGTTTGAAATGGTGAACCTGCCTGACTACAGAACCCCAGACGTTCCAGCCCGCATGATCGCGGCCGAGATCTATCGCGGGTCAAGCTATGGCCCGAAACATCCGCTGGCGATCCCGCGGGTGTCGCTGGTGGTTGATATGGTCCATGCGCTGGGGTGGGTAGATGAGGAAACCTATCTGACCGGGCCGGTGGCAACACCCGATCAATTGGCGCGCTTTCATGATCCGGACTATATCGCTGCCGTCATGCAGGCCGAACGTGATCAGGCCTTGCCCGATGATTTGATGGAAAAGTTCGGGCTCGGCAAGAACGGTAATCCGATTTACCCGGAAATTTTCCGGCGTCCGGCGACCGCGGCCGGATCATCGGTGATGGCAGCCAACCTGATCGCCGATGGCGGGATCATCCATCATCCGGCAGGGGGCACCCATCACGGTCTGCGTGATCGGGCATCGGGGTTTTGTTACTTCAACGACCCGGTTCTGGGTATTTATGCCTTGCTTGATAGCGGGTTGGACCGGGTCCTTTATGTCGATATCGACGCTCATCACGGGGACGGGGTGCAATACGCCTTTGCCGAGGATGAGCGTGTTCTGACCGTATCAATGCATCAGGAAGACCTGTGGCCCAAAACCGGCGCAATTGATGACATTGCGGGCGGCATGGCGCGCAACCTTCCGATGCCTGGTGGCATGCATGATGATGAGATGCGCTACGTCCTTTTTGAATATTTGATTCCTCTTGGATTAAGTTTTGCGCCGCAAGCTATTGTTTTGCAATGTGGATGTGATACTCTTGCTGAAGATCCACTGTCCAGACAGCTTTTGGGCAATCAGTCGATCTGGGAAGTCGTGGGGACGATGACCCGATTGGCGCCCCGAAGTCTGGTTCTTGGCGGCGGAGGATATAGTCCATATGGCGTTGCACGCTGTTGGTCCGGGGTGTGGGCAACCATTAACGGGATCGAAATACCTGATGTGTTACCCATCACAGCGGAAAATATCCTGCGTGTCATAAAATGGTCGCATAGCCGTGGCAGACAGCCCGCAAGTGAGTTGTTTACCACACTTGCAGATCCATGGCGGGGTGGCGCCATCCGGGACGAGGTTCGGGAGCGCGTCAGAAGACTAAGAGGATATGGGGTATGAAGTCGTTCTTTCAGATGGCTTTGGTTGTGTGCTTTGTCAGCGCGGCGGTTGTTGCCGGGCTGAATGCAAAGGCAACCGGATTTGAACGGTCGCGTCTTCTTGTTGATGGCGAAGTGTTCAATGTTGAAATGGCCGTGACACCCGAAGAAAGGTCACGCGGCCTGATGTTCCGCACCGAAATGGCCAATGATGCCGGCATGCTGTTTGATTTCGGCGGCGCGCGCGACATTTCGATGTGGATGAAAAACACCTTTATCTCGCTTGATATGCTGTTCATCGCAGCCGATGGCACGATTGTCGGTATTGAAAAGCGCACCGTCCCGCAATCGGAAACCATCATTCCGTCGCCAAGGCCCGTACGCTTTGTGCTGGAACTGAATGGCGGATCAGCCGACCGGATGGGCTTTGAAGTTGGTGAGAAGGTCGAAGGACTTCCGCGCTGACCAGCAAAGCCCCGGCCAACAGACAGCCGGGCGATCAATCAGCAATAGCAAGGCCGCAGGTGATATCTGCGGCCTTTGGTTTTTGCGAAACTTGTTGCGCCATTTTTTACATAAAAACGCGTAATGCGGTCTTGCCCACCCAGCAAGATGGTGCTAAATCCACATCCGCGTCGGGGAGTAGCGCAGTCTGGTAGCGTACCTGCTTTGGGAGCAGGGGGTCGCGAGTTCGAATCTCGCCTTCCCGACCATTTTCCCCTTTTATCGTTTTTCGGATGCCCAACGGGATTTCCAATTGGCGATAAAAGGTGTAAAAGATGAAGAGATAGCAGGGGTTAGAGAGGCCCGCTTAACTGCCATCACCATCTTATCCCGACGGTCAAGACGAGGGTCCAGATGAAGGTCCGTGTTTACAAACCTGCCAAGAACGCCATGCAGTCCGGTCAGGCTGCAACCAAGCACTGGGTCATGGAATTTGAACCGGGTGCGAAAAAGGTTGCCGATCAGTTGATGGGCTGGATTGGATCGACCGATACCCGTGGTCAGGTCCGCATGTATTTCGAAACCCTCGAAGAAGCGCAGGCCTTTGCGGCCAAGCACAAGCTGATCGCGGATATCGAAATGCCGAAACCGCGCAAGGTTCAGATCAAATCCTATGCCGATAACTTCGCGTTCAAGCGCGTTGTCTGATCTGGCAGTTGCCAGCGGCGATTGACCAATTCTCGGGGCGGATTTCCGCCCCGTTTCGTCTGACAGGGGACGTTAAACCCTGCACTCAATCGGGCAGGCGTCCAAGGCCATGCCCCGGGGGATAAGCAAACCAGCCCCCACCCAGCGGTCCCTTAGCTCAACTGGATAGAGCAACAGACTTCTAATCTGTAGGTTGCAGGTTCGAGTCCTGCAGGGATCGCCATTTTTATCTCCCAATAGCGCAAAACAAAAATCCGAAGCCCGCAAAGCAGGCCCCGGATTTCAGGTGATCGCCGATGATCAAGCCGCGGGATGTTGGTCCCGCTGGATCAGATGTGATCAGTTCTTGGCTTCTGCCGATTTTTCGATGGCATCAAGAACCTTGTGCAGTTCAACGCCGTCAGCAAAGGTCGGTGCTGTTTTAGTGCCGTTTTTGATGTCATCGGCGATACGGGCATAGATGCCCGCGACGTTACGTGCACCGGGGAATTCCGGCATGCCTTCATAGACGGATGCATCTGGCATCAGATCGCTCAGTTCCTTTTCCTCGCCCTTGGCACCCTTGATGGTCAGCTGAACCATCTGGGCATGACCAAGGCCTGCGGTGACCTGAATGTCGCCTTCGGTCCCGTTGATTTCCCAAAGAAGGTTGGTGCCGCGTGAAACGCCACCACGGTAATGCACCGAAAGGGCCGCACCACTTGCCATGGTGCCCTGAACAAGAACCTGATCGGCGGCGTTTTTCGGTTTTTCTTCGCCGGTTTCTGCGATCTTTACGGTGTCAAAGTTACTGAGGAACGTGGCATCAAGGGTGCCGAAATCGCCCAGAACATCCTTGACGGCTGCCAGGGTATGAGCCATCGGGATGTCCTGCATGGTCGCACCATTTTTGCGATCAAACAGGTAATAGTGTTCAGCGATGCACTGGTTGGCCCAGTTGCCGCCGGTGCCGATCAGGCTGGTCGACAGAACCTTGCCGACATAGCCATCCTTGATCAGCTTTGCCAGATGGATAATTTCCGGCGCGGTGCGGGCCTGCGTGCCGACAGCGGCGACGACGCCTTTCTGCTTGGCGAGTTCGGCCAGACGAACTGCTTCATCAAGACCATTGCCCAGCGGCCATTCGCAATAGACATGCTTGCCAGCTTCAAGGGCCTGTGACACCAGCTCGTAGTGATAGGGCACTTTGACGGTAACGACGACAAGGTCGATTTCCGGGGATGCAACAAGTTCGGCGGGGCTTGAGAAGGCATATTTCAGGCCCAATTCATCGGCGGTGCGCTTGGCACTTTCCGGTGTGCTGTTGGCAACGCCAACGATCTCATAGGTATCACCAAGTGCCTTGAGGGCCGGAAGGTGGGCGGTTGCGGCCCAGTGGCTGTCAGGGTTCAGGCCGATAAAGCCAACGCGAATAGGTGAGTTAGACATAGAAGGTGCTCCTTGCACGAAAGCTCCGGCAAACGCCGTCTTTGCGTCCTTGCCTGCAATGCGGCTGCGCAAAGATGGATTTGCCAAAAACGTTCATGGCGTCTTATGCTTTGATATGTGCAAAGCCTGCGACGCCGTGTGTATGGGCACCATTTAAGCTCGTTGTCGGGCTTCGTGCTTGCAGGTTTCGATCTATTATTTGCCTAATTTGATCATTTGCCGATTGCGGCCGTGCTCTTGCGGGCAAATATGGCTTAAATCATCGATGGATCGTGCTTCCGTCCTTCACCGTTTCAGAGCATCAAGATGCAAGAAAAACTCCAGCAACTTTGTTCTCAGGCCCGCGAAATCGCCAAGCCGGGCCAATTCGTCAACATCCTTGACGGGTTTGATCTTTATGCGGTGACAGAGGCCGGGGCACCTGTGGTCACACTCTATGAACCGGTGGCCTGCATCGTTTTGCAGGGATCGATGGAAGTCATTGTCGGCGACAGCATCCTGCATTATGCGCCGGGGTCCTGCTTTGTCGGTTCGATCGACCTGCCTGTGGCGGGTCAGATCACCAAGGCGAGTTTAGATGAGCCCTATATGGCGATCAGCATCGCGCTTCATCGCGATCATCTGGCCGATCTGGTGGCCCAGGCCCCGGATGTTGACCCGGATGCGCGTAAAGGTTTTGCCGTCGGCCCGGCCCCCGATGCTCTGTTTGATGCCTGCCAGCGCTTGCTTGCGCTCAAACACGCCCCCGAAGACGTCGCGGTGATGGGCGCCTTGCTTGAAAAGGAAATTCTTTATCGCCTGCTGCGCGGGCCGCAGGCGGCAGCGCTGCATCAGATCGTTGCGTCCGATCCAAAAATCGCGCAGGTTCGCCGCGCGCTCAACTGGATCCGCAACAATATCGATCAAAGCGTTCCGATTGGCGACATGGCCAATTGTGCGGGCATGAGCCCGGCATCGTTCCGCCGCCATTTCCGCAACGCAACGGGCATGAGCCCGCTGCAATATCAGAAAACACTCCGCCTGCAGGCAGCACGCCGCGCCATCCTTGCGGGTGCCGAAGTCGGCCGTGCAGCCTTTGACGTCGGCTATGAAAGCGCCTCCCAATTCAGCCGTGAATACACCCGTCTGTTCGGTCTGGCACCGTCGTACGATGCCAAGCGGTTGCAGGCCTCGGGGACGGATGCAGCGTAATCTCGACGCGGTGAATACTATCGCGCGGAGAAATACCGCCCCGGACGATGGTTCAGCGCAATGATCAGGTTGAGCACGACGGCGCCGAGGATTGAGAGTAGGACCTTGTCAAACGGCAAGGTCAGGAAAGCGCAGACGAGGATCACCATATCGACGGCAAGTTGGAAGTAACCGGCGCGGATGTTGAAGTTTTCCTGCAGATACAGGGCCAGGATATTGACCCCGCCAAGGCCGGCGCGATGGCGAAACAGCATGAGCAGGCCAATCCCCATCAACGCACCTCCGGCAACGGCGGCATAGATCGGGTTGAGCGTCTCGAACGTCGCCAGCATCGGGGTCAGTTTCGAGAAGGCCGAGACCAGACCAACGGCGATGAAGGTCTTGATGGTAAATGCCTTGCCCATGCGTTTGAACGCCAGCCAGTAAAACGGCAGGTTGATCACAAAGAAGATCACGCCAAAGGACAGGCCCGTGGCATGCTCGATCAAAAGGGCGGCCCCGGCGGTACTGCCGGTGACAAGGATGCTTTCGCTATAAAGCGTCACACCGAGTGACACCACCATGGTGCCGAGCAACAGGGCCAGCACATCCTCATACAGGCGATGGGCGATATCGTCCTTTTTCGGTGTGCTGGTGGTGGTTGCAGTATCGGTTGTGTTTTCGGTGCTCATAAGCGAAATGCCGCCAGTTGGTTGATTAATTAGGGTCAGGACCTATCAATTTGGTTCGAATGGTTGATCGGATTTGTGCGGATACGCGAAGCAAAACCGCGGGAAGATGTCTATCTTTCAAGGTTTTGCGACAAAGTAGCCCGTGCAAATCCGTTCAATCCGAAGGACAGACGTTATATTTGCAAACTCCTGCGTCAAACCCCTTGTCCGGGGCACCAGCCCGCCCGGCGCGCTTTTCCTTGAATTTCACAAATATAACGTCTGCCATTCCAATCAAATTGATAGGCCCTGACCCTCACTAAAAATACGCCTTTCGCAGGTGCGAAACAAGCTGTGCGCAAGAAGGGGGCGAAAATCGCGCGTTTTTGATATGGGGGCATCCCCAAACGCAAAAGACCGACCCAAACGGGGCCGGTCTTGGTAATTTTATGCGTGTTTGCGAAGGTCTTCTTTGCTGGGGTCAGGCGGCCTGATCCCATTTCGGGGCAAAGGACGGATCAATCAGGCGACCGTCCGGTTTGGCAAGATCATGGATCGCGGCCATATCGCTTTCAGACAGCTCGAAATCAAAGATATCGAAATTGGCTGCCGCATTTTTCGGCGATCCCGATTTCGGAATGGCCACGACGCTGTCTTGTTGCATCAACCAGCGCAGCGTCACCTGAACAGCCGATTTGCCATATTTCTCGCCAATGGCCTTAAGCGTCGGGTCCTTCAGGACCGTGCCACGCGCAATCGGGCAATAGGCGGTCAGCAGCATGTCGCGTGCGCGCAGGCTTTCGAGCACCTTGGTCTGATCAAGATAGGGGTGATATTCGACCTGATTGACTGTGAGGGGAATATTGGACAGCGACACGGCCTTTTCGATCAGGGCAGTCGGGAAGTTTGAAATCCCGATCAGGCGGGTCATGCCGAGGTTTTTGACCTCGTTCAATGCCGCAATGGTTTCTTCAAGCGGCACATCGTCGGTCGGCCAGTGCAGAAGCAACAGATCGACATGTTCAAGATCAAGCTTGCGCAGGCTTTCCATGACCGAGGTCTGGAGATCGCCGCTTTGGAATTTGTCGTACCAGATTTTGGTGGTGACGAAATAGTCGTCGCGTGCAAGGCCGGATGCCTTCAGGCCGCGACCGACGCCTTCTTCATTGTGATACATCTGGGCGGTATCGAAATGGCGATAGCCGATCTTGGCGGCTTCCGCGATCATGGTCGCGGCATCATCGTTATTGAGCTCATACGTCCCAAAGCCAAGGGCGGGAATTTCAACGCCCTGCCAGTTCCGGTAAATCATGCTGGTTTACCCCCTGTGAAGTTTGATTGTTGTGATTTTGGCTGTTCCCGAGGTCATGTGCAAATGACGATCAGGTGTCAGTTTGCCCGATATGTGCGCCAGATTTAGTCCAATGACGTAACGGCGCAACCTGTACATCAGGATGAGAAAGGCTGTGCATTCGGGGTGTTGTGCGGGAACGCCTGATATTCGGAGCCTGAATTCAGGCAAAGAAAAAGGGCGACCATGGGTAATGAGTCGCCCGAAGTTCAGGACTTAGAGTGAGGCTGTATCAAGCCAAGAACGAGATTGGCCCAATCCCGGTGGGCAATCCTTGATGTGGCTCAAACGCCGTGGATTATTATTTGCCTGCGTTATCTTCGCTGGTTTCGCTGACCGCGGCATTGAGATGATAGAATGAGTCACGAATTACCTGCGGGCCGAGATCCTTGGTGATGAAAACGATCTTTGATCGATGGTCGTTGCTTGGCCAGGCGGGAAGGGATGCCGGCGGGTGAAAGACATGCTGCACGGCATGAATGGCGACCGGCGCATCTTCGCCCACCAGATTAAGGATGCCTTTTACCCGCAAAAGGCTTTCGCCGCGCATCTGGGTAAAGATTTCGGCCCACGTAACAAACGCGTCCCAATGGATTGGTTCATTAAAGGTGATGCAGAAGGACCGGATGTGATCATCATGGCGGTTTACATCATGGCTGTGATCATGGTGGTGGTGCTCGTGATCATGGTCATGGGAATGATCATGAGCATGGCCGTGGTCGTGAGAATGATCGTGCGTGTGCCCATGCTCGTCATGATGATGGTCGTCGCCATGCTGTTCATAGGCTTCATCACGCAGCCATTTCTGTACATCCATGCTTTTGGTCGTCGGATCATAGAGCCCGGCATTGAAAAGCTTGGAAACCGCAATATCGCCATTGACCACCGGATAAATCGGCGCGGCCGGATTAAGCGCACGCAGGCGGTCTTCAAGTTCTACCCGTGTGGCGTCATCAGCCAGATCGGCCTTGGTCATCAGGATGCGATCGGCAACCGCGGCCTGCTTCACACTTTCGGGATGGTTATCAAGCTGCCCCGCACCATGGAGCGCATCGACCGTGGTGACCACGCTATCAAGACGGAACTTGGTGGTCAGAAGCGGGTCAGTCATCAGGGTGTGCAGGATCGGGGCCGGATCGGCAAGGCCGGTGGTTTCAATGATCACCCGATCAAATTCCGGGATTTCACCGCGCGTACGTTTGACAAACAGATCGCGCAAACCGGAAATCAGATCGCCGCGCACCGAGCAGCAAATGCAGCCCGAATTCAGCAACACCACGTCTTCGGAGACTTCGCGCACCAGAAGGTGATCAAGCCCGATCTCCCCAAACTCGTTGATCAGGACCGCGGTCTTGTCCATGCCGTCCTGGGTCAGCAGGGCGTTGAGAAGCGTGGTCTTGCCACTGCCGAGAAAGCCGGTAATGACGGTGGTGGCGATGCGGTCAAACTGTTCGTTGGAAAGGGCCATGATCAATCAGGTTTTGTGGTTTGGGGCAGTGAAAGTGACAATGACAGTGGGGCTTATTTCTTGCCGTAAAGCTCTTCGACCGAGACTTCCGGTTCGGAAATCACGACTTCTTCGCCGTCACGTGCGGCGAAATAGAAACAGTTGCGCCGACCGGTGTGGCACGCGACCCCGATCTGATCGACTTCGACCAGAATGGTGTCCATGTCGCAGTCATAGCGAAAATCGACAAGTTTCTGTACTTGACCGCTGCTTTCGCCCTTACGCCAGAGTTTGCCGCGAGAGCGCGAGAAATAGCAAACTCGGCCGGTTTCAAGTGTCTCAAGCACCGCGTCGCGGTTCATCCAGGCCATCATCAGGACTTCGCCGCTGTCATGTTGCTGGGCGATTGCCGGGATCAGGCCGTTTTCGTTGAATTTCAGTTTGTCGGCAATCAATGCATTTGAGCCCGTCATGGGGGTGCTCCGGTCGATGGTGGTTGACTTTTGACGTTCGGCGCGTCAGAAAATGATATATTATAACATTTCATCAGATGCCACGGCTTTTTGAAATCGCTGCAGCCTCAGCTGCCGAAATCAGGTGGCCGTCGTTACGAGATATTCAGCTATGAGCGATCTTTTCCCGAAAAAGGGCCACGATCACGACAGATGTGTGCATAGCGCACTTGCGCAGGCAGAGAAAGTCTGTGACAGCGAAAATGCCCGCTTTACCGATATGCGCCGGAAGGTCTTTACCCTGATCTGGCAATCGCACAAGGCGGTGACGGCTTATGAGCTGCTCGATGCGCTGACGGCCGAAGGGCAACGTGTGCAGCCGCCCACGGTCTATCGTGCGCTGGAATTTTTGACCGAGCTTGGACTGGTGCACCGCATTGAGTCGCTTAATGCCTATTTCGGCTGTGACCGGCCCGATTGCGAACATCTGGGGCAGTATTTCATCTGTACTGATTGTGGCCGCGTGGCCGAGGCGGTGAACGAGGATATGAGCAACGCGGTGCGCAAGGCCGCGCGCAGTGTCGGCTTTACCATTCAGGCGACCACGGTCGAGATCAAGGGGCTGTGCCATGACTGCGCCACTCATTGAAGGCCGTGACCTGATCCTGTCCTTTGGCAATGAGCGCGTCCTTGATCAGGTATCGCTTGCCATTCATCCGGGCGAGATCATCACCCTGATCGGGCCGAACGGGGCGGGCAAATCCACATTGGTCAAAACGCTTCTGGGCTTGCAGAAGCCCGATAGTGGCGAGGTCGTGCGCAAACGCGGGCTTACAATCGGCTATGTGCCGCAGAAGCTTGCTATCGATCAGGTTCTGCCGATGACCGTGAAGCGGTTTCTGACATTGACCCGCTCTGCCAGCCGGACTGAATGCGAAGGCGTTCTGGGCCAGGTCGGGGCGGGGCATGTGATCGATGCGCAGATGAGCCAGCTTTCGGGCGGCGAGACGCAGCGTGTGATGCTGGCGCGTACCCTTTTGCTGCGCCCGAACCTTCTGGTGCTTGATGAGCCGACGCAAGGGGTTGATGTG
>TARA_B100000674_G_scaffold277894_1_pt1 | contig 13206 bp, 6 predicted proteins | sample TARA_B100000674 | Tara Oceans TARA_B100000674 (sample SAMEA2622759) | marine metagenome | biome: marine biome (ENVO:00000447); feature: surface water layer (ENVO:00002042); material: "saline water (ENVO:00002010), including plankton (ENVO:xxxxxxxx)" | depth 5 m
GCCGTCGACGACGTCGCCGAGACCGTTGTCGTCGTCGATGTCGTCGTCGACGTCGTCGGTTTACTCTCCGCCGCGAATCGACCGCCGAGAAGAGGAATCAACACGTCCGACAACACCGCCTCGACGCCGGCAACGGCGTGATGATCGCTGTAAATCGCCCTGGACATCGTCTCGTGTGCGACAACGACGAGAGGTAACGCCGTGACGCTCAACACGAGCGAAGGCGCGACGACGCGTGCTTCGTCTTCGTCGTCGTCTTCATTGTCGACGCGCATCAATTCGGAGACGAAACGCGCCGATGTGATCATGCGTCGAGCGGCGCACTTTTGCGGCGCTTTGAGCGCGGAGAGGATGAAGTGCGGAAGATACTCCTTCAGGGTAATCTCCGCGGCGGCGTTTAGGGGTTTCTGATCGTGTCCTCGCATCGCGCCCGCGAGCGCTCGAACGAGCTTGCGTTCACGCGTTTTCACCGTCGGCGATCCCGTCACGGCTTCGAGGGCGCCGCAGGTCACCGCGGCGAGGTGCCGTCGAAGCGCAGCCGACGCGTTCGCGTTCGAAGTCTTCTTCATCGCCGCGTCGATCGCGATCAACTGTTCTCGATACACCAGACGCGCGCGCGACTCGAGACGCGCCGCCACCGCGTCTCCGAGTCGACCGAGCCGCGATCGACAGTCTTCCGCGCCGTGTGATCCCCACACGGGAATCACGGACGGGGGGAACGGCACGAGACGGGCGAACGCGTGTGTCATCGACCTCGCGTCGACGAGTCGCGCGGACGCCGCGCAGTCTGCGAGACACAGCGCCGTCGAGCACCGCGCGACGATTTCGCCCACGACGGCGCTCGCGACGCGCGCGTACGCATCCGTGACGGCGTCCGTGTGTCTTCCGTCGACCGAACGCAGGCGTTGTTTATGCGCTCTGACGCAGTGCGACGGCAACTCAAGACACAGACGTTGGAGCGTCGCGCCGAGGGCATCGTCACCCTTCCGAAACGTTTCACTCAATTCTTTCGCCGCGAGCACGGCGACGGCGACGCGTAAGTCATACTCCTTCGCCTGTGCGTGCGCGCCCGGACGATCACCGCACGCGGCGACGTGTGAGTCTCGTCCACGAGTTGTTTTCCCGACCAAGGCGGACGCGACGGCGCCGCCACCGTTCGATTGCGCCCACCCCACGGCGGACGCCGACGAGGCTTCCTGATTCATAATCGACGCTTCGCCTCGCGCGCACAACGCGACGGCGAGCGGTCCAGCGCCGCCGGCGACGGGGTCCACGGCGAACGACAACCACAGACACACCCCTGTCTTGACGTCAGCGAGACCGTACCTCGACGCGAACGAGTCCGGGGCGTACAGCGTCGCGAGAGATCGAGCCGCGAAGACGCGGTCGCGCCAATCGCTCGACGACGCGCGCGCCTCCGCCGATCCCATCGTCTCCAACGCGTCGCACGCGCTCTCTGGATCCGCGGCGACGCACACGGCGTACGCAGTGGACCATGCGGCCGAGGCTTCGGCCACGACGGCGCCGTCGTCGAGCGCACGCACGGTGCCGGGTTCGGACGTCTCGGCGGATCCCGTCATCTTGGCGGAGTCGGCGAGCGCGCGCATGATTCGAAGCGCTTCGTCTCGCGGGTGCGCGCGTCCCCACGTGGCGGTCGTCGCCCCTTGAGCGAGCCATATTCCAAGACACGTCGTCGTCGCGCGCAGTAACGCGCACCGAGGCGCGGGATCGTCGCTCGCGGGCGGTTGCGCCGCGAGCGACGCGAGCACGCGCTTGAGAAATAAGACGGCTTGGTCTTCCAATCCGAACCGCACGCACGCGCGAAACAGTTCGACGTACACGCTCGCTCGGTGTTGCAAGCGCACCGTCGCGGCGGTCATCGGGAACGCGTGTCCACCGAGCGCTCTGAACGCGCACGCGGTGACGCCCAGGCTCGCGACAGCCGGGGCGTCCGCGACTTTACTCAAACGCGCGTCGTTACTCCATTTACCGAGCTCGCGACGGAACACCTTGAGCTCGATCGAACACTTTGCGAGGTGATCACCGAGTGCGCGATACAGAGACTCGCACGGAGCCCCGCTCACGAATCGCGCGTCCGCGGCTCCGAACGTCGCCTCGTACGGTCGCCACGCCAAGGGCATGCACGCGGAACAACACGGCGACGGAGCGCGAGTCACTTTTTGTGCGTCCGTCTCGTCCACCGTGCCGTGTAATCTCGTCCAGAGCACGCGCACGGGATGTTTATCCGCCAAACATCTCGGCCAGCGCGCGACGAGCTCCGTGATGCGATCGCACACGACGGCGGCGTACGCGGCGCCGTCGAACGACGCGGGCGCCGCGGTTCGCGCCGCGGGAAGACTCGTCAAGCGACACTCGTCGAGAACCCATCCCACGAGCGCCCACGCTTGGACGCCCCATCCGTCGTCACCGTCTCCTTTGCGTCGGTGGCGCTCGGTGTGCCACAGTTTCGCGGCGACGAAGACGATTTCCCACGCCGTCTCGAGCGCTCGAGCGTGCGCGCCATTCTCTAGAGGCGTCTGCGGAGCCGTTCGCATCGCTCGGCGACACGCGTCGAACTCTTCGTCCACCACCCGACGTAAGAGTCGACCTAACGCCGCCCAGAACCCGCGTCCTCGTTCGAGCGACGCCATGGCGCGACGCCACGCGCCGACGTCGGCGTCGGCGACGCCCGAGTCGCCGGCGGCGGCGCCGACTCGACCGACGCTTCGCGAAGAGATGAATTCTCTCACGAGCGTTTCGAGCGCGCGAGACCCCTCGTGGTCGGCGTCTTCCAACGCACACGCGCGCGCGACGGCGGCGTCGTCGAAGTCATCCATCGACGTCGACGGATGGGAGGACGTCGCGAACGCGTTGCGACGTTCGTCGCCGAACGCGCGGTGATCGAAATTCCACGGCGCGGGCGCTTTCGAGAACACGGACGTGATTTGAGGCTGGTCCCTCGGCCCGCCGCCGAGAAACGTCTTGTTGATCTCCCCGAACGTGTGCGTTCGTCGTCCGGGAGACGCTCGCGCGATGACATCGGACGGACTGAGTTCGACGAGCGGCGCCGCGCCGCGCCGTCTTCTCGACGACGCGTCCCGAACATCGCTCTCGCTCGGTGATTCGCGCATCTCGACGCATCGAGGCGACGACTCGGTTCGTGCGTCGTCGTCATCGTCTTCATCGCCGGCATCCTCGTCCGAAACCATCGGTCGCTCTCGCAAGACGTCCTCCACCGTCTTGCCCGTCGCCGTCCGTCGCGCCAACCCGCGCTTCCCCTTACCGAACCGCTCGTTCGCCACGTCCGACACCTTGAACGATTTCACGCCTCGCGTGCGATCATGACTCGATTCACTGTGCTCGGAGACGTCCCCATCGGAGATTTCAAACCCGTCGTCTTCTTCGTCTTCGTCTCCTCGAATTTCTTCGGCGCGTCTCGCCGCGACGCGTCTCCGTAATCCATCCACCACCTCGCGCGCCTCCATCGATTCCCTCGACCACCGTTTTCGTTTCCGACGATGATTCACGTCGTCCCAACCCGTATCCTCGCTTTCCAAACGCGCGTCTCGTTCCTCCTCCTCCTCCTCCTCCTCCTCCTCCTCCTCGCGCGTCGACGTCGACGCGTCGTCTCTCTCCTCGTCCCCATCGATCTCCCCTTCACGCGCGCGAGTCTCCACCCCCACCCCTTCACGCGCTCTGTGCGCGTCCATAATCATCATCACCATCGTTCCTCTTCCCTCGAGCGTCTCACGAACCTCCTCGTCGTCGCTCTCCTCCACGAGAGAATCGTCACGACCGTGGCAATCATCGGTCGCGTCGAGACAGATGACGTCCTCCCCGTCGTCGTCGACGCGCGTTCGCGACGACGTCGGCATCGCGACGAGCGGTGCGCGCGATTCGATCGATCGCGCGCGATGGATGCGTCGTCGCGCGAGCGCCCGCGTGTGCGGACGCGAATGAATGAATGAATGAATGCATCGCGCGACAGCTCGGGGATGAAAAAGTGACATTTGAATGGTGCGGGGACGCGTTGACAAGGCTCAGAAGACGAATCCGCTGAGAATGATGAGCACGGGACCTATGACGGGAAGGCGTTGGACGACGCGGTCGAGGAATTCGTCGTCGTCGTCGTCGAGGTCGATGGAACGCGCGCGGGACGGAGGGCGGGCGGGACGCCGGGCGAGAGGGTCTCGTCCGCGAAGACGCGGGAGGCGAGCCGCGGCGCGGGCGAATCCGCCGAGACCGGCGAGCGGGCCGGTGGTGCGGTCGAGGGAGGTGGCGCCCTCGAGGCCGCCCTGACGCTTGGCGAGGTATCGACGCCAGACGGAGGTTTCGCGCCAGGCGAATTCTGCGCGCGCCAAACTGAGCGTGAAGACGAGGTGCGAGGCGGCGCGAACCTCTCTGAAGTTGACGGTGACCCTGTTCGTGGCCGGTTTGACTGCGAAGCTCAGGATGCTGGCGAGAGTGAGGGCGACGGCGCCGTTTTCGGCGTGGACGTCGCCCGTGGTCATGAGCTCGACGGCGGCAGCGAGGGCGAGGGCGTTGGTGACCGGACCCAAGTGTCGTAAATTTCCATTCACCCACGCGGGAGCGTCGAGAAAGACGTCGTGATTGATCATCCCGAAGTGTTCTCGCGCGTCGCCGACGATTTGTCCGCCGGGAATGGGCCAGAGAGCGCCGATGAACGTGGCGAGACTCAACGGTGGCACGACGAGCGCGGCGACGTCGCCGACGGTACCTCGAACGCTCAGCGAACGCGATTTACTCATGCTCGCGAGCGTCGCCGGAAGTAAGATCGGCGCCGCGCGCCTGGCCAACGCCTCGGGCACCGCGATGCGTCGCATGAATCTCTCACCGAGCGCGGCTGAAAACGCGAGCAGCGCGTTGTGCGCGACTTGAATTCCAGAGTTGGCGCACAACGCGACGATGGCGAGCTTCGCGCCGCCGCCGTGCGCTCGCTCCACGCGCGCGCTGTCCAGAGACTTCACGAACGCCTTGAGATGCCCGGCGGCGATGACTAACCGGTACAGTTTCGCGCCTAAACCTCGACCGGCGCTGAAAATAGCGTTGACGCCTTTTTTGTGCTCGCCGCTCTGAATGAGCGACTCCTCGCGCGACGCCCACGTGGCGGCTCGACGCATCTGCGCCTCGAGATTCTTACGCGTGCGCGCGCTCGCGGGAGAATTCGGAGGAATTCGCGATCCGAGCGGCGTGCGCGGCGGCGAGGGCGACCAGGGAAGAGGGGTGTCGCGCAGGGGACTGCCTTTCAGCGGCGAACCCGTCAACGCGCCTCCTTCGCGTTTCTCCCTCGCCGGAAATCGCACCTCTTGTTTCACCTCCTCTTCCTCGCGCGGACGACCGACGACGGGAAACGACCAAGAATCCTCCTTTATCGCCGCCGCGCGCTCCTCGCCTCGAGGTTTAGACGTCGCCTTGGTCGGCGTCGCGAACGAAGCCTCTGAAAAATTCGGCGAACTCGGCTTGGCGTCGAACGACGCCACCGGCACCTCCACCTCGCGCTCCTTTTCGCGCCAATCGAAATCGTACTCAAACACGCGCTCTTTCGGCGCATCTTCACTCTTTCTCGTCGTCGTAATCTCTCGTTCCACCGCCTTCTCATTCACACCGTCGCGTTTCGCCAACGCGCCAATCGCGTCGATGCTCGCGAACACGTCCCTCGGCGGCGGACTCGTCGTCCCCACCCCCTCCGTTCCACCCACCGGCGAACTCTCCGGCGACACCGGCACGTCCCAATGTTTCGCGTACCCGTGTTTAAACGACGTCTTTCCGATGGCGCCCATCCCATCGCCGCTCGCCGGGACGTCCCAATCTTTCGCCCGTCCGTGTTTAAACGACCGTCGACGCCCGAACCCCGACGGCGACGCCATCACCGCCTCTCCCCCGCGCGAGCTCGCCTTCTCGCGCAGGGCCATCTGTTCGAGAAACGTGTACTCGCGTTTCTCGGCGCTTCCGACGCCGTCCGCGCTCGTCGTCGGGTCGTCCCCGACGCGCGACCGATTCGTTTCATGATTATGATTCCGCGCGCGCGTCGTCGTCGCGGTCGTCGACGGAGGCGCGTCGCGCGCGTATCGACCGACGGGTGCCTCCTCGACGTCTTCTATCGTCACCTCCTCCTCGCGCGGCATCGTCGCGACGACGAGACGCGGGATGGCGAGGGGAGATGTGTCGCGCGGTGGGCCAACGGTTGGGGCGACTTTTGAAGACATTTTACAGCGCAGAGGCGTTTCAGAGGCGTTTCGTATTCGGGCGAGCGACGCGGTGGTGGAAGAGGCGCCAAGTCAGCGGTGAGGGCGAACTCGAAGGCGACGGACCGAGTCGAGGATGTTTTGAACCTCTCGCGTGAGGACGTCGAGGAGTAAGCGGCGACCCTCTCGACGCGCGAGGGCGTCGAAGGCGACGCGGAGAGCGGAGGCGCCGGTGAGGCGGGAGACGTCTCGGAGCATCTTGAAGAGGACGCGGAGAGAGAGTCGGTCGGTGGTGGGATCGGTGGCGAGCTGTCGAATCACCGAGCGAATGACCGGGGATTCGTCCGGGTTGGCGAGCGCTCTGGTCATGGCGTAGGGGTAGACGACGGCGAGAATGTTAAAGTCGGGATCGGCGGATTTCGCCATGCCCTCGAGCGTGCCGAGGGCTCGAGCGTTGTTCAAAAAGTACGGTGGAAGTATGAACTTGAATCTGGGAACCAGAGCGAGGAGGGCACCGAGAAGTTGGTCGAAGCGAACGTCGGGAACGCCGCCGTTTTCGGGGAATTTCAGCGTCGCCTCCGCGGCGTCCTCGAGCGCCCTCTCCAGTTCTCGCATCTCGCTCTCGTCTTCGAGCACCTCCGGTGGAATGAGCATGAGTTCGCCGAACAGTCGACCGACGGCGGCGTAGTTTCGGCTAAAAATCAAAAGCGCGATGGCGGCGACCAGGCCGTCTCGGACTTGTCTGGGCACCGTGGAGACCAAACCGAAATCCAAATACGCCAAACCGCCGTTCGGGAGTTTCAGAATGTTCCCCCCGTGCGGGTCGGCGTGCATGACGCCCGTCTCTATCAATTGACTCAGCGTGCACGCGATTCCTAACTTGACGTAGTGCAAATCGTCCGCGGACACCGACTTGTCCCTACCGCTCGTGAGCTTTTCGCCGTCGATCCACTCCATGACCACCACTCGACGCCCGACGCCGTACGTATCAATCAAACGCGGCACTCTGATCCCGGGCTTCGGGAACGACTTCGACGCGGATCCGTTCTCGCCGTACAGCGCGTTGAACTGCGTGAGATTCGCCGCCTCGCGCCTGAAATCCATCTCCTCGTACAGACGAGAACAAAATTCATTCACAGCGTCCAACGCCTTCGCCTTCACTTTACCCGTGCGCTCCACCGCGCTCGCTCCCAATCGCAACAACGCCGCGTCCATGTCCACGACCGCCTCTATCCCCGGTCTCTGCACCTTTATCGCCACCGTCTCACCGTCTAACGTCGCCTTATACACCTGCGCGAGCGACGCCGCCGCCACCGGACTCTCCACCCCGAGCTCCTCCTCCACCACTCGCACCGCCGCCTCATCACCGAACGGTTCCATGTCATCGCACAGATCCATCAGCGCCCGCGCGACGTCTCGTCCCACGATGTCCCCTCTCGACGCCAACGCCTGTCCGAATTTCGCGTACGTGGGCCCGAGCGCCCCCACCGCCCGCCCGAGCTCATCGTACCGTCGCTTATCCAGCGCCACGAGCGCGATCGTCGATCCCAATCGCACCACCTCGGCGAATCGTCGCGCGACGGCGAGCGCGGCGTCGCCCGCGCGCGCGCTCTCTCGCGCGCGCGTCGACGTCGAGACGGTCGTGGCCTCGGACGTCGCGCGCGCCCATCGCCCTGACGTCGCGCCCGCGTCCTCGCATCGTCGTCTCGCGCGCGCGAACGACGCCGACGATGTCCCTCGACCGTGTCGCGCGAAAGTCACCGCGCGCGCGGGCGTCGCGCGAGGCGACGACGCCATGGCGCGCGCGCGAATGATTCATGTTTTTCGAGACGGCGGCGCTCGACCGTTCTCCAGTCGTCGTCGCTCGCGGCGACGCTCGGCGCGGGATCTCCGCGCGCGATCGCGAGGTGGGAGAACGGTCTCCACGCGACCTCTGTTCGACGTCTCCGCGCTCGCGTCGCGCGCGAGCGCGAGGAGAGGTCGGAAGATGATGACGACGGCGCGCGGCGGTGGACCGGCGGTGACGGTCGGCGCGCGCGGGCGCGATGTGGTCTCTCGCGCGTCGCGCGCGATGAGAGGCGCTCGAACGAGCGTGGGAGGGTCGTTCGCGCCGTCGGGCGCGCGCGCGCGCGTCGGGGGGTCGCTCGCGGTCGGTGGGAACGGCGCGAATCGCGGTCGAAGGGTTATCCAGAGCGCCGAGGCGTCGTCGGCGAGCGGGAAGGGGAAAAGGGAGAAGAAGAAGAGCGAGAGAGAGAGAGGGAAGGGAGGAAAATCGTTGATGAAGAAGGCGCTGCGCTTGGAGGCGATGAGCTCGCCGGTGGAGGTGGAGGTGGAGCAGAGCGAGGCGGCGGACGCGGAGGCGTCGGCGCGGGCGTCGAGCGCGGGGATGGAGCCAAAGCCGATGATCGCGCCGAGAGTGAGCAAACACGAAAAGAGCGGGAAGTATGAGAGCGGTGCGAACGGGCAGAGCGAGGGGCGCGCGAGTTCGAGGCTGACGAGACCGAAGTTTGCGGACGAGCGCACGTTTACGCGTCGACGTAAATTTCCGGTGTTGTTTTACAGCAAGGAGATGGAACCGCTCGCGCGAAAGGTGGCTGACGCGAGCGATCAAATGGTTGAACTCGGACAGATCGATTGGCGAACATTTCCGGATGGATTTCCGGATTTGTTCATCAACGACGCGTACGACGTGCGCGACCGTCACGTCGCGTTTCTAGGCTCGTTTCACTCTCCAGAGGTGATTTTCGAGCAATTGAGCATTATTTATTCGCTTCCGAAGATGTTCGTGGCGTCCTTCACGCTCGTACTGCCCTTCTTCCCCACAGGAACCGCCGAGCGCGTCGTTCGAGAGGGTGAGGTGGCCACAGCGGTGACGTTGGCGAGAATTCTGAGCAACATTCCGCCGTCGCGCGGCGGTCCGACGAGCACCATCATCTTCGACATTCACGCCCTTCAGGAGCGATTCTATTTCGGAGACAGCATCCTACCGTGCTTTGAGAGCGGTATTCCGCTCTTGATCGAGCGTTTGAACACGCTAGAGGACGCCGACAACGTTGTCATCGCCTATCCCGACGAGGGGGCGTACAAGCGTTTCCACTCCTTCTTCTCCGGATACGAGTGCATCGTCTGCACCAAAGTGCGCGAGGGCACCAAACGCATCGTCAAACTCAAAGAGGGCGAACCCATCGGTCGTCACGTCGTCATCGTCGACGATCTCGTGCAATCCGGCTCCACCCTCATCGAGTGTCAAAAATTACTCCACCGCCTCGGCGCCGCCAAGGTTTCCGCCTACGCCACCCACGGCGTCTTCCCCAACGACTCTTGGAAGCGTTTCACCTCCACCGGCGCCGGCGGCCAGGGTTTCACAAACTTCTGGATCACGGACTCCTGTCCACAGACCGTCGAGGTCGTCGAAGGCGTCGAACCTTTCGAAATCTTGTCCCTCGCCGTGGCCATCGCCGAGGCGCTCGAGGTGTGAGCGCGCGCCTCCGTCCCGTCTCCGGTCGTTGTCACATCACGCACACACCGTTTAGCTCATCACACGCACACGCACACACACACACACACGACCACGCGCACTTCACGTTCGACGCATCGTCTCCCATCGTCGTCGTCTTCCCGTCGTCTCGAGTCCCGTCGTCGCCGTCCCCGTCGGTTACGGCGAAAAAGTCACTTTCCGAGTCAGCGCCTTCATTCGCCTTCATTCGTCCGCGCGCGGTGACCGCGACGACGATTGAGATGCGCGCGACGCTCGGGCGCGCGATGACGACGACGCGGACGAGGACGCGAGCGAAGACGACGCGTCGAGGGCGACGCGCGACGAGACGGGACGCGTCCCGAGAGGAGATGGATCGCGAGGATGACGACGACGATTTCGACGACGAACGAAGCGCCTACGAGATACTGGGCGTGAAGGAGACGGCATCGAGGGATGAGATACGTCGTCGCTTCGTGGCGATGAGTAAAATGTACCATCCGGACGCGACGGCGACGACCGACGGGGCGATGATGCGCCGAATCAACGAGGCGTACGCGTCGCTGTCGAGAGACGAAGAGAGACGCGCGTACGATGGGTCTCTGCGAGCGAAGAGGGCGACGAGGGGGAGGAAGGGGACGAAGAATGATGGACGAACGGTGATTTACGAGGGATTGGTCGGACCTATCGTGTCGGATGAATTGTTGTCGATGAACGTGTGCGACGGGGACGCGTGTCCGGCGGACGTCGCCGAGACCATGGTGGATTCCATCAGACAGTGGGCGAGAACGTTGGCGTTCACGAGCGAGTTGCCGCTGCCGCTGCCGTTGTCGGTAGACGACGTGCCCGCGGGGGCGAGGTTGGCGTTCATGCGGTACAGCTCGAGCTCGGGTTTGCGCGAGGCGGGCGCGTTGTGCATCGAAGTCGAGAGAGACGACGCGGGGACGAGAGTCTGCGTGTCTCGGTCGTTCGAGCGAGCGTCGAGCGCGGCACGAACGGAGATTCCGGGTGAGAGTCGCGTGTTGGCGTCGTTCGTGGACGAGTTTAGATACCTGCTCGCGGAAGACGCCGCGACGACGCCGCGCCTTCGTCGTCGCGGCGGCGAGCAAGACTGGCTCGGAGAAATCGGCGGCTCCTTCGCCGCCTTCATACTCCCGGGTCTACCGATGTTTGGCGCCACGAGTCGCGCCCCGGGTGGCGCGTACGCCGCGTACAACTTGAAGAACGGGGCGAAACACATCGATTGATGTTGGAAACTACGGCGCTGTAACAAGAAAGAAGGAAAAGACTACACTACTCGCGCGAGACGACGTCACCTCGAATCCGTCTTCCGCGCCGCGACGTCCGCGATGACGCATCCATACGTGTCCATGAAATCCTCTCCCGCGCGTTTCGCTCGATTAAACGACGGGAAGGGCCCCCACCAGTACCCCGCGACGCCTACGTACGCGTGCGAGTCGTCCACCTTAGCCGTCCGAGCCAACACGTAATCCCCAAACATCACCCGTTTTCGACCCCCAATCGCGCGCGCCGCCGCGCGCACGAACGACGCCGCCGATCGATCGCCTCGTTCCCATCCACCCACCACCGCGCGCGCGTACGCCTTGTACGCGCGCGTCGCTCGTCCCCACAGAGAAACCGTCCCGACGGCCTCGGTCTCGTCCTCCCCCTCCGTCGTCAACGCGCGCTCTAATTTTTCACGAAAGGCGTCGAAACTCTTTTCAGACGGTTTCGTCACCGCGGCGACGGCGCAGAGCGCGCCGAGGATGGCGACGAGACGCGTGTTGGCGCTCGCTCGAATTGATTTCAACTCTTGGGCGAGCGCGTGCGAGGCGCGTCGCTCCACCTTCCACGACGCGCCGATGACGCCGAGCTCTTCGCGCGCGCGAAGCGCCGTCGCGCCGAGCGCGAGCGCGACGGCGAGTCGGTAGTGCGCGTCCTCGGGCATGGCGCGGCGAGGAATGGGGAAAAGATCGCGGATTGACGTCGACGAAACGGGCGGTGGGTGTGCGGTGCGCCGCGCGCGATTACAAGAGCTGAACCGAGGAGAAATCGGTGCCTCTGTTCGCCCACTGACCGCGGACGGACGCGAGGGTTCGATCGAGGAGGATGGAATCGGCAACGCCCCGGGGACGGAAGACGCGCTCGCCGTGCGCCACGGCGACGGCGGCGCTGAGATCTCGAGTGGCGGACGCGTCGATCGTGCCTTCGGGACAGATGACTTTTTGCACGAACGTGGTCTCATCGACGAAATCAAAGTGACCGGCGCCGCAGGAGACGCCCCAGGGTGGATGGTCTTGAGACACCGCGCCGCTCGGAGAGGCGGCGAAGAATTCGGCGTAGTTGGACTCGGGCGGGGCGCACTCGCCGCCGTTCACGCCGCCGATGATGGCAACGGGCGGTATCGCCGCTGGATTCACTTTCATCGCCGCCAACGCGCTCGGGTACCCGACGCCGAGAGGCGCGTACACCGTGTTATCCACGGGATCGAGCAGACACACCGCCTTGACGCGTTCGTCTCGCGTCGCCTGAAGCATGGAAATCTTCCCTCCTCGACTGTGCCCCAACAGATACACCGAGCTCGCGTCCGCATACGGGGATATCAACACGTCCGAACCGACCCAAGAGATCAAATCGTCTAAAATAGCCGCGCTCACCTCGTCATCGAGCGTGCCCCCGGCGACGGATTCCGTCTTGGTGTACGTCACGACGACGTATCCCCATGAACACAATCTTCGCGCGATGGACGCGTATGCGTCGCCGTCGATCAAAAATCCGGGCGTGATGATCGCCACCGGATACGGTGCGCTCCCTCTGTCCTCCTCATCCGCGGCGTTCGAGGTCAACGTCGAGAAGGGCGACCCGCCCGCTCGCCCGAGCGGAAACAACGCGTCCGGCAACACCTCCACCCTCGGCACGTACACCTTGATCCTGCTCAGACAACTCAATCCAGTGCACGCTGGAAAACACTTGGCGCACGTGTGTTCCAATTGCGGCAGCACACGCACGCGATACGGCCCCGGAATCGCGTATTCCGGCGGCGGCTCGTCCCCGTCCGCCGCCGCGTCCGCCGTCCCGCCCAAACCTCCCGCCGCCGTCGCCAACGCCACCGTCGACACCAGCGCGCGTCGTCGCGTCCACGTCGACCCACGCGCGGAACTCATCGACGACGACGTCTCCACGGACGATCGTCGCCGCACCGCGCGCGCATCGCTCGGAAAGACCATCTCTTCCCCGCGTTCCCAATCCGCGTTCCCATCGTCATCATCATCCGCGTCGCGCGCGCGCGTCTCCACCCTCGCGCGACGCCCACGACGCCGTCGCGCCACCACCCCGCGCGGTGACGTTCGCGCGCGCGCGCGCGCCCCCTCCGTCGTCGTCCTCGTCGTCATCCGCGCCCTCCACCGCGCTCTGACGCGCGCGCGCCCAAAAAATATTTTTTTTTCTCCTTCCCGCGCCCGCGACGCCCATTCGCGCGTCGACACGCGTCGACGCGCGCCCGCGCCCGCGACCTCGAGCCGCGAG
>TARA_B100000674_G_scaffold489168_1_pt1 | contig 13196 bp, 10 predicted proteins | sample TARA_B100000674 | Tara Oceans TARA_B100000674 (sample SAMEA2622759) | marine metagenome | biome: marine biome (ENVO:00000447); feature: surface water layer (ENVO:00002042); material: "saline water (ENVO:00002010), including plankton (ENVO:xxxxxxxx)" | depth 5 m
GACAAAATCTGCCTTCGATTTGGTGCATGGTCAACAGACGTGTCGTAGCCAGGGTGAGGCGGAAGTTCGTCAGGGATGCCTTCAACGACGGACATCTGCATCGCCAGAATGTCCTCATCCATGTCCTAACCTCGGAGCGGATGTCTTTGAGGGTTGTTCTTAGAACACCACGGAAGTGGCCCGGGCGTATGTTCAAGAACGGCGACTCCAACCCACAAACGAAGCACGATGCCCGAGGAAGAACCAATCATCGCGGAATTGTTGGAGCCAACCAATTCCTCGGCAACGAAAGAATTCAACCTGATTCTTGGAGGAACCCTTGCCATCTCGATGATTTTCCTCTTCTTGTCCGCATTATTCGGTGATGCGCTGGTCAACATGGTAGCAGAGGACAAAGAGGCGAGTGGCGTTCGCGTACCGGTTTGGGAGCGATATACGCTGCCCTACGAAACCGATGGCGATTTTGGAGTCGCACTGGAAGTTGGCCCGTACGCACTACTCCCGACAGAAAATGAATGGAACTCGACGCATCATTTCGTGGAATACACCCTGCCCATCGAAGAGGGTGGGGCAGCGCCAAATGGCCTCATCAGCTTGGCCGTGTGGTTGCCCGATGTACCGGATGGGATGCAAGTCCCTGTGATTGCTGAAAGCGGTCCGTACTTTCAAGAAGCCAGCGTGGAAACACCCTCGATTGAAGTGCCCGGCAGTTGGCTTGGACAGATGTTCATTGACCAAATCCTCCCGCACGGTTACGCCTTTGCTCAGATATCCGTGTCGGGGACGGGGCGAAGTAACCACTGCATGGACTTGATGGGCAATGCAGAGCAACTCGGCAACGACGCTGCCGTCCGTTGGCTCGCTGAACAACCATGGTCCAACGGCGCTGTCGCCCTTATTGGCAAGTCCTATGACGGTAGTACACCTTGGCAAGCGGCCATGTTTGGTTCAGAGCACGATTACCTGAAGACCATCGTCCCCATTTCGGGCCTGATTGGCGTCAAAGAACTGATGTGGAAAAACGGATCATCTGAGGCCCGCGCCCCCATCATGCACAACGGCGTGTACGGCTCATACGGCATCGACGGCGATGAAGAGGATTACCAGAACCTCTGCCCCGATTACATCATTGGACCAGGCACCGGTGTCAGCGCCTACATGTTCGGTTCAGAAGTCGCCGGTGATTATTGGGCAGAGCGCTATTTCCTTGACCGCGTCCTCGAGAATTACAAGGGGAGCGTCTACCTCATCCAAGGGATGCACGACTGGAACGTTGACCCGCACATGGCCGTGCCGACCATCAATCGTCTCATCGATGCAGGCATTGAGGCCAGGGGCCTGTTTGGCCAGTGGGATCACGATTACCCCGACCGCCCTGTGCAACTTGACGACCGTTCGGACCTCGGCGGCCGAGGCGGCGAGGCCTTCCCAGAAATGATACGCTTCGATTGGATGCAAGACATGCTGGAATGGTTTGATTACTACCTCAAAGGTATCGGCGACCAACCAGGACAGTGGATTGAAATCCAATCCAACCAAGGATCGTGGCGTATCGAAGATCGCTACCCTCCCGCTGACGCCAATGAGCTCGTGTTCGAATTGGGGGCCGACATGATCAACATTGCCGGAACCACCACGGTGCTCCCTGACGCATCATCAGGGCCCATCTGGGAGACCGAGCCACTGACGGAAGACATGCACATTGCGGGCATGCCACGAGTCCACGTTGAGGTCACCACCGCCAGCTTGGGTGGGCAACTGTACGCGTTGCTCGAGGATTGTGATAACCAAAGCAATTGCATTCATCTCGGCCATGCCATCATGGATTTGCGCTATCATGCAGGTGGCGATGACATACAGACTTGGACGCCCGTCGTTGAATCCATCAATGCGAAAATGGAATTCTTCGCCATGGATGCCGAGGTGTCAGCTGGGCACGTCTTGCGTTTAAGTCTCCGATCGACGGGTGAAGATTACCTGCCAGCAAGTACATCCTCGGTGGTGTTTGTTGAGGAGGGTGCGTCATCGACACTCCAACTCGACACGTTTGAGCCCGCCGACCGGCGTTATTTCACGCCCCCTGTGTGCACGCACGAACGATGTCTTCAGGCCGCGTTGTGATTAATTGAGGGCGATTCCGGTCGCCACAATGAGAAAGCGATGCCGGACAGAACCATCACGCTTGCGAACATCATGATGCCGTTTTGGATACCAAGGTCGGTGTTCTCCATCAAATAGCCTGCCACAGATGTCGATGTCGAGAATGCAACGGAAAGGATGAGCATGTCGGTAGAAAACACCCTGCCGCGTACTTCGTCTTCGACCCATTGTTGCATCATCACCGTGGACAGCACCCAGTTGGCACCGCTCGCGCTGTGGGCGAGAATCACCAGAAGAACGGTGATCCAAAGGGCGTATGAAACACTGATGCCAACCAGGAAATAGACGAAACCGGAGACGATGATGAGGTAGCCCACAAGCGATGGCCAAGCTTCCTCGTTTTTCAGGAAGGCACGTGCTAAAATGGGGCCCAGGCCTGTGCCGACGCCACGTGCAAAGAAGAACAATCCGAAGCCAAAGGCAGCACCGAATCCCTGCACATCGGCGCCCATGAGAACGAGGTAAACACCAGCAAGTCCTCCACCGGCGATGTTCCATGATGCCTTAGCAAAGACGATTCGAAACAAGGCAGGTTGCCTGCGGATTCGTCGCCAACCCGACTTGATGTTCTGAATACCGGTGGACAGCCATGGCCCCTTCATTGATTCATCAATGGTTTGTGGGATGGTAAGATTGACCAAGAACAAGGTACCGACCAAGAAGGTCAATGAATCAACGATGAAGGCGGCATCGGTTCCCCAAATGGACACCACAACACCACCCAACATGGCACCGATGCAGAGCGCCGTCGACCACGACGCGGCATCAAGTGCGTTCGCCGTCGCAAGGTCCTCTTCAGACACGACGTTCGGTAGAGCAGCTCGCTCAGCCGTCATGTAGACGCCATGCAACACCATCATCAGACCGGACAGACCGATCATCCAGACGATATCACTTGAGTCGTTGACGAGGAGGAAACACAACGCAAACCCTGCCTGTAACAGGTTGGATACTACCATCAGGGTCTTCCTGTTGTACCGGTCTGCGAGCAAACCAATGAAGGGTTGGAGGATGGCGAAACCAGCCATTCGGACCGTGAAGAGCATGCCGAGAAGAAATTCACTCCCGGTGTATTCCAGGATAAGAAAAAAGAGCGCAATGGTGTTGAACCACTCGCCCAACATCGAAATGACAGCAGCAATCCATAACTGCCGAAAATCCCGATTTTCACGGATCAACTGGCCGTACGTTCGAGAGGCCATCATTCCTCCTCCGAAGAGGCGGTGTTGTGCTCGGCCGAGAGTGTACAGACAATCCATTTGGAGGTGGGTGTATTCGATACATCGGCGGTCGAGTGAAGCGGTACGAGACAGTTCGCTTCCGGGAAGTAAGCTGCAAGGTTGCCAGCGGGGATATCGTATGGAATCAGCATCCAATCATCGGCATGCCTCGTTTCTCCATTAAAATGACTTGTAATGCTCACGCGTTGGCGAGATTTCCATCCACGCTCAACCATGTCGTTGGCGTTCATGAAGACGACTCTCCGACGGCCGTGGACGCCACGATACCGATCGTGGAGCCCGTAAATTGTGGTGTTGTATTGATCATGACTTCTCAACGTCATCAAGACATATTGGTCCTCGGCCACCTGAACGTTCGGCAAGCTGTGCGTGGTGAACCTCGCTTTTCCGCTCGGCGTTGCAAATTCTTGTTTATCCCGGGGTGGATTTGGCAAGGAAAACCCGTTGGGTTGACGAACGCGTTCGTTGTATTGCTCAAAGCCGTGAAGGGATGCCTCCATCAATTCTCGAATGCGATCGTAATCCTCCACCAAGCTGGTCCATTCAAGGTGAGTTGAACCGAGTGTTTTCTCAGCAATGGAAGCCACGATGGCAGGTTCGCTCTTCAGGTCGCGTGAGGCCGGCTGCAATCCTCCAGTTGACCGATGAACGATACCCATGGAATTTTCAACGGAGACAAATTGTTCGCCGGAGGCTTGAGTGTCGCGTTCAGTTCGACCCAAACAAGGGAGAATGAGTGCATTTTTGCCTGTGACGAGATGAGAGCGGTTTAATTTGGTCGACACCTGAACCGTGAGGCCAACCTTCTCGAGTGCCTTTGCCGTGAGGTCCGTATCGGGGGTGGCGGAGAGGAAATTCCCTCCCATGCAAAAGAAGACATCAACCGATTCATCCATCATGGCCTGAATGGCATGAACGACGTCGTAACCATGATGATGAGGGATGGAGAACCCAAGTCCCTCTTCCATTCGAGCCAGAAACGCCTCTGTTGGCGCTTCCCAAATGCCGACCGTACGGTCGCCCTGGACGTTAGAATGGCCCCTTACGGGACAAAAACCTGCACCTTTACGGCCAACATGACCGTTCATCAACAAAAGATTCACCACTTCTTGAATCACAGCAACGCCGTTTCGGTGCTGGGTGAGTCCCATCGCCCAACAGGCGATGGTGGCGTTTGAAGCAGCAAGGAGACGTCCCGCTGTTCTGATTTGTTCTTCTGAGATGCCTGAATCCTTGACAATTTGTTTCCACGATGTCTGGTCCGCGGCGTTAACCATGGACTCGAACCCTTCTGTTTTGGCGGCGATGAACTCATGATCGAGGGCATTGTGTTCGAGTTGGCATTTGATGAGTCCTTTCACCAATGCAGCATCGCCACCAATTCGCACCTGGAGGTGAAGATCAGCGAGTGTGGTGGATTTCATTTGACCCTTCATGTAATCCTGCGGGTGTTTGAATCGGGTCAAACCTGCTTCTGCTAGGGGGTTCACATGGATGATGCTCGAGCCGCGATGCTTGGCATCACGTAGGGCCGTGAGCATGCGCGGGTGATTGGTTCCAGGGTTTTGACCAATCACCATGATCACATCGGCGTGATTGAAATCATCGAGGGTGACCGTGCCTTTCCCGATACCAATGGTCTGCCCGAGTCCCTTTCCGCTGGATTCATGGCACATGTTTGAACAGTCAGGGAGGTTGTTTGTCCCGTAAGCACGCACAAAGGCCTGATAGAGAAACGCCGCCTCGTTGCTGGTGCGCCCCGAGGTGTAGAACACCGCACGGTCGGGCGACTGGGTCGCGTTCAGGGCTTCTGCAACCATGGCAAACGCATCGTCCCAAGGAATGGCTTCATAGTGTGAGTTTCCCTCTCGCAAAACAACAGGCGAGGAAATTCTGCCGAGGCTGTTGAGTTCATAATCGCTCATTTCGGCGAGGTCTTGGACGCTGTGTTGCGCAAAAAAGGACGGCGTCACCTTGGCTTTCATGGCCTCATCAGCCACGGCCTTTGCGCCGTTTTCACAGAACTCGAACGTTGTCCGGTGGTCCGGGTCGGGCCATGCACAACCAGGACAGTCAAATCCTTCCTTTTGGTTGACCATGGAGAGTGTTTTGATGGTCTTTACAACACCCATTTTGGTTAATCCATGAACGGTGGATGACGTCACTGCAGGTATGCCGGCAGCCTTGGTTTTGGGGTGCTTCAACTTGAGCGAATGCGTATCCATTGGTGTCCGTGCTCGTGCTGGCTGACGCATCCACTCATCCCCAGACCGTCCTGCGCCCGTGCACTTCTCAATGCTTGCGATGAAATCGCCCCTCAATGGGCCCAATGATGACAGCTTTGTCCTCTTTCACGAACGTGATGAGTGTCATGTTGGATGCCCTCGCCGTCTCCACGGCCAAACTTGAAGCGGCTCCAAAACTCGCAATGATGGGCGTATCCATGGCGGCTGCTTTCGCGACAATGTCCCAGCCGCACCTGCCCGAGAGCAAGAGAACGTTCGGCCGTTCGAGGGTTTGGTCATACCAAGCACCGTATGCTTTGTCAACAGCGTTGTGGCGCCCGATGTCTTCCATGACAACAAGGCTGGTGCCGTCCCGAGCATACAGGCCGGCAGCGTGCATTCCGCCCGTTAGGCGAAAGCCCGTTTGTTGTTCCCGCATGGCATGAAGCATCTCGAGAACCTCCTCAAGTTCAAACAACAAAGAGGGATTGTTGACCACTGGTGCTCCTTTCACCAGCTCATTCAGTTCCGATTGATCGCATGCACCACACGAGCTCGTGACAACACCGGTTCGCTCGGTCAAACCATGCTCTTCGATGGTCGAGATGTTGACATGGACCGCTCCGTCTCGCTCTGTCACAACGATGGACTCAATGTGGTGCGGACGCAGCCCATGCTGGGTCATCAGATGGCCAACAGCCAATTCCATGGCGTTCTGTGGTGAGCCAAGGAGATTAGCCAGCGATGACCCATTCACGACCAACCTAATGAGCGCTTCCGCAGCGAAGGATTCGTCGATGATCGACTGCCCTTTCGCCGTGCGATGGTGGACCGACACCTTGCGGACATTGTTCATTCGACGCCCTCCAGGTCTTGGCGTTCAATGTCGAAGAATTCAAACTGAAGGTCGACCAATTCTGCACTGGAACGGGCTGCAGCGTAAGCGTCAAGCGGTTCTTGGTTGAGTTCAAAGAACCGTTCACCCCACCGGAAAGCCCCCAACACTTCCCGCGATTGTTTCTTTCGTCCAACCAAGTAAAGGACGGTTGCGAGGGCTTCAGCCGTCGTTAACCTGCCGGGTTTGCCCCAGTTAACAGGATTCGCAGCCAGCAGGAGTGGAAGCATTCGGGGCTGAAGGCGAGTCCTGTCCATCACCGATTCAACAGAGGATTCAATGTGCGCCCAACTGCAATCAAGTCCAACAAGGGCACCACCTCGTTCAAGCAGCAGTTCATGGTCTTCGGGACCAAACACCTTGCCGCAGAGCGGTTCAAGTATGATCCCGCGCTTGGGAATCGAGCGAATGGATTTGTGAAGTGTCAGGTTGCCTCGTTTTGAAGCAAGAACGGCTGTGTTCTTTTTCGGATCGTCTTGTGCAAGCCACAACGCGTGAACGGCAACGGGACGCACAGCATCACCGAAGATCGTTGAAGTAGTCGCCAAATGTCATGCCGCGGGAGGGGCCTGCATTGATGTGTCGAGATTCGTTGGCTGTACGTTCCACCATCAACTCAATGGAGAGCACCTGCTCAAACTTTCGAATCACGCCGTCGGTTGGTCGCTTGCCAGATTCTGCAGACTTGATGATGTTCACCGTTTCAGCCATCTTCTTTGCAAGTTGTTGCTGTGTCCAATTCCGAGAACTTCGGGCTCGTGCAATACGCTTGTGAAAATCATCTGCCAACTCTTTGCTTGACCGAGTCATGATATCGTTTCTCTTTTTGCGAGGTGAAGGCGAGGAAGCAAAGGAGCGAGCGCGTTGGATACCTGGCGCTTCGGATTTGGGAGCAAGGTTCATTTTGTCGATGCATCGGCTGCAGGCCGCCACCTCGGTTTTACCTGTGCGTACGCGTTTCACACCGACCTTCACGGCGCCACAAAGTTCACATTCGCCCATCATTCGTTACCCCACCGTTACGCCCTTTGAACCCTTTGACAAGCGTTTGTAGAAGAAAACCATCCAATTTCTTAAGAAGCGTCGGCCGATAGTCATGCTGAGTGTCATGGGAACAGAGGTTGACAGAAACGATGGGCATCTCCCCAACACCGCCGAGGACGATCTTCGAAAACTTGAGGAAGATTATGCTTCACTCCGGGACGAGACGCAGCAACTCATCAATGAGCGCACCACCCTTGAAGCAGAAATGCGCACGCTAAGGAAACGCATTGAGCGGTTGGATGAGAACGTCAATCTTCTGAAAATGCCACCCCTTATTGTCGGCCACATACAAGACGTGCTCGATCATGAGCGAGCCATTGTCCGCTCCTCAAACGGAACCGTCTTCCAAGTTTCGTTGAACCAGCGGTTGGACCCTGAGAAGCTCAAACCAGGCACGAGGGTTGCACTCAATCAAGACAGCCTTTCCGTGGTGGAATTACTCCACGAAGCATGGGATCCGATGGTCAGTGGGGCAGAAATGGTAGAAAAACCATCCATCCACTACGAGGATGTTGCTGGTTTGGATGAGCAAGTGGAATCCGTCCGTGAAGCCATTGAACTCCCGCTCGTGAAGCCCGAGCTGTTCGAGAAGGTCGGTATCGTGCCGCCCAAAGGCGTCCTCCTTGTCGGCCCTCCAGGCTGTGGGAAGACCCTGTTGGCCAAGGCCGTTGCCAACCACACCAACGCCACCTTCATTCGGATGGTGGGCAGTGAGCTCGCACAGAAGTACATCGGCGAAGGCGGTCGCATGGTTCGCGAACTGTTTTCTTTGGCGAAAGAAAAGGCTCCGAGCGTGATTTTCCTCGACGAGATCGATGCCATTGGTGCAAAACGATTGGACGGCTCGACATCCGGTGATCGTGAAGTCCAGCGAACGCTGATGCAGTTGTTGGCAGAACTGGACGGATTTGATGCACTTCATGATGTCAAAATCATTGCCGCCACGAATCGCCCCGACATCTTGGACGATGCGCTGCTGAGGCCCGGTCGCTTTGACCGTGTGATCGAAATACCGATTCCCGATGATGCCTCACGCAAGGCCATCCTCAAGGTGCACCTTGCCTCCATGAACACCAAGAAGGTCGCTGTGGGCAGAATTGTGGAGCGAACCAACGGTTACTCTGGTGCTGAACTGAAAGCCACGTGTGTCGAAGCAGGCATGATCGCTATTCGAGATGGTCGCTCGGCGGTGTCGCAACAGGACATGCTGGATGCCGTGAGTCGGTTGGACAACAAGCGCTCACAAGGGAGAACCACCAGTTCGCCCGAAGCCTTGTACTCCTGATGGAGGCGCCAAGGTTCAAGGACCCGAGGTTCAGGCCAAGCGGCATGACGTTTCCACTGGTTGAATGCGTCCCGAACATCTCGGAAGGAAGGGATCTTGAGAAAATCAATGCCATCGTGGACGTGGTGAGGCAAACACCGGGATGCACTGTTTTGGGCGTTGAACCAGATGCCGATTACCACCGTACCGTAATCACCTTCGCCGGTGCACCGAACGCCGTGGTGGAGGGCGCCATCGCGCTTATTGAAGCAAGTGTTTCGTTGCTGGACATGCGAACACACCAAGGTGAACACCCGAGGCTCGGTGTGGTTGATGTCTGCCCCTTTGTACCGCTGCGGGACGTGACCATGGACGAATGTGCCGAATTAGCTCGAAGGGTTGTCGAACGGCTCTCGAACCGGGGTGACATACCGTTGTTTCTCTACGGTGCCGCTGCTGTCCGTGAAGAGCGAACCATGCTGTCCCATTTGCGGCGTGGTGAGTACGAGGGGTTACAAGCGCGGCTTGAAGGAACCGATGAGATGCACGCAGACGCTACCAAACTACCGGATGCTGGTGCCATGACGTGGTCGGACGACGTTGCCCGTTCCGGCGGCATCACCGTTGGTGCTCGTCCTATTCTGGTGGCCTACAATGTCAATGTGGATGAACAAGGTGCCGCCGTTGCCAGAAAAATCGGTTCCATCGTTCGCAGCAGCGGACGCTTATTGAAATCCTCTGGAGGGGGTAAAATTCGAAGCCGAGGAATGTTGGAACGTGTTCAAGGCATGGGTGTTCCGGTGGACGAGTTGGGAATTTCACAGGTTTCCATGAATCTCTTGGATGTGAACAAATGCCCTCTTCATCTTGCCTTTATGACATGTGAAAGTTTGGCCAACGACCACGACGCATCATTGTGCGGTAGCGAAATCGTCGGCCTCGTGCCGCTTCAAGCCATGTTGGAGGCAGGCCGATTCTTTTCTCCAGACTCCACCGCAAATGAGGACCTGGTTTCCGCTGCTGTTGATGGGCTTGGATTGAACCGCCATCACCACTTTGATCCGAATGTCCACATCATTGAGTGGGCCCTTGAACGGGAGGTGGAAACATGAATTGGGCATCGATGAGTCTGAGGGAGTTTCAAGCAGCATTGGCTTCCTCTTCACCCACACCCGGAGGAGGCACGGCTTCGGCTGTTGCCCTTGGTCAAGCGGCTGCACTCTCGATCATGGTGTGCGACCTCACGCTTGGAAAAGAAAAGTGGGCCGATGGATGGTCTATCGCTGAGGACATCCAATCGTTGGCTATCCCCATGATGGAGCGTGCCAATGAGCTTGCTACTGAGGACAGCGAGGCATTTGACGGCGTCATGGCAGGGTTCGCCTTGCCCAAATCGACAGATGAGGAAAAAGAGGCTCGCCGTACGCAAATTCGAGCGGCGACCTATGCAGCAGCAGAAGTTCCGTTTGAAACCGCTTCCCTTGCACTGGATTTGCTCTCGAAGCTACCATTGCTCGCTCGCACCGGCAATGCCAACGCTGTCACGGACGTTGGTGTGGCTGGTTTGTTGGCCAGTGCTGCTGCCAAAGGTGCGTTGTTCAACGTTGACATCAACTTGGATAGTCTTCCCGATGAGATGGCTGCAGGATTGAAAGCTCAATCATTGATCGTAAGCGAAAAGACGCGCATTGCATCAAGAGCGGTGATGGATGAGGTCCGAAGTCGGATGAAGCAGTGATCAGCGAACCTGGCTGCCCGGAGCAATATCGCCGTCGATCGTCACCAATCGGACGCCATCGTTTCCATCGTCAGCAGCGAGCATCATGCCTTCGGAGGTGACGCCCCTGAGCGGTCGCGGCTTGAGGTTTTCAACGAAGACCACCAGTTTCCCTTCCATTTCTTCCGGCTCGTAGTATGCCTTCAATCCGGCACAAATCGTACGGCCGTCGTCGGTTCCATCATCAAGTCGAACAACATACAATTTGTCAGCATTGGGGTGGTCTTCAACGCTAAGAATTCGACCGACACGAAGATTTACCTTCATGAATGTCTCAAACTCAAGATACGTGATACCTTCGATTTCTTCTTTCACTTTCTTTCCTCCTTTCTTTTTCCCACCTTTTACGCCATGGACGGCATCCGATTCCGGGCCCTCCTCAACGAGGTTCTGCTCGGCAGCCAAGATCTCATCCAGATCCAAGCGCTGGAACAGCGGCTGGGGCGTTTCAGCGGACCATGTCAGCGGGGCGTCCCAATTCACCGACTCCTGCCATGCCATGGCGGATACATCGTCATCGTTGCCAAGTGTTGACCACAATCGTTGTGCGCTGGTGGGCAGGAATGGTTGGGTTGTGATGGCCAAGAAACGTGCAATCCTCCAACAGAATGCCAGTGCAGCAAGACTCTCATCAGCACCGTCCTGAGGCTCCTTGAGATGCTTCCATGGGGCGGCGTTTTGAAGGACTTGGTTGCCGTATTGCGCGACGGTCATGATGGCTCGAAGTGCTTCTTTGTACCGATGCCGCTGGAGCGATGTAGTAATGTCTCCAAGTGCTCCCTCCAGATGGGCACGGTGTGCTTCAACCGAAGAATGGCCATCATGCGCAGCAAACGGCGATGCCCCCTCTTCATGAGGCAAACGTGCACCCAGCGTTAGGACACGGTGAACGAAGTTGCCGTAAGCAGCGATGAGTTCACTGTTCACGCGTTCGACAAAATCGGGCCAGTTGAAATCCGTGTCATGGTTTTCTGGCATGTTGATGCTGAGGTAATACCGCAAGGTATCAGGATCGTAGCGCTCAAGGAACGAAGGAAGCCAAACCGCATGCTTTCTTGATTTGGAAAATTGTCCTCCTGCAAGCATGAGGTACTCCATGGCAGGAACGTTGCTCTCCAACGCAAATTCCCCGGGCCCGGGTAGTGATACCGGCTCGCTAGCGGTGCCACCTTTGTGGACATGATTGAGACCCAAAATCAGCGCTGGCCAAATCACGGTGTGAAACGGAATGTTGTCCTTTCCAAGGAAGTACAAATGCCGTGGCATAGTTCCATTTTCAGCAACGCACCACCATCGTTTCCAAGTTTCTTCGCCGTCGGGGAGAGATGGCGCATGCGTCTTTGACCAAATGCGCGCACAAGTGGAATACCCTTGAACCGCCTCAAACCAGACGTAGATGCATTTGCCACCCCATGTTTCGCCGTCCAACGGTACTGGAATACCCCATTCCAAATCACGGGTGACCGCTCGTGGCCGCAATCCCATGTCGAGCCATTGCTTGGTCATGGCTTTCACGTTGGATTTCCAGGAAGACTGTTGGTTGAGTGCGTGTTGTTCCAAGGCGTCTTGGAAGAGGTCAAGTCGGTAGAATAAATGGTCAGTCTCACGAATCTCAATCGTTGCAGACGGGTTCATCTTCGACACCGGGTTCTTGAGTTCTACCGCCTCATAGGTGGCGCCGCATGCATCGCACTGGTCGCCTCGCGCACCATCGGCGCCGCACGCCGGACAGGTCCCCTCGACGTATCGATCGGGGAGAAAACGGCCCGTGCCGTCCTCATTGACCTCGTAATATTGCTCTGTTGTTTTGCGTTCAAAGAATCCGCCGGTTTCCAACGCTCGAAAATTTTCTTGCACCATGCGTTTGTGCTCTGGATCGCTTGTCCGATTAAACAACGCACCACCGTATTCGGCGCCCCTTGGATCGAGGTGGGTGGACCAACTGCAGCCCAAGTCGAGCAGTGCTTTGAGATTCATTTCGTGGTACTGATCAACGACTGCCTGGGGTGTGATGCCTTGCGTTTCTGCCGTCACGGTGATGGGTGTCCCGTGCTCGTCCGAGCCCGAAACCATGAGCACACGGTTGCCCATGGCTCGTTCAAACCTGTATTGGATGTCCGGTGGAAGGTAACACCCTGCAACATGGCCCAAGTGAAGTGGGCCGTTTGCATACGGCCAGGCCACACAAATCAAGACGTGTTCGCCCGACATGGTCTCCCTCTTGTATCGGCCACATGCCGTTGCTTCTTGAGGTTCACCCATCCGTCGTGCGGGTAATCCAAGATACTCTAGAACGATGCGTCATTTTGAAGAACCCTCCTCTCGTCGGATAGACTACGCCCGAAAGGGTAGGGGTCTTCGAAACAACATGACCAACGAACTTTTTGCGGCCGCTGGCGTCGCTGTCTCCGCCACTGGCGAGGGAGACATGGGTCTCCTCATTTTCTACATCACGCTCGCCCTCGGCGTGTCGTTCATGTGCTCGATTCTCGAGGCTGTGGTGCTCTCAACGCCTCAAACCTACGTTAACATACTGAAGAACGAAGGCAAGCGAACCGCTGCTATGTGGGCACACCTCAAGGATGATGAC
>TARA_B100000674_G_scaffold183725_2_pt1 | contig 13180 bp, 10 predicted proteins | sample TARA_B100000674 | Tara Oceans TARA_B100000674 (sample SAMEA2622759) | marine metagenome | biome: marine biome (ENVO:00000447); feature: surface water layer (ENVO:00002042); material: "saline water (ENVO:00002010), including plankton (ENVO:xxxxxxxx)" | depth 5 m
TGAGTGTACTCCAACACAACAGAATTGTCTGTATGTAAACAATGGTTGGGGGGAATGTGTTCATGGTATTCAGAACAAAACGTATACGATATCAAGGCAAGCAAACGATGAAGGAAATCCTTGTCCTAAGGATGAATCACGAACATGCAATACCTGTTCTGCCAATGACAAATGTAAATCAAACCTATGTAAGGGAGGTCATTGTTGTAACAGCAATGTAAAAATATGCAATAAGTGTGCATTGAATGGTATGTGTTTAAAATGCGATACATTTGCTTCGTTCAATTTAGATGGTGTCTGTGAATGCAACGATGGTTACATATTGGACCCTAATTTGGGAATATGTGTTTTGACTCAGCGACGATTAAGAAAGCCTCTTTTTAAGCGCTTAGGAGCATGGAGTCCATGGGGGAAATGTTTAAACAATACTCAGGTACGTGTGCGTCACAAGACAGTGTATTTATCGATATCCCGAGACAGGAATCGTTCTTTTGTGGTGGACGGATTGAAGGACCCTCATATTGAAATTGATATCCAATTGGAAGATGCGACTCACGAAGATACACCTTATATTCATACGTATCAGTCCATAGTTGAATTCAAACGGTTGGATGATGGTTATCCTGCCATTCTGGTGTCGGAGCACAAATGTAAGAACTGTTCCACTGGTATAAGGACAACGGATGACCCTATATTTAGTGACATTTTACCAGCGATTGAATACGATAAAGGTCCGGTCCAATGGAGCCCGGGGTTGGAACACGTTGGGGTTTGGTATTTGATTACTCCACATTACCCGTCTATGATTACGAAAATAACGGTCACGAATGCTTCAGACGGAGACCACAGGACGTTTGAGACCCGTGAATGTATAATGGAAAAGCGCAAATTGAAGCATGCTTTGGCAGATACATGTGATACCCACGTAGATTGTCAACATCAATGTTTGGGTGGTAAATGTTGTAATGAGAAATATAAGAATTGTGTAGCATGCAATAACCATGGATATTGTTCAAAATGCGCAAAAGATACACAGATGATAAATGGTACGTGTACACCAGTCGATTGTAACGCGCATTATGGTCATACGCATTTAGAATATGTCGAAGGAAAGGGGTGTTTGCACCGACTTGGTAGTACACAATGTACTAAACATTCCGATTGCGGCACCGGGACAAATGGACGGTGCATTGGGGGAACTTGTTGTGATGAGAGATATACTAATTTTGACAATTGCTTAATATGCAACGATGGTACAAAAGTATGGGAATGGGAACATTATAGAGCGAATGTAAATTATCAGTTAGCAGTGGATGGGTTGTCCAATAACGAGAGAAACATGAAGTTCTTATTTGCCAAACAATTATGCGCCAGACTGGATAATTGCGATTCCATATCACGGAAAATAGCAGATGGAAATGTATGGAATCTCAAGAGGGGAGAGGCTCCAAATATACCAGACGAAAGTTTCATTCTGACTAGCAATGGTCAACCAGATCAGGAAATCATACAAGCACAATGCCGTCAATATGCTGTAGATAACAATCATCAATATAGGGTGGAATCAACGCCGTACAAGTTAGCTGAATGTAGTTACGATGGCGAATATATCATATGGAATTCTGTTGCATATGAGGACACGTATAATTTTACAATATATAATGATACGGGTGTCAAAAATCCCATCAATTGTGGTCAATATGGGATGAAAGATGTTAATGACATAGTAACCAATGCCACTACTGGTGTAATTATCGAGATTGGAAACTCCACCAAGTTCGATTGCATCAAACGATTAGGTCCTAGTCGTACATATGAAACCTATATGAAAATAAATCAACCGAATCAGTATTGTGCGGCATGTATGGAAGGAACCATCTGGTTTGAAGAAACTAGTTCGTGTCAACCTGAAAACTGTCCATCTGGATTGAAATGGGTACCAAATGAAGGGTGTAAGGCAATTGGGGGAGGCGAAGCAGATCAAAAGATGCAATTGCCAGTGCAAAAGGCTCTAGCAAAAGCTTACTGTAAACCGGGTTTCTATACGGACATTGAGACTGGTGAATGCATGCCGGTGATGATGCATCCTAAAACAGATGTCACCTTGTTTTTAGACGAAGGAGAAGTTACCGAAACAAGTATGACCTTTCGGTGCGAAATTTTAGGAGCCACTACCATGACATGTCCTCAATGTAACTGTATGTTTGACTACATCTATGGTAAATGGAGTTCATTTGAATGTGAGACCTGTTTGAAGGGATTCGGTAAAAAGCAATGTAGAACAATATGTCCGGGATACGATGGAGAAAACGACCAATCAATGTGTTCAAACGCGGGTATATGCCAAACGGGAAGTTTGTTATTGGATACTGGAGAAAGAGTCTTTAAAGATGCATCCTGTATGTGTGGCAATCCACCTGCATTATTTAATAGGGATAAGACACGTATGCAAACGAAATTAGCATTGTATACTGAATTAGCATCGATTTCATATGATTTAAAATCTGTAAAATGTCTCGAAGCAGATGTAGTGGTCGATGGATATGATGAATGTTATCATTTTGACGAATCTTTAGCAGATTGTTCAACGTGCGAACCGGGTTTCAGTGGAAAGAACTGTCAATATCGATGTGAAAAATGTCTTTTGGATGGAACTTGTGACGGGGCACCATCCGAAGTAGAATCAGGTGCATGTAGGTGTAAAAAGCCATTTGGCTATGAAGGTATGCCAGTATGGTCTTATAATTGCTGTCCATTAGGTTTTCGTGTTACGGATCTAGATGCATTTAATGCGTTGCCTCAAGCCATTGATCCAAACAACCCAAGTGGTTTGGCTATCAACTCTATATCTATGCCGGCATCATATGATGCCGGTAGATTTAAGGATGAAGTCTTTTTAACGGCAAGCGATGCAAGACAATACGATTATTCCACCACTGAGGCTCAATGTCGTCAATGGGCAGCGGATAATCAGGTGCCATACCATAATGTTGGAATGTGTAAGCCAGACTACGAAGGCTGTAGGGCATATTATGTGCCAAATTACGTCGAAGGAAAAAAACCAGACGCAGTCATGTGGCAGTATAACGCGGGATGCTACCAACACCAGGACTACATCGTGCCCCCAGAGTCGAGATCCTGTCGTTATAACATCCATGGTATGGATTTTGTTTGTATTATGTACAGGGAAGCTGTTCCAGAATCACAGGCTCAGTTTGATGCCGATTACTGGTGCAAACCTTGTCCCGGGGTAAATTACAATGCCGATGGTGGTTCGTGGCTGGAGTCTAGGGCTTTGAACGAAGTATGTGGTGGAATTTCGAGAGGTGAATGTTATAGAAAGAACAGTACTCACAACGCATGTCGTTGTTTGAAGGGAAATGGTGGGGATGTTACCGATCTGTCGAAAGATTGGGTAGGTATGTCTTGCTCTTGTAATGACAATTATTGGGCACCATATCGTAATCTGTGGACTAAATATGGGTGCAATGGATTGGGAACATGTTTGGACGAAGTTCTCAATATTGGGGGTGTCGATGTGGCATGTGCTCCACAACCGGGATATTATCTTAAACCAGAACCTGTTTATGACTCTGGTGGAAACCCAACTGGTGAAATGGAAACCGTTGTTACAAAAGCAGCGAGAGGGACACATATCCCACAAGACGGCAATCTGTACACTTATGACTCGTCCGATTATTCATGTCAATATGGACAAGCCTTTGGTGGTAAATTATGTTTACGATGTAATAATGGGTACTATCAAGACGAAGAAGGGCAAACATCATGTAAAAAGTGCCCAAGTGGAAAGGCATCTGATCCCACAGATTTGGTATACGAATGTACAACTTGTGCAGCAGGTAAATATGCCACGCGATTTATAAATGCTGGCAACCCACCACGTCCTACACAAGTGTATACAGAGACGGCAAACAAGTGTTTAGAATGTCCACCGGGGAGATATACCTCTATGACCGGTCAAACGCAATGTGCATTATGTTCTGCTGGTTATTATACTCCAGACAGATCCCTCAATAATGTAAACTCATATTACTCGTTCCCATACACAGACATGACATATTGTATAGCATGCGAAGACGGAAAATATGGAGAATACGAGTCAAATCCACAATATTCATCTCTTGGTGTTGACTATATTGCAAAGCGCAGTACATGCATCAACTGTGGTCATGGTTATGAAGGTACGGGAACCGCTAAAGTGGGATTTACATCTGGATGTTCTCTGTGTGCAGCGGGTAAATTTGGACCCAATGCAGTCAATGCTTATTGTCATAATTGTGCCGCTGGGAAATCATCTTCAGCCATGTCGTCAGTGGTAGGTGGAGAAGATAAAAAGAATCGAAGGATTTTTAGTGATACACAATCATGTGCCGATGTACAACTAAGTTATGCTAGCCAAGGACATCAACCATGGTGGAGAGTTGGGTGTGCGGTAGAAGGTCAAGTATGCTGTAAAAGCTCAAACGCACAAATAAATGTCGATTTCAAATGTGTAGCTACGAGGCAATGTTATTCTTGGGGTTGCCAATTAATTGATCAGAGGTGGATCCCCTATACTAGTGGTTTAGGAGAATGCACGCATTTACCATTTGATTGTTATAATTGTAACGCAGGTCAATATTCTGTTTCTGGTGGTTTATGTACAAACTGTCCAACGGGTCAATATAGTCCTTATCCAGCAAGTACATACTGTACGAATTGTGCAAAAGGAAAATACCAAAATTATTTAGGTCAAACAAGCTGTAAGGGGTGTGGAACAGGATCGCATGGAAATCGGTTGTATCAGGATCAAACCGGTCAATCGTCCTGCAAAACGGCACCATGGTGCTATGGACTTGCACCAACCATGAGCGGTGGACATTCTTGCCGTAGCAATTGTCAATGTACATTTACAGAAGAAGATTATTGGCATAGGAATGTTAATGTGGAAGAAATGACCTATACCGGACCTAATTATAAGAATCATGGAAATTACATTGGTGGTAGTTCTTCGGTTTGGAATGGGGCTTCAAACTATGGTAGTGATTATAAAGGCTGTTTCCGTTATTGTAGAGATTTAACCGCTTCTGGACAATCCAACGGGAATCCTCCATGTGGACCATACAAATTTTTCAATCTGAAAAAGGATTCAGGTGGGAACATGTGTTATTGCTATGGATCGTGTAATAGATGGGGGCAGCAATGGGCTATGGGTGGAACTGCTGCTTTTCATACGTCTGGATTATGTCAGGATTTAGATTGGAACAATGCAAGATACAAACATCCAGATAACCCGAAGACAAGTTATCATTGTAGAATCTGAGTATAAAAGAGTAAATATTACTGTTAAAATGAAATATTTTATTAAAGGAATAATTTTAGCTATATCTGTTGTTTACACATTTGCTGTTTGCTCCGAGGATTACGGATCTATTAATCAATATGGTAGATTGGATGTAACAGAAGGTATCGAAAGAATTACCGAAGGTAAATTCAATGGTTGCAAACGACTTCGAACATTATTTTTACCTGATTCCGTACAAGCCATTGAAGAATATGCATTTGCAAACAGTGGCATTCAGAGGGTTTTGGGGGGAGAGGGTTTGAAAACTCTAGAAAATTGGACATTTGCCAATTGCACTGCCATGAGATTGTTTGACCCACCAAACATGACAAGGTATGAATGGTACTCGTTTAACAACACAGACATGCATGCTATAGGTGAAAATCCACCTTATTTCATGTATATAAAAATAGGAAAAGATGGACATCATATATTTTAAATTATTTTTCAAACCAATTTTTTCCACCAGTATCTACTTCTACAGTTCTTCTACTTTCATCTTCAACATTGTAAATCTGACCATACTCGTTCATTTGTATCCACCTATGATGGTTTACCATCATCGAATAAATACTACTACTATGGGATTGTAAAGTGAACCACCCTGAAATAGCTGTCCGCTCGGAACAAGTCATTTTTTTAATACTGTGCATTGATAAATCAGTTGGCACAAATATATATGCCGTGTTATAGGTAGGTTCGAACTCGTGACCACCCAATACTCCAGACCACATCAAACTACCACCACATTCCGGCTTATTTATTTTGGAATTATGATATATAATTGTCAATTTTCTCGTTCCATCGAAATCATTATGTTCATCTAGGTAACACGATGCATTATATTTTGTTAAAGCGAATGTTTCATTGATAGGCGTAAGGTCTTCAAATTCTATGTCCAGTAAATCTTCAAACCAAATCTTATGTTTTGATAATTCATTTGTGAATGCGTTCAATACAGATGGATCATTTGACTTGTACCGTTTGTACCAATCCATATTTTTTATTTTCGGGTCTGGGGAAGTATCCAAATACCAATCTGTCAGATGATCCACATCGAATGCTTCTGGGGTTTTCATAAAATTTTCAATACGGATGATTTGTCCATTCATCAACGAGTGGCGCATTTCTTGCATATGTGTATACCAATGTGGATATGTCTTGTTGGGTTTCAACCACCAACCGTCTTCCCACGCCAACGCATTGCCCGCGAAACACAGACATAAAATAATTAATCTCATTTCAAGAAAAAAAGACACGTTTTATACCCCCGAAACAATTTTTATTTAAATGATGTATATAAATATCATTAGACTCTCTTAAAATGAATAAAGATTTAAACTCTGTCGTACAAATTATTGTTCAACGTGCACCACCATCTTATAAACATATGGTCGCCGGAACCGGATGGTTTCCGATCCATGAAAAAGCAAACGAAGGTACACTCATCACCAACGCACATGTAGTCAATGGTGCAAGAGCCGTATACATACGTCTCCCATGCTCTCATTCCACAGATATTAAAGCATATGTACAAGGGGTATCCACTGACCTCGATATAGCGGTACTAGAAGTCAAAGGACCACATCTCCAACAATTGAAATCCATTTTAAAGGAACGCTATGGGGACGACACCATCCCACGATTGACAATCGGCGATTCCGATGCCTTCCTCGCTGCCAAACCCGAAGATCAACAAGTCCTAGCCAGAGGAAACCCGTTGGGCAACGAATACCAGAGTCTCACCGGTGGAAGATTGTCCGGTCTGAAGCACGCCAAAGAACAACTATACATCGTCACAGACGCTGCCATCAACCCGGGCAATTCAGGAGGACCGGCTTTAAACAGCGCAGGACATGTTATCGGAATGAACACCATGAAGGTACGCCAAGCTACTGAAATCAACATGTTGATCCCATCCAACAGGATCTCCAGAGTCTTTCCAGAACTCATGGACAACTCTGTCAACGAACAACAAGTCAACAGATGGATGTCCATGGCAAGGTTAGCATTTGCCAGAGCGCATAGGAATGGAGAAGAACCTACAGAAGAAGAGGTAGATCATGTGGCAAAACACATGGATATCAACATGGACGTCATTAAACTGGAAGCCACGTGGAACGAGCATAAATTGGGTGGCATGAAACGATCAGGAGGTGAAGTACTACCAGTATCCTTTAGTGATTTCTACATGAAACATTGCTACAAAAAGGAAGGAGCTCATGAGTTGGTAGATTTTATTACGAAACACATTGAAGAAGACAATATACAAGCCATTCATCAGATGAGAAGCAAGGGATTTCAAAACTTTACCTGCGATGATTGTGCTATGGGTTCTTGCAAAAAAGATTCGAATAAATCATTGGCGTTCCAACAATTGAGATACAAAAGCAACGTTCCACCAAGAGTATTGCACTACCCGAGGCTCGCGTTCAGGACATCCAACTCCACTGGAGCACCAACACTGAAGCATTACGGTTCTCCTGAAGGAGTATCAGCAGGCGTTATTGTATCGGACGTTGTGAAAAGAGGATTGATGGACAGATCAGGATTGAAAAAGTACGATTTCATCTACAAAATTACCACACCAGAGGGCTCATTTGATATCGATAACTACGGCGAAACATGGATGCCCGCATTACAGGTCTCCTTGCCAATTAATGACATCATTCACCGCACGGCGTTCGGAAACAAGGTACAAATTCATATCATCAGAGGGCAAGAGAAACAGACATTGGATATGGATTATACTTTTTTAAAGGATGAATTTAAACCACACGTACGCTCACTGGACTCTCTACAAGACATGCCTTTAACCAAACAAATCGTTAAAGTGGCAGGAATGACCATGACGCCTTTACGGCTCAATCACGTCGTACAGTACAAACTGGCACCCTACATGAATCCACATAAACAGAATGACTTTAAAATAGTCGTCATGGACGTGGACACTGATACTCCTGCCTTCCATTCAAGGGATATCGTCCCCGGGGATGTCTTGAAGATGGTCAATCAGCAAAAGGTTGCCGATTCGTGGACAGGATTCATACAACAACTGAAATCCATTCATCAGACTGCCTTTTTTGAGACTGAACGAGGATCGGTTCTCATCTTGTAAGACATTTTGCCATTACCATGACCACGAAAGTAAGGGAGTAGAACCAGACAATCCACCATAAAATATCATCCATATTATAATATTCATTTCACTTTAATAACCCAAAATACACGATGTGTTATCGTCATACCATTTATCAAATCGTCGTAAAGGACCACATATTGTATCTTTAAAAGGTTTTGTATTCTTGATGTACTTGAGTTTTTGTATCATCGTTTTTTCCAGATGATCTTCAAATTCATAATACGGATCCGAATCATTGATGCCGGGTATAGAGAATTCACCTCTATGAATGACAAGTGATCTTATGTACCGTTCAACGGTTTTATCCAGTTTGTTATCACGTTCCATACGATACCGAAACAAGGAATTTTTAAATGTCACGTGATTCACCTTGTATGGAAAGATATACCTATACACCATTTTAAGAATATCCTCTGGTAAGGACAATGCATATATTGCTTTCCGAGTTCTTTCCGGACATTCCACAAGATACTTCTTACATGTCCATGGTCTTTTGTACCGGGTTTTCGCTTTATGAAGTTTCTCTGGTGAATCTTTATATTTTATCAACGCGTCCTCATATGCCATTTCATTTCGTTCTTCTCTCTCGTCGTCCGAACTATGGACATCATAATCAAAATCAAAATCCATTTCGGTCCATCGGTCCGCATACCATTTGATTCCCTTTGCAGAGATATATCCGTGTTGAAAAGGATATCCGTCTAGGGTGTAAGAATAATTAGACAACATCTTTTAAGACAATATTTTGTAAGAATGTGTATCTGGTGGACGTCTACGTCAACAGAGCTTGTCCCGAATACCGAAAGTGATTTAAAGTAAATACAGAATACTATAAAATTATACTTATTATTACCTATATGTTAACTATCTAGTATCTTAGATTACCGTATACTGGATGCTCGTTTGCTGATTTCCATCTTTTTCCCGGTTTCCATATCAATTTACCACTTCCATCATTTTTTGCGACATAGCGCCCCGGTCCCTTCACCCATTTGAATTTTCCATCTTTTTGTTCTACCCATCCGCCTTCTTCTCTTGAAGTTTTCGAAGGCATTTTTGGCATTTTTGTCTCAGCCATTTTTGTCGATTTAGGCTTTTTTGTCGGTAGAGGTGCAGACATCTTTAGGACATATATCATATACGTATGTAGTAGTTTATACTTATTATTACCTATATACTACCTTGAGGATTGATAAACCACGTTGGCTTCTCAGAGTATCTCCACTCCATCTTAAACTTGTCCTGTTTCGTTTGATAATAATGTTTATATGATTCCACTGCGTCGTAACCATTTTCAGTCTGCATATAAGAAGATTCGTCCATACATAATGGAAAATATTCAAACGTAATTGGTATACCCGAGGTAGCATATACCCACTCCTTGGATTGCTTCTTAATGGGAGGCTCTGGTAAGACTTTCGGTGGGAAGCCCCATTGCAACAGACGCTCCAAATGTGCTTGCGTCTTGTGGACTTTCTTGTAACGAAAGGTATACTCGTAACAGAGCAACAATCCGTACATGCAGGTCCACTGGTAATGATCCTCACAGTGTCTCACCCAAATGGAAATCGGATGGTTGGTGTGCGTCTTTTTGTACGGCTTCAATTCGGGATCGTGTGGTGGCAAAGGAGCTCTGACGTGCCAGCAACAGTAAAGAATCTGACACGTCTCTAGAATCATTTTAACCACATGCTTATCGCACAAATGCTTTACGCACTCTTGGATATTCTTACTTAATAAAAACAAATTCATTTGAGATTGTGTGTGTTGGATGTACTGGTGTGTGGGTGTCGGAAAAGTGGCGATGGAGTACAAGCAATGGAGTACAACTAATGGAGTACAAAAAGTGATTTAAAGGTTAAAATTTTAGTTGAAGCAATCGTGCCATTTTATTGGTAATTGTGGCTACCGGTGACATGTCTTTCCAGCCCCAAAAAACGAACCCCCACTCGGCATTCGACTTAATAATGACACTCTGACGCTTGCGTTTCGATCGAGACCGCCCCTTTTCTTCTGTCAACGTGACAATCGTCAGTCCATTGTAACTGTAATATGCTGCTAATTTACTCTGGTCCTTACACCCTACCTGTAAAAAGATATACCGATAACCATACTTTTTCATGTTCTCTTCTGCCACACCAAACAATTTCTTTACCATGGACGTCTTCTTCTTCGCCACCCAATGGAGCATGCACACCGTCGCATACCGTTTGCCTCGTTCCTTGTCTAAAAAGCCTTGAAACCAAGACGGATCTGCTTTCTGCGCGGATGGGTATTCGGTGATGTACCTACCATTCTTATCCTGTTCTGCCAACGCAAAATGGACCACACCAGAACGAATCAACTGTTTGAATTTATTTTTTTGAAAATCTTCCACACCTTCCTCCTTTTTATTCAAGTAAAACAACTCACCGAAATCGAGAGTACCAAAACACATAAAGGCATCTGTTGAGTCCGTTGGCTCCTTATTCTCGTCCAGATTGTTCATCAGCCATATCTCTTTACGTAATTTATTGTTGGCAACAGACAAATCAATTGCCTCGTCCGAACACAATGGCTCTGGCTTACCATCAATTGTAACTGGTGCCGTTTCGCGAAGGATTTCTCTAGCCTTCAACAACACCTTTAAAAAGGAATCATCTGATTTCGTATTTACTAGTTCCATATATAATTTTAAGACCAATATTTATATTATAAAAGAATCATTTTAGCTTGCTCACCGTATTTCAATATCTCCTCGCGAAAGGCATCCGCTTTCTCGTGCATCAACGTTTTCAATTGTCGAGATACCATCTCATTTGGCATCTTACTAAACATACTGTACATCGCACCTTTTGCCCGGGGAACTGCTCTCCCTTTCCTTGTCTCCCCAACCGATATCACTTCGCCCGTTGACGTATTCACCAACACATCCTTCAAGGTGCTACTCTTTACATCGAACGCACGACGAAAGACCATCACCTTTAACAGATTCCACAGAACCGTATTGTCGTACATTTTGTTACCCATCACTTCGAAACCAGTTTTCCATGGGCATATCAAATAATATAGACCCTCCTCGCGAATGATTTCCATTCCCATCGGTATTAATCCGTATTGTTCTTTACTGTCTTCTACAAATAGTTGGAACTGACATTCATCCATTGTCTCGTATGGTCCCTTCACAAACCATTCTAATTTCGTTTCCGTACAGATATGCATCTTTTTTGGCTTGTTAAACGAAGGCTTCACACAATGTACTATCGATACAATTGATTCCCCTTTAATAGACATCAATTCGTTAAACTCATCGCGAAGACGCTTGCGTAGGCGAGCACTCCCACCAATACGACTGTCCTGTTCTGCATCTTTCATGTACATACGCTCCGCCTTGCGTTTCACACCGGCGCGGTCTGCAATGTCTTCGGACGTATTCTCCAAAAGAGCTCCTTCTTTCAGGAAATGATCCATACCACGCTTTCGTTTCCGACCCTCAGAGGTATGCTGGTCGAACACATAGTCATCCAATTCCACTTTCTCCATTTCAGGTACTGAAATAGACGTCACAAACTGCGGGTTGTTGCGATGCGAGTGGAAATTGCGTGCCACCAGATTGTATACATACAATCTATCTGTGCCCTTGTCTCCCTTTACCCAATTCTTCTGGAAAATATCAAACAACATAAGATTGTACTTTGTGTACGGAATATTCTGAAACAATAGTTTCTTCAATTGCCGCATGCCTTCCTTTTCAGATATATCCTGTGACGTTGGCATCTCCTTCTTGCGACGCATACGCAACAGAATTTTCTCCACCTTTTGTGCCATCTTTAGCTCGGGATCATATGGTACCGTATTCTGTTGAGCCAGATTCAATGCCACACGAGACAGATTGCAAGGGTGGCGGTCCGACTTTAACGTCCCCAGAATGTATGCCATCTGGACAATATTCCTTCGCTGCTCATTCACTGGCATCTTTTTCAGACGCTTCGATATCATCTGGTGCTGATAAATATAGTTGGCGCCATCAGGGAACTTGTCCTCCACTAAAATGGTTGCCATGTAGTCGTATGCCGCTTTAGGGCATTTTGAAGCAGCGATTTCTAATGAAACGTGGATCAGCTTCTTGTAATTGCAGCGGCGGGCGTACTTGTGCTGAGCGGACCTCAGCGATCCAAGCGATCTCCCGTAAACAGACTCCCTTGAAGACCAGTTGTGCGACATTGGTTGTATCTTTAAACGACTGATCTGTATGGACATCTCTACCAGAGGCACCGCCGACCATAAATACCATTATAAAGAAAAGTGATTTAAAGAGTGCATTCTTTATATCCCATCAACCGCTTTTGGTATATCTCATAGCATTGTTTATGCTTAGGATTACTACCATCTTGTACGTTTTGACTACAGAAGATATAGATGTTGTTCCATCTACTATCCAGAATCTCTGGTGCCGTGTGGCATATAGTATCGCATATTCTTTTGATAGTATCCGTCATCAGGGGGTCGTCCAATGCTGTGTCCATCATCTTTAGAGTCTGAAGTAGATACATACGCTTGTCCATGGTTTACCATAATAAACAATATATTTATACATCCATGTTTATTGTAGCCGTGTAATACTATGACCATGGTAGACATTACTATAGACATAGCATTATAGAACACTGTATACTAAGGTACCCTATATAAGTACAAATTTAACATTTTTTTTT
>TARA_B100000674_G_scaffold113044_1_pt1 | contig 13179 bp, 17 predicted proteins | sample TARA_B100000674 | Tara Oceans TARA_B100000674 (sample SAMEA2622759) | marine metagenome | biome: marine biome (ENVO:00000447); feature: surface water layer (ENVO:00002042); material: "saline water (ENVO:00002010), including plankton (ENVO:xxxxxxxx)" | depth 5 m
CTAGATATATAAAAAAAGCCCCGCAAATTACTTGTGGGGCTTTTTATTTACATTTATGATATAGTATATTATAGCAACTCATAATATAATGTTTTAAATATAATGAACCTTTCAGAGAGAAAATTAAAAGAACGTAAAGTTCGACAAGAACTTATACTAAGTGGTGCTTTGGATGTCTTTAAATCTAAAGGCATAGAAGGATCTACCATGGATGAAATTGCTTTGGCTTCCGGCTTTGGAAAGGCAACATTGTACTATTACTTTAAATCTAAAGAAGAAGTTTTTTCTGCTATCTTATCTAATGGTTGGAAAACGCTGTGGGATAATTTAGAGCCTGTGATTAATGAAGACAATAATAGTCCGAGAGACACATTTATAAATATTCTATTATGTATTTCCGATAATGTTAGATTAAGACCAGGTTTATATGAGTTTTTATTTAATGCGCCAAAAAAGATTAATTTTGATTCAGAGAGTTGGCGCTCATATCAGGAAAGAATTTACTCAGTTATTTCCGCTCTTTTAGAAGATGGTATTAAAAAAGGTGAATTTCCAAAAACAAAACCTCAAGTTTTATTTAAAGCTCTTGGAGGTTTGTTTATGGGCTTAGTTTTAATGGGTAAAGATAAACCTGTTTCAAAAAAAGATATCGAACAATTATTAAACGATTTAATACCAAATGCTGTCAGTAGTTAAATTTAAAATAACAGTTTTAATTTTTATTTCACTTTGTTTTAATCAGGATTGTGGTAATAATATGTTAATGTATGATTGTGTTGGTACTGCATTTTGTAATGATGAAGCAACATATGGATATGATTGCTATGTAAATAATCAATTTTGTGAAGATTTTAATGGTGATGGTATCACTGACTCTTGGGTTGGTGATGGTTGGTGTGATGATGGTCAATGGGGTTATGATTTTCAATGCGAACAATATAGTTATGACTGTGGTGATTGTGGTGATTTATACTCTGATGATTATGGATATTGTAGTCATATTGTAGAACTTTATCAATATGAATATCAAGGACGTATCAGAGAATATTATTTTTACAAACCTGAAAATTTAGATGACAACGCTCCATTATTATTTGTTCTTCATGGTTATACTAGTAATGCTAACAATATTATGAACTATTCAAATTTCAATACCATCGCAGATGAAAATGGTTTTGCTGTATGTTACCCACAAGGTACCTCAGATCAATACAATAGTAATTTTTGGAATGTAGGATATGCTTTTCATCAAAATCAAACCGTTGATGATGTTGGTTTTTTAAAATCTTTAGCTAATCATTTACAAACAGAACATAGTCTAAGTATACAAAACACATTTTCAACAGGTATGTCAAATGGTGGAGATATGTCATATCTACTAGCATGTGAAGCATATGATACATTTAGTGCTATTGCACCAGTAGCTGGTACAATGATGGAATCAATTTATGAATCTTGCGATGGTGCCCCAATACCTGTTTTAGAAATTCATGGTACTAATGATGATGTGACACTTTGGGATGGTGATATGGAAAATAATGATGGTTGGGGCTCATATTTAAGTACTTTAGATATTATTGATTATTGGGTTGATATTAATAATTGTCAAGAAAGTGAAGATATCAATCTACCAAATACAGATTTTTATGATAATAGTTATGTAGTTAACCATCGTCATTATGATTGTATCAATAATAACGAAGTTTGGCTATATGAAGTTGTCAATGGAGAGCATGATTGGCCTGGTGCATATGGAAATATGGATATAAATGCTAGTGAAGAAATATGGAATTTTTTAAAGAGTTATACTTTACTAGTTGGTGATGTTAATCAAGATACAGTTGTAAATATTTTAGATATAATAAGTCTAATTGAAATTATTTTAAGTGGCGGATCATCAGATGATAATTTTGGAGATATAAATGATGATGGCATAATAAATATCATTGATGTAGTTGCACTTGTAAACTTAATTTTAAATAATTTTTAGATGGAGGTCATTAATAATGGATAATAAGAAAATCATAGAAAAACTATCAGAAATATTTGATTTAGAACTTTCAGGAGTAATAAGGTATACGCATTACTCTTTGATGATTTTTGGTGCAAATAGATTACCTTTAGTTGATTTTTTTAAAGCACAAGCAACTGAGTCTTTGACTCATGCAAATTTAGCAGGAGAGCATATTACTGGTCTTGGGGGTCACCCTCCATTAAATATTAATAATATTCACGAAACTTTTAAGCATGATATTTCAGAAATTCTTAAAGAAACATTAGATCATGAAAAAAAAGCAATTAAAACCTATTATGAGTTGCTCGATTTAATCGATGGTAAATCAGTATACCTAGAAGAGTATGCAAGAAGCATGATAGGTCAAGAAGAATTACATGTTATGGAAGTTGAAAAAATGCTTAAAAGCAATTAATAGAAATTTCATTTTTATAAGATAAATTTCCTTTCATTCATTTCCATTATTTCCTTAAATTGAGACTGAGTCTCAATAAAAAAAGGATATAATATGGCAGAATTAATCATAATGTTCCGTGAGGTACTTGAAGCTTCACTAATCATAGGAATTTTATATACCTATTTAAAAAAATCTGGTAATGATAGTAGTATTAAAATGTTATGGGGCGGCGTATTAAGTGCAATCATAATTAGTATAATTGCTTCATTTATTTTTCAAATGATTGCAGGTGGATTTGAGGGTAATGCGTCCAAAATATTTGAAGGAATTGTCATGATAGTAGCATCAGTTGTATTGACTACAATGATAATCTGGATGGCTCAAAATAAAAATATTTCTGAAGATTTAAAAAATCAAGCTAAAGAATCATTAACATCAGGATTTAAATATGGAATTTTTACCTTAGCATTTGTCGCAGTGTTTAGAGAAGGTGTAGAAATAATTTTATTTTTATATGCAATTGGTATAAAAGACGGAATTTCAGTATTTCCTTCAGTTATAGGAGCACTTTTAGGTTTGTTTGCAGGATATGTTATTTTTGTACAAGGCGTAAAAGTACCATTGAAACAGTTTTTTAATGTCACTTCAGTTTTTCTTATTTTTGTTGCTGCTGGTATGCTAACCTATGGTGTGCATGAACTTGAATCGGGAGGAGTAATACCATATATTGGAGGTGAAACCGAAGTTCAAGATGATAGCATAATTGCAACTAGAGCAAATGGTGACACTAAAACATTTACTCTTGATAAAGAAAAGAAGGCTAAGAAATGGGCTTCTAGAATATGGGATATAAATCCCGAAAAAAATTCAGATGGATCTTATCCAATGTTTCATGATAAAGGCTCAATTGGTGGATTATTTAAAGGTTTTTTTGGATATAATGGAGATCCAAGTCTTATTGAGTTTATTACATGGGTCATTTCAATGATCGGACTTAATTTATTATATCAAAAAATTGGTAGAAAAAAACAATAGAGGTATTAAATGAAAAAAATATTAATAACATTATTATTACTTAATTTTACATTAGTTGCTGAAGAACTTGTAATTGGCGAAAAAAGAATCGAACCTGGTGTTGTCTTTATTTTTGAAGGTGCAATTAAAGATCACATAATGCCAATGGGTATGCATTTAGATGAAAAAAATACTCATGTTCATATTGAAGCAAGAGTAAATTGGGACGAAAAAAATATTCCAGAAGGAACGCCAGCTGGTGGATTTGTACCATACTTGAATGTCACAGCTATTGTAACTAATCAAAAAACAGGATTACAAACATTTGTTGATTTAGTTCCGCATATTAATTTAATTGATAATTTTCATTATGCTAGAAATATTTCACTTCCTGGTGATATAGATGATTTATATTCAGTAAAATTCAGTGTATTACCACCAAGTCAAACAGATTTAGCTTTACATAAAGACTGGCTTGATAGTTATGGCGAGACTGTCATGTCAGGTTGTGATTTCACTTATAAAAACATTTATTTTGGTGATATATGCAGGGCAACTAGAAATTAAATTGATTGTAATAAAAAAAAACCTCATTTTAATCGATGAGGTTTTTTTATAGTCTAAATTATTTTCTATTTAATTAATCATTTAAATTCCAATTGATTATTCCAGAAATTGCAGGCATTGCCCAAAGGATAAAAGGTAAAGTTGCCTCGGGCATTTTAGCAACAGGAACACCTACAAGATTAAGTTCCATTATCCATGATATTATAAAAAAGATGAAAAAAGGAACACATAAAACTGCTGCTAATCTTGCCTGATTTTGACCAAAGGTCATCAAAGCAACATAAAATAAGTATATTGACATACATCCAAAAATTAAGAAGATAGCTAAATTTTCAGTATTAAATGCATTAATATCAGTTACATCTGCACTAACCTGTTGATAATTAACTATAATTCCCATTATTGTATGCACTACAGCAAGAATGAGTAACCATATTTTAGTATTAAATATCTTGTTCATAGTTTTAGTTCTCCTGATTTATTTTTTTGAGATATATTAATTCATACAAACAAACAAAAATCATAACATAAAAGCACAGATACATCAAAGAGGATGAAATCATAATAATATAACTAAAATTTGTGCTTATATATCTTATGATAAAGAAACCACCAAATGTTAAAACAATTGATATAAATGGTTCAAGCATTAGCATTTTTTTCCAAAATCCACTGATTATACTGTTATAAGAAAAAATTATACCTAGTGATAAAAATATAATAGAAAACATCGTAATATGTTCATGTGTATGAGATACTAAATCTGCTAGTGTTTTAGGAAGTTTTGGATCCCACTCATCATCATTGCCAAGATACTGTTCAATCATTCCTGAAGTTGAAAATTCAGAATTAAGATAGACATAAAATACACCTAAACTAAAACCTATAGTTAGAGTGATTAAGTAGTATGTAAGTATATTTTTAAGATTGTTATCTAAGTTTCTTAAAGTCATTACTAAATATTATTTTGACATAACATAAGGTAATAATAATGATAATTTACTAATTCCTTTAGTAAAACTTTTAACTGATAGTGTAGCGCCTGAGATTCCACTTATTTGGTTACCATAAAAAAACAAAGAGTCTTGTTTCATGCCTATGAACTGCGCAAGCCAACTAGAACCGCTTATTTCGCCCCCATAAGCTTCTCTGTATTTAATGATAGATGAGTGGATTACTTCTTTATTTTCATTAAAAATAATTAGAAATGTAATGGGCATGGATTTGCCAATTGTATTATCCATTAGAGCATAATGCATTTTATCATCAACTTTTATTTTCCAATAAAAAATTTTATCTCTAAAAAATTTTTGTTTAACCTTGGCCTGAATTGATTTTTTAACTTTTGAGGGAATCTTAAATGTATGTTCAGTGATTTCAACTTTGCTATCATAAAACTCATTTATGACCTCAATAGTTTTATTTTTTATTTCACTATTGAAAGAAAAGGATATAAATAATAATATGTAAATAATTTTTTTCATTTTTTAATTTAAAAAAAATCAGACCTAAATTTTCATTTAGGTCTGATTTACCAACAAGTATAATAAGACAAAATCAAAGAGAGAAATATGTGTTATGTTTAATGAACGATTTAATCTTATTACTGTTTTGTTGTAAGTTTTTAGAACATGTAACCTAAACCAACTCTCATAATATCATCGTCATTTTTAGTTCCTGTTTCAAACTTAAATGTGATATTATTAATTGGCTTATATGTAACACCAAACAATGAAATTTCATTTTCGTCACCATCAACATCTGTTCTGTTGTAGGTACTCATTCTTGTCCATACATATAGATTAGACTCTTCACCACATCCAACTAGGTCACCAATATCATAACCTAAATCAAGGTAGTAGCCTGAAGAAGACTCATAACCGTCTGGATTATCAGTATAATCAATTTTACCATATTCAAATCTAGCAAAAATATTGTTAGCCATGTATGTTCCATTAAATTCCATTAGGTTAACACCAACAGTTGTACCTTCAAAACCTTCATCAGTTCTTGGAGCATCATTCATTGTCATAGAACCACCAATTTTAACTCCAGCGATACCTGTATATGAACCCTGGAAAGTTTTTGTCCAGTTATTTGCAGTTGAGTAATGGCCTTTTTCTCTTGCACTTCTGATACCTTTACCGATATCATCACCATCAAGATCACCTGTAAATGTTACATTCCAACCAAAATCTCCCATGTTACCATAGAAAGCAAAACCATTATCAAACCACGTTGTTGGTATGATATATTTGTTATATTCTGGTCTTTCAACACTTAAAAATGTTGGAGGCTCATGGTATTCATTAATTATACCAGCTGGTACTAATAAAACACCACCTCTAAATCCCCAAGAACCATTCCAGTAATTAAGATGTGCTTGCTCCATTGCAACATAACCACCTTTGTAGCCTAATGCTTCTGAAGAACCCACCATATTATGTTCAATTTCTATTTCAGACATCATAGACCATTTTGGGCTAAACTGATGTTTGATATAAAAAATAAATCTGTGGAAATCTAGTTTTCCGTCGCCGTCATTTGCTTCCATATCAAAATGCATTTCTCCATAACCACCAAGACTAGTTGCTGGCTCGAAGAATTCATCTTCTGCTACTATGAAACAAAATAAAAGAGCTGTAAGTATTATTTTTTTCATTTTAATTTCTTCCTTTATTTTTTAAGATTGAGATTCATTCTCATTTACAACTGTTAAATTTAAATGAGACTCAATCTCAAATACAAACTTTTTTTTAAAATAAATTAACTTTTTCTTATATTAGTACATGTTTAGAAGAAAAAAAGAAAAGATTATACTTTCATTTGCAATATTTTTTTGTTCTATTTATGCACATTCAATTGAATTGCCATCAATGTCTTACAATTCAGCCTCAAGTGATTTATTACTTTCAAACAAAATTAATCACAACTTTAATTTTAGTGTAATTACCCACTTTAATAACTTTGGTTCTACAACACTTTACAGTATTGGAGATCATATTTCATACAATTTAACAGATAAAATTACATTTGAGGGTAACTTTAATTTAATTACTTCATCATTTGGTTTTAATCAGTTTCAAAATTCATTTAATAATCCGCAATTGAATTTTGATTTAGGATTAAACTATAATATCAATGATAATTCCAGTTTTCAATTAAGACTTATCAAAAATTCTCTTGATCCTAATTGTAATACAATAGCCTTTTAATCACTAATCTTGTAGATGTTTAAAAGATTTTTTATTAGTTATATTTTTTTTCAATCAATTATTTTTTCAATGGATGATGTATGTAGTTCTTGCGAAAATACTTGGTGGGATCCATATTGGGGTGAACAATGTTGTGATGCAGCCTGGGATCAGTGGGGATTTGATTGTAGGTACATGGAAGATGAATATGGCTGGGATTGCACAGGTTGTAGTTGTCCATATGATGAGCAGGAAGTTTGTGGAGATGGGTATTGTACTGGTAATGAAAGTATTGATCTGTGTCCATCTGACTGTACTGAAAATGGTTGTAATGTAGAAAATCAAGTCGATGATTGTTTTGATGATGATTGCTGTCCAATTTCATGGATTGGCGATGGTTATGGAGATTGTCAGGAACCTAATAACTTTGGTTGTGATTTATCTTGTTATGAAAATGATGGTGGTGACTGTCCAGCACAACAGGGCGATATTAACAATGATGGCTATGTTGATGTTTTAGATGTTATTATTGCAGTTGAAAATATATTAAATTATGAATATGATATATTAATTGATTTAAACAATGATGATATCATTAACATTGCAGATATTATTTTATTTATAAACATTATTTTAATTATATGAACTTAGTAAAAAACTTTTTAATTATTTTTCTTTTTGGGTTTTGTTTTTGCTTTAAAACTGTAGAAAATCTTGACATCGAAAGATTTATGGGTAAGTGGTATGTTATTGCAGCCATTCCAACATTTGTAGAAAAAAATTGTGAAAATGCATATGATATTTACACTCTAAATGAAGATGGTACAGTTGATATTAAATACTTTGCAGACAAAAATGGTAGTCCATTTAAAATTTCCCAAAAAGGTACAATCATTGATACAATAAATAACAGTAAATGGAAAATTACCTTTCCAGATTATTGGATACCTTTTTTTAGTTCACCTTACGAGGTAATTATATTAGATAATGATAATTATGATTATATGGTTGTTGGTTATCCTGGCAATTCATATGGATGGATAATGGCAAGATCAACAATGATGGATAATGAAATTTTTGAAAATATAATGACCAATTTAGTTGATAATTTTGGATATGAAAGAGAAGAGTTTGAAATTATGAAACATGCTAAAGAAACTTCGAACTAAAAAGGTTTATGCCTGAATACGATTCTGTAGAATTGATAGGCCTGCTTGCAGGTTTCATAGGAATATTAGCCTGGATTCCTCAGATTTATAAAATTTGGATACAGAAAAGAGCAGATGGTATCAGCATAGTTACTTTTTCAATCATAACTACTGCTTTGTTGTTATGGCTTTTATATGGTGTTATGATTAACTCACTATCATTAATTGTTTCAAATGTTTTTACTTTAGTTATGATTTTGCTGGTTTTAATTGGAGCATGGAAAATACAATCTAAATGAGGATAAGGTAAGTTATGAAATACGGTAAGATTTTATTTTTAGTATTATTCACTTTTGTAAAATCAGAAATGATTTTACCAGAAGATAATGAATTTTTAAAAACAATTCATGTATGGTTTGAATGGGATCAGGAACCTGATGCATCTCAATATAATCTTCAAATATCAAGTGATGAATTTTTTGAAAATATTATAAAAGACATTAACATTGTGAAACCACTTCACATTGAAAAAAATTCTCTAGATTGGAATAGCACTTTTTATTGGAGGGTTAGATCAATATATATAGATGGATCATTTAGTAATTGGATAAATCAATCATCTTTTACTATAAGATCAAATGAAGTTCAGAATTTTGATATATCTATTAATGATATAAATTCTATTCAGGATGGATTAATCATATTTGGTCAATTTTCTCCAAATTTGATGGTAGGTGTAATTGATAAATATGGTAATGAACTTTGGAATACTGGAAATCCAGACGAAGATCATCAGTTAGGTACTTTATTAAATTATGTTAGCGATTCAGGACAATTATTTGGAAAATCTTCAACTTCTGGAATCCAATTTAATTTTAATCATGATATTATATGGCAAAGTCCCCCAAATACTCCAATTGATCTTCATGAAGTTCAAAAATTACCAAATGGTAACTTTATCTCATTTGTTCCTATCTTTGAACCTGGACCAATAGCTCAAGGGGATTGGACAGATTCTTTTCAAAATTTAGGATATCAGGCTGATGGTGAAACAATTGAATTTCCATGGTTAGGTCAACGAATTGTAGAATGGGATAAAAATACGGGTCAAGAATTATGGAGTTGGAATGCATTTGACCATATTGATATGAGCCAGTATGATAAACAAGCAGAATTATGGTGGGATGCTTACATATCAGGAAGATTCGATTGGTTGCATTCAAATGCTTTTTTCTTTGATGAAGTTGAAAGTGCAATATATATATCAATCAGACATTTAAATCAAATCACTAAAATTTCTTACCCTTCAGGAGAAATAATATACAGCATTGGTCTTTCTGATGAATATGAAACTGGATCATCAAATAATATTTGTAATGATTTACGATTTAGTTGGCAACATCATGTTCAATTACTTGATGATGGTGATTTATTATTTTTTGATAATGGTAATTTAAGCAATGATTTATTAGATGACGAATATAGAACCACAAGAATAAGGAAAATACAAGTCAACAATGATTTAACTTGCAGTACTTCTTGGCAATTTGATTTACCTCAAAATTTATATGGCCACGGAACAGGCAGTGTACAATTATTAGATAATGATAACTATTTAATCTATACACAAGGTGGTTTTGAGGATTGTAGTATTTTAGAAGTCAATCAGGACAAAGAAATTATATGGTTAGCAGAAGCATCAGACCCAACATCTTCAATATATAGAGCATACAAAATTCCTTCTATGTATCCAGACGCATACACTTTAACCGTCAATGGTTTAACTCAAGATTTTACTGGAAATGTAGTAGAATTATTTGGATCAAATTTAGAATTTAATCTAACAAATCATAGTGGTTATGATAATAAATACATATATAGTTTTAGAAATCCTAATAATGATTGGTTTGAAGATGTTGATGGTGAAATTATTTTAGGTCCTTATGAAAGTCAGATTATCTCATTTATTTCAGACCAAATTGATACTGATACTGAAATTAGGATTGAAATTTATCCAGAAAATCATGAATATGCTCAAAAACAATTAGTCCTAGATTTAGTTTCAACAATTAGTTTGATTGGAGATATTAACAATGATGGAAGGTTAACAGTAGAAGATATTATTTTAATTGTTAATATGGTCCTAGATTTATCAATAAATGAAAATGATGCAGATTTAAATGGTGATGGTGGAATTAATATAATTGATATTAGTTTACTGCTAAATTTAATTTTATAAAATTAAAAGAATGTTATGAGATGATTTTAAAAAAACCCCATAAAATTATGGGGTTTTTTTAAACAACTTTCTTAATGAAAAATTACATACCTGGAATATCATAATTTAAAGACATAAAAAATCCACTATGTGACCAAGTATTATTTGAACCACCAGCATCACTTTCAAGTTCTGCTAAACCTAAAGCATAGCCCAGATTAAGTGCTAAAGCACCATCCATTACAGGCAATGCATAGCCAAGCCCAAATACAAGTCCCATATCCATTCCGTTTGGCAGTTGTTCATCATCTAAATCTTCTGGGTCTTCATCGCCATGAGTTTCTTTACCACTCAAAGGTATGCCAAATAACATTCCACCATAAAGATTCATACTGTCATTGATAGGATAAGGTATTGTAGCCCACATATCAAAGTATTGAAAACAAACGGAAATATCTTCTTCATCATGATTATGGTCATCACCATGGTCGTGACCATCGTGACCACCTTTATATGCAAAACTACGCGCACCAAGACCAGCACCCATAAATAATGGGAAGTCACCAACCATTGTTGCATAAGAAACCCCAAGCATTGGTCCAGATAATGAATAACCCAAATCCTCAAGATTATCTACAGCATCTCCAGAGGCAGTACCCATAATTCCACCTGCATATAATCCTAATCCTGGCATTTCAAAATCTTGAGCAATATTTAAACACAACATTAAAGATATTGATAGTATTATTTTTTTTAACATTATTATCTCTCCTTTTTTCTTTAAAAAATAACTTAATAATTTATTTATTTTAGTAGTAAACTCACAATATATAAAGTGTTGAATTATATTAATAATAGGAGATTCACATTAAATTACAATTAATTATATATTTTTTATTTTCTTTAATATTTTCTGAATATCAATTTGAGAATGCGTTTCCAAATTTATCGTTCGTTGACCCAGTAGGTATTCATCATGCTGGAGATGGTACTAATAGAATTTTTGTAGTTGAACAAGAAGGTCGAATAAAAGTATTCGATAATGATGCAAACATTACTTCTGCTGATACTTTCCTAGATATAAGATCTATAGTAGATCAAGATGGAGGTTATACTGAAGAAGGATTACTTGGCCTTGCTTTTCATCCTAACTATGAAGAAAATGGATATTTTTATGTTAATTATACAGATTATGGCCCTAAACGAAATGTTATTGCAAGATATTCTGTTGAACCTGATGATCCAGATCAGGCGGATTATTTTTCTTCAACTGTAATTTTAGAAGTTAATCAACCATATAATAATCATAATGGCGGTCAAATGGAATTTGGATCAGATGGCTATTTATATATCAGTTTTGGAGATGGAGGCTCAGCTGGAGATCCTCAAGATAACGGACAAGATTTATCAACTTTATTGAGCACAATCATTCGAATAGATGTGGATAATACAACAGATAACTTGAATTATAGTATTCCTCAAGATAATCCATTTATAAATAATAATAATGCCAGGCCTGAAATTTTTGCATATGGATTAAGAAACGTATGGAGATTTAGCTTTGATTCAGAAACCAACTTAATGTGGGCTGCTGATGTAGGTCAAAATGCATGGGAAGAAATTGATATTATCTATCCTGGACTTAATTATGGATGGAATGAAATGGAAGCCTCACATTGCTATCCACCAGGTTCTGATTGCAATCCAAATGAATTTGAGTTACCTGTTTGGGAATATGAATTATATGTAGATGGAGTTTGTTCAGTAACAGGAGGGTATGTTTACAGGGGTAATTCAATTTACAGTTTAAAAGGAAAATATATTTATGGTGATTGGTGTACAGGCGATATATGGGCTTTATCATCAAATGGACAGTTATACGAAAACGAGGATATTTTAAGAACAAATATAAATATCACATCTTTTGGAGTAGATCAAAATAATGAACTATTTTTTTGTGGCAATCAAAGAATTTATAAATTAACATCTAATGAAGGTGATTTAAATAATGATAATGTATTAAATGTTTTAGATGTTATTTTATTAGTAAATTCTATATTATCGCAACAATATAGTGATATAGCAGATGTTAATGGAGATAATATTTTAAATGTATTGGATGTCATTACTTTAATTAATATTATCCTCAATTAATATAATTAGGAGAAGTTATGGATTTAAAAGATAAATTAAACTTTATATGGAAGTACGCTTTCTTAGCAGTTTTTACATATGGCGTTATAAGTTTAACATGTTGTTCAGGCGATTGTTATAAATCTTGTGATAGTTCTAGTTCAGGTAAGTGTAGCTCTAGTATGGTTGATAGCAAGTGCTGTAAGGATACAGCCAAATCATGTTGTTCAAAATCATAAAAAAACTATTTTGGATTACTTAAAATCTAAATGTAAATTGAGCAGTTGTTATAATCGAAATAGAAAGGAAGACAACAGATGGCTGATACACTTAAAGGTACAGTAAAATGGTTTAATAATCAGAAAGGTTATGGTTTCATTTCTCCTGCAGAAGGTGGAGATGGAAAAGATCTTTTTGTACACATGAGTAGTATTATGATGGAAGGTTATAAAACCTTAAAAGATGGACAAGACGTAGAGTATGAAGTTGGCGAT
>TARA_B100000674_G_C37980272_1_pt1 | contig 13157 bp, 11 predicted proteins | sample TARA_B100000674 | Tara Oceans TARA_B100000674 (sample SAMEA2622759) | marine metagenome | biome: marine biome (ENVO:00000447); feature: surface water layer (ENVO:00002042); material: "saline water (ENVO:00002010), including plankton (ENVO:xxxxxxxx)" | depth 5 m
TGGGGCCTTCTTAGCTGGGGCCTTCTTAGCTGGGGCCTTCTTAGCCATTTCCTCTCACTCCCTATGAGTTACTCGAGGACGGGGAAAAATCTGATGAGCGCGGAGAAGTGGACGCACACCGCCTTTCATCCCCAATCACATACCAATACCAATTTGACACTCTGAATTGGCCTTAAGATAGCATCGTAAAAGCACTTTCGTCAAGAAAAAAAGAAGTGCTCTTACGCTTACCAAACAGTATCTATTATAGCCTAAATTAAGGCACTTACAGCATTTTATTACATTGACACAAAGTAACAAGTAGCCGATCTTAAATGACATATGGATGAGAGAACAACTTCTTACCCCGAGACTCTTGGACACTGATTGCCATGAATAAATATCGCATTGGATTTATCGGCGCAGGTAATATGAGTCAGGCGCTGATCGCCGGTTTGGTCGACTCGGCCTCCGTCTCAACTGAGCATTTATCCGCCGTTGATCCAGTGCCCACGGCATTGAAAGCGCTGAAAGAGCGCGGCATACTGACAGGCATGGAATTGCCCTTAGCCGTTCAGGAACGAGATTTTATTTTCCTAGGCGTTAAACCCCAGGTGGCAGATAGCGTGCTTCCAGCACTGGCCGATACACTTGTGCCTGGTCAGGTGGTCGTGTCCATGATGGCTGGCGTGCAAACGGCTTACATCGAGCAATATGTAGGGCATGACACGCCTGTCGTACGTGTAATGCCTCAGACCCTCGTCCGACTACGCATGGGAGCCTGCGCCATGTGTGGAGGGTGCGCTGCAACGCCAGAGCACATAAGCCAAGTACGCCAAATTTTAGAATTGGTTGGCAGTGCCGTAGAGGTCAACGAGGCGCAGATGGACGCCGTCACAGGACTCTCCGGCAGCGGTCCCGCCTACATATACGCAGTGGTTGATGCCCTGGCCGATGGCGGAGTTTGCGCAGGCCTGCCGCGCGATACGGCGCTACAGCTGGCTGCACAGACGGTTGCCGGCGCTGCGCAGATGATTTTACGGGGCGAACACCACCCAGCCGAACTCAAGGAACAGGTCACTTCACCAGGCGGAACGACCATTGCCGGTCTGCACGCCCTAGAACTGGGCGGCCTGCGAGCCACGCTCATGAATGCCGTTCTCGAGGCGAGCAAACGGTCGCGGGAGTTGGGCTCACCATGATCGCAATTATCGACTACGGAATGGGGAATCTTCGCAGCGTAGAGAAGGCATTTCAGTTTCTCGGTTTCACAGCACGAATCATTGATAATCCTGCAGAAACAATTAATGCGAGCCATTTAGTGCTGCCCGGTGACGCGGCGTTTGGGGATGCTATGCGCAATCTAAACAATGGTGGCTGGGTCGAGTGCATCGAGCAGGGCATCAAATCCAGCAAACCGTTTCTCGGTATTTGCGTTGGACTGCAGCTCATGTTTGAGGAAAGCGAAGAAATGGGCACGCATAAAGGTCTAGGTCTACTCCCAGGTAAATGCACTCGCTTCCCCGCCGGCGAGCGCATACCTCAAATTGGGTGGAACCAAATTGATATACAGAAAAAAACGCCTCTATTAGAAGGAATACCCACGGGCAGTTTCTTCTACTTCGTACACTCGTATTACGTGATGACAGAAAACACAGATGAACGTATCGCAACGACCAACTATGGACTCAATTACACGTCGGTTGCCGGGCGCGACAAACTACACGGCGTGCAGTTTCACCCGGAAAAAAGCCAAGATTGCGGTCTACGGATCTTAAAAAACTTCGCGCAAATGAGCTGAACATGTTAGCAAAGCGCATCATTCCCTGCCTAGACGTAAAGAACGGGCGCAACGTGCGCGGCGTGCGTTTTTCAGCTGACCGCGATGCCGGAGACCCCGTTGAACTTGCTTCTCGCTACGATCGAGAAGGAGCTGACGAGTTAGTTTTCTACGATATAACGGCCTCTTCGGATGGCCGCACGATCGTGATGAATCTGGTGCGTCAAGTGTCGGAACAGGTATTCATACCACTTACCGTAGGCGGCGGTATCCGCACGTTTGAGGATGTCCGAACGATTCTCAAGAGTGGCGCAGACAAAGTTTCGATCAATTCGGCACACGTTCACACGCCCGAGATAATTAACCAGAGCGCAGAAAGCTTTGGCTCACAGTGCATCGTAGGTGCGATCGATGCACTGCGCCGTCCCGAAGTTGAGGGCAAGCAACCTGCCTGGGAGATTTACATCAACGGAGGCCGAACCGCGACCGGTATCGATGCGTTAGAATGGGTTGAGGAATTAGTCGACAGAGGCGCAGGGGAACTCGTTCTCAACAGCATTGATGCCGACGGAACGCGGCAAGGCTACGACCTCGAGTTAAACAGAGAAGTAGCCCAGCGCGTACAGGTGCCGATTGTTGCCTCAGGCGGTGCAGGCACCATGGAACACATACGCGAAGTCCTGACTACGGGGGAAGCCAGTGCGGCACTGGCCGCTTCTATATTCCACTTTCAGCAACACTCCATCCCCGAAGTGAAGGACTACCTCGCCCAGACAGGGGTAGTAGTGAGGTTGTGAACAGCGCCCAGCTAATGCGTAACCCAGTGCGCAATGTGCAACGTTTGGTTGTCAAAATCGGCAGTAACGTGCTGACAACCGCTCAGCATAAACCCAACCGAGTGGTCATACGCCAGTTGGTCAGAGACGTGATCATCTTACGCGAACGCGGCGTTCAAGTAGCCATAGTCACTTCAGGTGCCGTAGCGTCTGGGATGGGACAACTCGGACTGGCGCAGCGACCGGACAGCATCGCCGAACTGCAGGCGCTGGCTTCTATCGGCCAAAACCTGATGATGAACTCATACAAGACGCTCTTTGGTCGCAGCAATGTCCCCATCGGTCAAGTTCTCTTAACCGCAGAGGACATACTAGGTGACCGTAAGCGCTACGTGAACTTAGAAAATACCTTTCGCAGTCTCTTCGACTATGGCGCTGTGCCCATAATCAACGAGAATGACAGTGTAGCCGTTACCGAGCTGAAGCGCCAATTAGGTGAAAACGATATGCTCGCCGCCTACGTAAGCAATCTCATTCGGGCAGATCTACTCGTCATGATGTCGGACGTAGAGGGACTATATACGGCCTTTGGCCCGAACGGGCCCGAAGGCGAACTGCTAACAGAGGTCCGCGATAATGACGTGCAATTGGAGGCCATGGTCGGCACCTCTAACAACGCTGTAGGCAGCGGTGGCATGCGCACCAAACTTCGCGCCGCGCGGCTCCTGATGACCTGCGGCGAAATGACAATCATCGCGCACGGACGTAAACACAGCCTACTCGACATTATGGATGGACAGCCGCTTGGAACGCTGTTTTGGCCCGTCGGAAAGCGCATGGGAAGTCGAAAGCGTTGGATTGCATTTGCAAGCCAACATCGAGGGTGTGTGGTAGTTGACAGCGGCGCTCAGCGCGCGCTAACTGAACACGACCGCAGTCTACTGCCGGCCGGTGTGACCGACTGCGACGGCGATTTTGCCGCTGGAGACGTGATCCTGATCAGCAACGAACAAGGCGACGAACTAGGCCGCGGCGTTAGTCGTTACACAGCCACTGAACTCAGGCGCGTTTTCGGCAAGAGTTCACCCGCAGTCGAAAAAGAACTGAGACGTCCCGCACTTGAAGTTATAAACAGAGACGATTTAGTCCTCTTTTAGCAAGGTCGAGTCGAGCAAAGATAATGAGCCCTAAACTCATAAAAAACAAGCGTCTTTCACCGATCGCAGTGGCTCCTTCTCGCTGGCGACGGTTTGGTATCGCGCTCATCGTCGGACTTGTCGCATACATTGCGTTGGGCAATCGCGCGCTGTGGACCATGGGAGAAAAACACCAAGCCGTCGAAGATCTACAGACTCAGGTGGCACACCTTCAGGCAGAGCGCGACAGTCTTAAAAACGTGCTCTGGCGTTTGGAAAACGACATGAGCTACGTCGAGAAGGTCGCGCGAGAAGAATACGGAATGAGCAAAAAAGGCGAACGAATATACGCGCTGCCACCGGCCGAGGACCCATAGCATGCCGCGCACCATCGTCAAAACAAAAGCCATCGTTCTCCGCAGCCGGCGCATGGGTGAAACCAGCCGTATGGCCACGCTATTCTCAGAAGACGTTGGCAAGCTCAAAGTTACGGCCAAGGGCGCGCGACGCATAAAGAGCAAATTTGGCTCTGCATTAGATTTGATGGCCGAAGTGCACGTCGTGTGTTATGTGCGCGACACGCGCGACATACAGACGCTGAGTGAATGCCACCTTTTATATCCCCCACCGCCATTGGACAGCGACTTAGAGCGATTTTCACTAGCTAATGCAGCACTCGAATTGATTGAGGGATTGACGATAGAAAACGAACCGAATCGACGCCTCTATGCATGTTTGCGCGGCGTTCTTCACGGCTTGACTGAAGTGGAAGTCGATCAGGTAGAGCCCCTCTTCTGGTACTACCAACTGCGCGTTCTCGATGCGCTCGGCTACAGCCCCGAACTACAGCAGTGCGTTAGGTGCCGCCAGAACCTGACCGGTTCCTGGCTGTGGTTTAGTCCGGCACAAGGCGGTGGCCTATGCACTACCTGTGGGCAGGGAGTTGGCACACGCATATCGGAAGAAGGCTTCACGTTCCTCAACCGCTTGCAGTCTCTGCGCACCTACAGCAAAGCGTCTCTTCCGCCCGCGCCACAGCAACGTGGTGAGATCCGCACGGCACTCAATACTTTTTTTGACTACCACGGAAGCGGTCGAGGTAGTTTGCGGTCCCTACATTTCCTCGAATCGCTGCGCCGAGACCAATCGGCATTGAAATACTAGAAAAATACACTTTACCGAGATTTCCTTGTCGCGGCTCAAGACGCTCGGAAATATCCTAAAGGAGACAGATAATGGCCGACGTGATGGAAAAGCTAGTATCGCTATGCAAACGCAAAGGCTTTGTTTTTCAAAGTTCGGAAATTTATGGAGGACTTAACGGGTGCTGGGACTATGGCCCTCTCGGCGTCGAACTGCTGAAAAACGTCAAGGATGCCTGGTGGCGCGCGATGACGTATCGAGAGGATGTCGAGGGACTTGATGCAAGCATTCTAATGCACGCCAAGGTCTGGGACGCATCGGGTCACGTAGCCGGCTTTAGCGATCCGATGGTAGAGGACAAGAATACCAACGAACGCTATCGACTCGACCAACTCTTAGAGGAAAACGGTGTTGACGTAACGGGTCTCGGTATGGAAGCCATGATGGCCAAGGCGATCGAGGTTGACCTAAAGAGTCCTAAGGGCAATGAACTGAGCGAGGCGCGTCAGTTTAACCTGATGTTTAAGACGTTCGTCGGTCCCTTGGAAGACGAGAGTGCACGCATATTCCTGCGGCCGGAAACGGCTCAGGGTATCTTTGTCAACTATCTGAACGTCCAGTCGGCTATGCGACAGAAGCTTCCATTTGGCATTGCACAAATCGGCAAGGCATTTCGCAATGAGATAACGACTAAAAATTTCCTTTTTCGCACCCGCGAGTTTGAACAGATGGAGATGCAATATTTTGTCGCTCCAGGTACCCAAGACGAGCACTTTGAATATTGGCGCGAAGAACGTTGGAACTGGTTCTGCAGTATTGGCTTACCCGAGAAAAAACTGAGCTGGCATGAGCATCAGGGCGACGAATTGGCCCACTACGCCAGCGCGGCCTTCGACATCCAGTACGAGTTCCCCTTCGGTCCCGGCGAAATTGAGGGCATACATAATCGCTCAAATTTTGACCTGTCACAGCACGAACAGTACTCCGGTAAAAAGCTACAGTACTTCGACGAGGAGAACCGGAAAAAGTTTGTACCTTATGTGGTCGAGACCTCAATTGGTGCCAGCCGCACGACCATGGCCTGTTTGGTCAATGCCTATCACGAAGAAGAAGTCAAAGGCGACACGCGCGTTGTCATGCGTTTCCATCCGCGCATGGCACCCATTAAAGCTGCGATACTGCCACTGGTGAAGCGCGACGGCATGCCAGAGATCGCGCGTACAATCGCAAAAGATTTGCGCAAATACTTCCGCGTCGAATACGACGAGGGCGGCGCTGTGGGCAGGCGCTATCGCCGCATGGATGAGGTAGGCACGCCTTTTTGTATCACAGTCGATTCAGAAACGTTAGAAAATAATACAGTAACCGTACGAGACCGCGACTCCATGGCACAGCAGCGCGTGCCCATTGCCGAATTGCGCACCCATCTGGACAAATCCATAGACGCTTGGGAAGCCATCTGATAACCTTGCTTATGGAGCAAAATACTATATTATTAAGGTGGTTCGGAATTAAAGCGAGCTAGCAGCAAGGGGCGCGCGACGCGAAAGTGGCGAAATTGGTATACGCGCTAGATTTAGGATCTAGTGCCCGAAAGGGCGTGGGGGTTCGAGTCCCCCCTTTCGCACCATTTGAAGAGCAACTACTGAGTGGCGCGCCGTCCGCATATGTCGGGCGGCGCGCGCTTTCTGTTTCACAATTTTTGCAAGGCTGAAGCACGTGAAGACCAATGTCGTAGAGAAGAGTCAGTGGGGCCGCGAACTAGAAGTTGTGATTGAAGCGGACCGAGTAGACAAAGAGCTCAACCGAGCCTACCGTAACTACCAGAAGCGCGTCGAGATACCCGGTTTCCGAAAGGGCAAAGTGCCTTTGCGTCTCATCGTCTCGCGCTACGGTGCGTCCATCCGCAGCGAAGTGATCAGCGACATGTTGCCAACTTTTCTCGAGGAAGCCACTCGAGAGGCCGGCTTGGTTCCGGCAGCACCACCGCAGATTGCTAAGTTGGACCATGAACCCGGTTCAGAACTCACGTTTACGGCAACTTTAGACATTTGGCCCGAAATTGAGTTGGAAACGTATGAGGGGCTCGAGATCACTCGCATGGTGCACGAAGTGACTGATGACGAGATCGACAGCCAACTCAGCGAGCTGCAGAATCGCCAAGCGGCAGAGCGAGCAGTCGAACGCCCCTTAGAAAGAGGCGACGTGCTGATTGCCGATCTACAGCGACTCGATGAAGAAGGCGCACTGGTGGAAGGCGAGAAGTTTGAAGAGCGTCACTTTCACATAGGCGACGAAAACGCGCCCAGCCCGGAATTCGAAGAGGCACTCATTGGGATAAGCGCGGGCGAAGAACGCAAGGTTCAGTTCGCCTACCGCGAAGACTTGCCCAACGAAGAACTCGCCGGTAAGACTGAACATTTCGAAGTGAAGGCGCGAGAAGTACGCGAGCGCACACTGCCTGAGCTGGACGACGAGTTCGCCAAGGATCTCGGCGAGCAGTTTGAAACACTAGATGACCTGCGTAATAATATCAAGGAACAAGTTGCCGGACGCTGGGACTACATGGGTCAACAGCGCGAACGTAGCGAACTGGTCGGTCAACTAATTGAGAAGAATGCCTTTGAACTACCCGACAGCATGATAGAAAACTTTCTCCATTCCATGCGTCAGCAAGATCAGAATCAGAATCACGACCAAAATAGCGACCGTAACCACGAACCCAGTGAAGAAGAGCGCGAGAATGCCGTACGGCGCCTAAAAAGCTACCTGCTCACGGAGGCAGTGCGCAAAAAAGCGGATATATCCGTGAGCGACGAGGAGTTTGAAGCCCACTTGGAAGAACGCGCGACTGCTGCCGGCGTCAAAGCAGAAGAAGTAAGGCGTAGCGGCCGTGCTGATGATCTGCGACGCGAACTGGAAGAAAATAAGGTCTTCGAACTGCTTGGCGAGAAGGCGAAAATCACAGAAGAGAAAGTGTAGCGCTGTAAACGAAGATAAGGAGCAACATGTCTCTGATACCCATGGTTATAGAGCAGACGGGACGCGGCGAGCGTTCTTACGACATATACTCGCGCCTGCTTAAGGATCGCATCATCTTTGTGGGTACCCCCATAAATGATCAAATTGCTAACCTGATCATAGCTCAAATGCTCTTTTTGGCCTCGGAAGATCCCAAAAAAGACATCGCACTTTACCTGAATACGCCGGGGGGCTTAATCACAGCCGGAATGGCCATATACGACACCATGCAGTACATACCAGCCGATGTTGCAACAATTTGCATAGGTCAGTCTTCAAGCATGGGCGCCGTCCTGCTCGCCGGTGGAGCCAAGGGCAAACGCCAGGCCTTACCCAACGCACGCGTGATGCTTCACCAGCCCATGGGCGGCATTACGGGTCAGGCATCTGACATGGAGATTCACGCACAAGAAATTATTAAGATGCGAGAGCAGATCAACGCAATTCTGGTAGATTGTACGGGACAACCGCTCGAGCGCATTGCCCGCGATACAGAACGCGACTTCTTCATGACGGCCAATGAGGCGGCTGAATTTGGCATCATCGATGAAATCATTTCGCCATCAGGCGTCACTTCAACAGCCGAAGTTAACAGTTAGACTAAGCACCTCTTCTGAGGAGTATATTCCTTGCGTAGACGGCCGACAAAAGGTGATCCGCGCTGTTCTTTTTGCGGACGGAGCCAGAGTCAAGTAGAGAAAATCATAACGGGGCCCTCGGTGCACATATGCAACGAGTGCATCAAGCTGTGCAATGAGGTATTGGTCGAAGAAAAAAAGGAAACTCTCACATGGGAGAGTAGCGAGATTCCAAAACCTAACCAGATAAAAAATTTTCTGGACGAATACGTCATCGCCCAAGAGCGCGCAAAAAAGATATTGTCAGTAGCAGTATACAATCATTACAAGCGAGTCCGCAGCGACGTTGAGCTCGACGACGTCGAGCTTGAAAAGAGCAACGTCATGCTGATTGGCCCAACGGGAACGGGCAAGACAGAGCTAGCAAAAACGCTGGCGAAAATTTTACAGGTCCCCTTCTCTATTGCGGATGCGACGATACTGACAGAAGCCGGCTACGTAGGTGAAGACGTGGAAAATATTCTCGTTGGCTTGCTCCAAGCTTCCGATTACGACGTCGCCCGCGCAGAGAAGGGCATTCTCTACTTGGATGAAGTAGACAAGGTGGCACGCAAAAGCGCCGCACCTGCTATGAGCAGAGACGTTTCGGGTGAAGGCGTCCAACAGGCACTACTAAAGATCCTCGAAGGTACTACGGCAAATATTCCTCCTAAAGGAGGCCGTAAACACCCCGAGCAGCCTATGATTCAAATGGACACTAGTAACATCCTCTTCATTTGCGGCGGCGCATTTGAGGGCTTGGACAAAGTCATAAGCCAACGGGTCGGCGAACGCACCATGGGATTTGGTGCAACCCCCGAAGACAGCGTTGAAGACGACGCCAATCAACTACTTGCTCAGGTTCAACCCGAAGACCTACTCTCGTACGGTATGATTCCCGAGTTTGTCGGGCGCGTGCCTGTAATAACGACTATGGATTCGCTCGGAGAGGACGACCTGTTCCGTATTTTGGTCGAACCGCGCGATGCCATTATTAAACAGTCCAAAAAGCTGTTTGAAATAGACGACATTGAAGTCGAATTTACCGAAGAAGCGCTGCGCGCAATTGTCGCCCTAACCGTTAGTAAAGGCACGGGGGCGCGTGGCTTACGCTCGGTATTGGAACAGGCCATGATGGATATTATGTACGATCTGCCTTCACAAAATGATGTAAAATCGCTACAAATTACGGCCGAGATGATTGAGAAAGGTATCGACCGATTCGACCACGAAGATGAAGAGGAGGAGATGCAGCTCAAGCGTGCTTGAACTGCACTGTGGGATGCTGTTTCGCTCTGCCGAATTTATGATTGGTGCCGTGCGCGCTGCCGACTTACCAACTAGTGGCCAACCCGAAATCGCCTTTTCAGGCCGCTCTAACGTCGGCAAGTCATCGCTAATAAATTGTCTTTTACAACGTAAAAAGCTGGCACGCACTTCATCGACTCCGGGAAAAACGCAGCAGCTGAATTACTATTGGATTAACGGCGAACTTTACTTCGTAGACTTGCCTGGTTACGGCTTTGTCCAGGGCGGCGTTGGCCTACGCGAAAAGCTGGGTCGCATGGTCCGAGGATACGTTGAGAAACGCAAACCGCTACGCGCCGTACTACAACTGATCGACATGCGTCACGGTCCAACTGATCTAGACCGCATAATGATCGACTGGCTTAAAAAAGTGAATACACCGTTTTTGCTTGTCTTTACCAAAGCGGACAAGCTTTCTCGTAATAAGCAAAAAGTATTTTTTAACCGGCTAGAGTCCGAAGGGACACTCGCCGGTATTTCTTTTGTTCCCTTTTCTGCAGTGAGTGGCCAGGGTCGAGGTGACATTGAAGGATGGATAGAGGACACCCTGCGGGATAATACTGATTAAAACGTAGAGGATTGTATCTGTGAAAGTGTTAATAAGTGATAAGATGGATTCTCGTTGCGTCGAGATTCTACAGGAAAACTCCGGCATTGAAGTCGATGTACAAACGGGGTTAGATGAGGCAGAACTTGTCGACATCATTGGTGAGTATGATGCACTGATCGTGCGCAGCGGAACGCAAGTAACGTCTTCAATTCTAGAGGCGGCTCACAAACTCAAGGTCGTCGGACGCGCCGGAGCGGGCGTGGACAATATAGACACAGCGGCAGCTACGCGCGGCGGTGTCATCGTTATGAACACGCCTGGGGGCAACTCTGTTTCTACCGCAGAGCACTCCTTCGCCATGATCATGGCACTCGCGCGCAACATTCCTCAGGGCACGACCTCTCTGAAGAATGGACGATGGGAACGTAGCCAGCTAACCGGCGTCGAACTGCGTGGAAAAACCATTGGAATACTCGGCTTAGGTAAGGTGGGTAGCGAAGTCGCCCTGCGGGCGAACGCCTTCGGAATGAAAGTGCTGGCCTATGATCCTGTCGTTTCTAACGAAGTAGCTGAGACGTTTGGCGCGCAACTGTCCGAACCGGAAGAAATCTACGCAGCTGCAGATTTTATTACCGTTCACCTACCGCTCATAGAACAAACGCGCCACATGATATCAGATGCGCAAATGACATCTTGCAAACAGGGTGTTTTCCTAATCAACTGCGCGCGCGGAGGCATTATAGACGAAGCAGCTTTGCTGAGAAACCTTGAATCTGGACAGGTAGCAGGAGCCGCTCTTGACGTATTTGAAGAAGAGCCGCCGACGGACAGCCAAGTATTAGCACATGATTGCGTTATTTGCACCCCACACCTAGGCGCTTCAACAGTAGAGGCCCAAAAAAGCGTCGCGTTACAGGTTGCAGCCCAGGTCGGCGACGTGCTGATGGGACGCGTTATTCGCAATGCAATCAATGCGCCATCTGTTGAGCCTGAAATCTATGCCAAAATGCGGCCCTATCTGGAGTTAGCTGAACGCTTGGGTAAGCTACAGGCACAGCTAAGTGAGGGACGTTTAGAGCGTGTTACAGTCGAATATCACGGCGACGTAACGTATCCCACGTCGGTCATGACTTCTGCCGTTTTGCAAGGCATCATGTCGAGCGTTACGGGCCAGCCTGTTAACGCGGTCAACGCACCGGTCTTCGCACAGGAACGAGGCGTCCACGTAGACGAATTACGCAGCAGCGAACACGAGGATTACGCCGCACTTATTACGGTCATCTACCAAACAGATAAAGAACGACGTTTACTTGCGGGTACGCTCTTTGGAAAAAGCGATCCGCGCTTGGTGCGCTTTGACGAATACACGTTCGATGCAGTACCGCAGGGTCACATGCTCTTTTATGTGAACAGAGATATACCCGGAATTATTGGTCACATTGGCACGGCCATGGGCGACCACGAGATCAATATTGCTCAGATGTCTTGTGGGCGCCACAAAGTAGGCGGCAGCGCGCTAACCATTCTCAACGTTGATGGCCCTGTTCCTCAGTCAGTGCTCGACGATGTGCGCTCACGCGACTATATTTCTTGGGCTAAATACGCCAGTTTATAAAGGACAAATCATCATGCCAACAAAAATTGCATTAGGCGCCCAGTGGGGCGATGAAGGCAAGGCAAAAATTGTCGACTACCTGACGTTGGAAGCCGATATCGTAGTGCGCTATCAAGGTGGAGCTAACGCCGGCCACACGGTGAAAGTCGGCGACACTGAGTTCGTATTTCACATGATCCCATCTGGCATCATGCACGAAGAGAAGGCATGCGTTGTTGGTAACGGCGTGGTCGTTGACCCAGAAGCACTACTCGGCGAGATTGCCGAACTGGGCGAAAAGGGATTTTCTTGTGAGGGTCGACTTTTCATCAGCCAAAGCGCACACTTAGTCATGCCGTACCACAAAGCGCTCGATAAAGCCGGCGAAGAAAGTAAAGCGGGCGTGACGATAGGCACGACCGGACGCGGCATCGGTCCTGCTTACAGAGACAAGGTCGAACGCACATTTGGCATCCGCGTTATGGATCTACTCGATTCTCAGGTGCTGATTGAAAAGATGCGCTCAGCCATTCGTGCAAAAAATGAAATATTGAGTAAAATTTATGATGCCGAAACGCTTGATGAAGCGGCCATAATTGACGACTACGTCGCCTACGGAGAGCGCATGCGCCCCTATGTCCGCGATATTTCGCTCTACATAAACGAGGAAATAGACAAAGGACGCAACGTGCTTTTTGAAGGTGCTCAGGGCACCCTGCTCGACGTTGACCACGGGACGTATCCCTACGTAACCTCATCCAATACCACGGCCGGTGCAGCCTGTACGGGCAGCGGCGTTGGCCCAACCCGCATCGACGAAGTAATCGGCGTGACTAAAGCCTACACCACGCGCGTGGGCAACGGACCGTTCCCGACAGAAATGCTGGGCGATAAAGGCGATCACCTGCGGCAGTTGGGTAATGAATTCGGCGCAACCACCGGGCGTCCGCGGCGCTGCGGTTGGTTTGACGGCCCCATAGTGCGAGCGGCAACTCGTATAAATGGCCTAACGAGCATCGCCCTGACCCGCTTGGACACGCTAGATACGCTGGACCACCTCAAGGTCTGCGCGGCATATGAGTTCGAAGGTCAAACGCTCCAGCAATTTCCTTCAGATCCGCGCGTCTTGGAAAAATGCAAGCCCATCTACGAAGAGCTTGAAGGATGGCAAGAGCCCACGCATGAAATTAGGCGCTACGAAGACTTACCGGCCAAGGCACGAGCTTATGTAGATCGGGTCGCCCAACTCAGCC
>TARA_B100000674_G_scaffold116384_1_pt1 | contig 13149 bp, 16 predicted proteins | sample TARA_B100000674 | Tara Oceans TARA_B100000674 (sample SAMEA2622759) | marine metagenome | biome: marine biome (ENVO:00000447); feature: surface water layer (ENVO:00002042); material: "saline water (ENVO:00002010), including plankton (ENVO:xxxxxxxx)" | depth 5 m
GAAAATTCTTAAGCGGGTATAGTCAAAAGCAGAACTTTTAAATTTCCCGAAAATAAATTCAGGCCCAGCTCCAAATCGTAAATATTCTTGATGATTCCCATTCCTATAAAAGTTAGATAGTGCAGAAAATTCTGTATCAAAATATATTCCATTTTGAATTGGCTTAGGAATATATAAAAAAGACTGATCAATAAACTCTTTATCTAAGTCCTCAGTAATTATTGTGAATCTCTGCCCAAGCTTATAAAAAATACTTCCTTTAAAACTGGTTCCAAGATTTTTAGAATTTAATTCTTCAGCCGTAAATCTTCCAAAACCGAAACCCAAATAACTATTTTTAGCTATACCTTCAAAATTCCATGACCTAGCCTTTTGTAATTGCCATCCATATCCTCCATAAATTTCAGACTCTCCTTGCGAACCATTCCAAACTCTATCTCTATAAACCCAATAAAGTTTATTTGTCCAATTATCATTTAATAGATTTATATTTTTAGTAAATTCTACTTTAGCTCTTAAGGCTTGTGAAAATTTTTGGAAGTCAAATGTATTTATCTTTTTTTGGATTTTATGGTTCCATCCACCAAATTGACCCTCAATTTTAGATTCAAGGCCAAAGTAATCTCTTAAAGTCGTATTACTTTTAACTTTATCTGAAGTAATTGAATAATCTTTTTGAACAAAGCTTTTTGAATTTCCTTTTATTGAACGTTGCAAAAAAAATTGCGGTTGAAGTTGAAGCTTGTAATCACCCAATAAATTTATAGGATCAAATTTCCGACCAATAAAATAGCCATCTTTATCAAGCTTGTCATAACCGATATTCCATCTATTGATACTATCTTCTAAATCTAATTCTGAATCTGACTTAGTAGATATCATTTGTTCAGGCAGCCAAAAAGGAACAGAAATTTTTTCTTCAAGAACTAGATAATTCAATCCCGATTTTATCCGCAATAATTCTTCTTCAACTATTATCTGAAGAGCATTTATTTTGAAATTGATTTGTTCTGATTCAAATAAATCATTTGTAAAAATAGCATTTTGAGCAAACCATTTATTTTTTATAATGATCATTTCATCTGTCGTAAATATCCAATTCCGGATTTTCAAAGGAGTATATAAAATCTGTTCTCTTTGAAGTTTATTAAAAAGCTCATCAGGTATTGAATCAATATTTGAAGATTTAAATTTATTAATTTCGTTTCCTGTATTGATAAATCCTCTTACCTTTATTAGTTTGCCAGTTTCATTAGCAAAATCGTAATTAATACTATCTGCTTGGAAAATATCATTTTTTATTAAGAATATTACATTACCTTTGGCATTTATAATTTTTTTTTCTTTATTGTAAATTATCTGATCAGCATTCAAAATATTAGATTTATAAATAACTAAAACATTTCCATTTGCGTATAAATTATTACCTTCTTCTGATTGAGAATCAGATCTAATTTCTATTTCATCTTGATTATTAAAACTATCTTCTTTATTTAATTCAATTAATTCTTCACTTTTAGCATCTTTGTTGATTAATTCAAATTCCTCTTGAGTATTTTCTTTTGGGATTATTAAATTATCTCTATTAATAGTATCTTTTTCATTAATTTCATCTTCTGTATTTACCTGAGAATAATTCCCATCTAGGTTTAAATCAGATAATAAGTATATCTGAGGATTTATTTTAAGATGATTATCTACTGCATTTATATTGGCTTTTTTAGATTCTATGAAAATTTTATTTATCCATCCACTATTAGTTTTATTATGAATGCTGCTCCTCTTAAGAGCTTGTACTTTATTTATAGATATAAAATTTAAAAATAAGATGAATAAAATAAGTAACTTTTCAGTTTTATTTAAATACAAAATAATTGTTTAACAAGAATTTATAAAACTAATCTTGAGGACTCTCTAAATCTTTTCTATTTGGAGTTCTTGTAGGATCACTAGCTAAGAATCCAAAAAGGAAAATTCCTACAAAAAAGAAAACAATAGTGTAAACAGAGATTTTTAGAGCAAGCATGGAGTTAACTGAAACTAATCAAATTTATTTTATTAAATTTATATTTAATTCAAGAGAAAAAGTGGGAATTATGTATTTTTGGTAAATTTTGAAATACTTTGAATACCTAAATAAGATCAAATAAGTAATTAATCATCATGATCATCCCATGGATCATTAAGTTTTTTTGCCTTTGGCCCGAATGCAGAATATAGCCCAAATCCAGTTAGTGCCAACAGTACTACTAATACAGTGATGCCTATTGAGAGTGCAGGATCTGGTGTTGATGATAAAGTTTGCATCAATTTTGATAAATTTGTAAACAAATTACGTATAACATCTAATACAATAGCGAAATATTATTTAATTTAGGGAATTCTTACTATGGGCCAAAAAACCGCATTAGGAAGTTTATTAAAAGCAATTGGTAATTCAGGGCAAGGGAAAGTTGTACCTGGATGGGGTGCTGTACCAATTATGACGATTATCGGAATTTTTCTTCTGATATTCCTAGTTATACTTTTACAAATTTATAACCAATCACTTCTTTTACAAGGATTTTCCGTCGACTGGAATGGAAACTAATGGTGTATTTAAGTTGAAAATTTAATAATTTTTATATTCAATCAGAATCTTATAAATAATTTAACGAAATAATATTCTGGAGATATTATGGATACTTGTTTATCATGCTTATATCATCAATAAATCATGAATAGGAAATCTGAAAGGTTTATAGTTGGTCTTGGTAATCCTGAAAAGAAATATAGAAATACTAGGCATAATCTTGGTTTTTTATTAATAGAACAATTACTTAAGAAATACAATTCTCAGATAACACTAAAAAATAAACTTAGAAGCTATTATTCTGAATTTAATCTTGAAGGCACTAAATATAATTTATTTATGCCTAATACATATATGAACAATAGCGGGGAAGCAGTAAAAGCGATACTTGATTGGTATAGTATTGAACCCGAGCAGCTTCTAATAATAGTCGATGACATTGATATTCCACTAGGTAAAATAAGATTTCGAAATCGAGGCGGATCAGGAGGACATAATGGACTTAAAAGTATTATTAGTAAACTAAATTCAGAAGAATTTAAAAGAATAAGGATTGGAATAGGTACTCCACCTTTAAATAAAGAGGGCAGAGATCCCAATACCATTTCTCATGTATTGGGAAGAATATCAAAAGATGAGCAAGAAATTTTCAAACAAGTCTTTAGAAAAATAATAGAAACAATAGAAAAATTGAATATAAATAATGAAGACTCTATAATTTGTGAATTAAATTCTTTTAAAATAATCAATAATTCATGAGTAATAAACCAGAAACTAAAGCATACGTAACCGTCAAAGAATACAATTTTGCGACAAAAGAACTCAAAGGAGTTGTGCAAGCGAGTCAGTTCAAATGGGATTTCATATGGTCTTTTGGTCAAGATCAATTATTTGTAAAGCCTCCTTTAGGGAGAGCACTTATTGAGAATGCTTTGCTGCGATTTTTACTTAAAAAAGACTATGAATTAGAATCTGGCAATAATTATATTTTCACTATTTCTGCCAAGTTTTAGTTTCTACACCTTCTGGAAATTCAAATTTACAATTACAAAAATCCTCGAGGATAATTAATGCGGCGATTGCGTCTAAATTAATATTAATCAAAAAAAGTTCTTTAGGTAAAAACCTTTTAAAACCTTTTAGAGGGAAAATATCAAAATATCTTTCTTTAGATCTAAGGGTTGTATTTTTTTCATCGGCAATAATTAAATTTTGACCTAAGAAGCTTAATTTTTTAACATATTCTTTGCTTGTAGTACCATTACCGATTATTACTTTATATTCTTGATATTCTGAAATTAATTCTTTTAAATTAATTAATAGAGAACTGCTTTTAATGACACCTGCAAAAGCAATAACCTTATCTTTAGGGTCTGCTGCAACCAATCCACATTTTGACTTGCCAGGGTCTATAGATATTATTCTTGTCATTTTAAAAATTTTCTTTCCTTAAAAAGTTTTACTTCTTTGAGAGATCCAAACTCTAAATCAACAACAACTGGTTGAGCAGTTTTACTATTTCTTAGTGAAATAGCATTCAATACTAAATCAATTTCGGAGTTCTTCTTTAAGAAATCCCTTAATTCGTTAACAGAATCACTTCTTAATTTGATTTCATTAATAAGTGATCCTCTCCTTTTTATTTCTGCCAACGTCGAGGCTAATAAAAGATTGATCTTACTATTTATTTCATTATTTTTTAGATCTTTTCCACTTAAAAAACTTTTAGAAATAATTTCTCCTTTCCTTGTAATGATTTTATTTTGTGTCACTTCAGGGATTGCATATACATATTGTTCACCTCTTAAGACATTTGTCACAGATTTCAAATTAACAACCCATTCGCCTCCTTCGCTAATCGTATTTTTCAATTCTTCAACGTGATTTCTCCTTACATAAAGGACGTTTCTAGGTTCCTTTGTATCAGGTATAACTATTTTTTGAATTAATCTATTTGCATTTTTTATAATGCTTTCTATACGAGCATCAAAATCAGTTACTATGTCTGCATTAATTTCATAAACTATCAATGATTGTCCACTACTTATTACAACTTGACCGCTCCTAAGGGCAATTATATTTTTTTCTAATTGCTTAAGCTCTACTTCTTTACTCAATATTTTTTTTTCTAATTGCTCTCTTTCCTTTTTTAATGGTACTAAAACTTGCTTACTTTCCTGCAATTTTCTCTGTAGATCACCCAATCTAAAAAGTCCAACACGTAATTGTCGATTCACTAAAATCATGAGCGACAAAGATGAAGCACTAATCAAGCTGCCGGTAATAATTGTAATTAAAGTAGCAGTTCTTCTTGGCCTTAATTTGAGGATACTAAATCTTGCTTTACCAATTTTAGTGCCTAGTAAATCTCCAAATGTTGAGATCAGCCCCCCAAGCAGTAACAAAAAAATAATTAAGAGCCAACCTGACACAATTTTAAAGACATTTTTTTATATCATAGAGAATTTATAATGATGGTTCAATTAAATTTCTTAGCTAAAGCAATTGGATCAAAAACTGTAATCTTTTTCCTTTCAATATTGAGTAAGCCAGAATCCTTTAAATCTCCCAAAAGCCTTGTAATAGTAACTCTTGTTGATCCTATAGCTTCGGCTATAGCCTGATGTGATAATTTCAAATCAATTGTAATACCTTTTTCTTCCGCGACGCCAAAATCTCTACATAACACCATCAAGAAACTTACTAATCGAGAAGACATATCTCTATATGTCAATGTTTCTATCATAGTTTCTGTTTGAAGAATTCGGCTAGAAAGTCCTTGCAATAATAGAAGCCCTACAGATGCATCAGCCTCAATAGCTCTTAAGACAGAATTAGCTGGAGCTGTAATCATTTCAACTCTCGTGAAAGCAATTGAATGATAAAAACGATCAGACCTATGACCTGTGAGTAGTGACAATACACCAAACAAACTATTCTCTCGTAATAAAGCAACCGTTATTTCGTCTCCAGATTCATATACTCGCGATAATCTAACAGCACCTCTTCGAATAAGATAAACTTTTTCTGCGGGGTCCCCAGGAAAAAAAATTGTCTTTGATCTGTCTACCATTTCAGTATTCGCTCCATCAAGACTTTTAAAAACTTCCATTAAAGTCCTATTAATAGGGAAACGCTCACCATAAGTATTTATTGAATTATGACTACTTGATTTCTCAGTTATACGATTAAAACCACTTTGAGACGGAACCATAGTTATTATTCACTTAAAGAAAAGTTAAAGAAGGTCGCAAATTTATCTTGTATCAATAGTAACCATTCTAGACTTTAATTAAAAAAATAAACATTTTTAAAAAAAATTACACTATATGCAGTGTTTGAATTTCCAATCTATACTTTATGTAGATATAAATAATAAAAAGGTTTAGGATGGTTTTAAGTTCAGCAAAAAATTACAACAATAATACAGGATTTAATTTAGAAAGAAAACAGGTAATAAACAATAATATTAAATCAATTAGACAAAATGGACAGATTCATATTTATCAATCAGCTTATCGCGGTAGTTTTTCATCTATAATCCGAGACTCATTGAGAAATGCAGCTCTTGGAAGAAAGGTACTCTTAGCTCAAATAATGAGAGGCGGAGTAAATCAGGGGGTTTCAAAACCAATAAGCCTTTGTGGCAATCTACTATGGGTAAGATCATCGAATTCTTTTGATCAGCATAGGCCTGAAGACTTAAAGGATAATAAAGCGTTAACAGATTCTGTTAAAGATTCCACAATTGAATTGTGGGAATTTTGCAAAAACCAACTATTATCAGGAGAACAAGATCAAGTCATCCTAGATGAGATTTTTCTTGCAATTGAGTTAGGAATCATTGACTGTGATGATTTAATTTCAACTCTTGAAAATAGATTTATCTCTGGTGAGGTAATTCTTACAGGAACAATGATTCCCAAACAATTACTTCTTATCGCTGATCAAATTACAGAACTTCGTTCGTAAAATTAATTATGCTAAAAAATGACATTTGGATTAATGAAAAAGCAAATGAAGGAATGTTAGAACCATTTCAACCTAGCTTAATAAGACATTTAGATCCAAAAGATAAAACGAATGCAGTTTTGAGTTATGGATGTTCTTCCTATGGTTATGATCTGAGATTATCCCAAAATGAGTTTTTAATATTTCGTCATGTCCCTGGGACCGTAATGAATCCTAAAAAATTCAACCCGAAGAATCTTGAAAAAACTCCACTACAAAAAGATTCAGATGGAGACTTCTTTATTTTACCTGCACATTCTTATGGTTTAGGAGTTGCTCTTGAAAAGATGAAAGTACCCTCAAATATTACTGTAATTTGTCTAGGTAAAAGCACATATGCGCGACTGGGAATAATAGTTAACACGACTCCAGCAGAGGCAGGATGGGAAGGTCATCTAACTTTAGAATTTAGTAATAGTTCTGGAGCAGATTGCAGGATATATGCCAATGAAGGCATATGCCAATTATTATTTTTTGAAGGTGATCCATGCTCCACTACCTATAGCGATAGAAAAGGTAAATATCAAAATCAACCTGAGAAAGTCACTTTAGCAAAAATATAAGATGAATAAAGTCGAACTAATTTCCATAACCCCAGAAGCTGAAAAGATGATGGCATATATTGCAAGAGTAAGTAATCCAAAAAATCAAAAGAATGATGACTTTTCAAAATTATTAAGCTACTGCATAAAAAATGAACATTGGAGTGTATTTGAACAATCATTTATGACTCTTCAAATCGAGACCAATAGAGGTATTGCTGCTCAAATTTTGAGGCATAGATCTTTTACTTTTCAGGAGTTTTCGCAAAGATATGCTGATAGTTCACAATTAGGAGAATTACCTTTACCTGAATTAAGAAGACAAGATAATAAAAATAGACAAAATTCAATTTCAGATTTATCAGAAGATTTGATAGAAAGATTTTCAAAAAAAATCTCCGATCACTTTAAAAATGCATCAGCTTTATACGAAGAAATGCTTTCTGAAGGTATAGCTAAGGAGTGTGCCCGATTCATACTGCCCCTTGCAACACCAACAAGAATTTACATGACAGGTTCATGCAGATCATGGATTCACTACATAAATTTAAGATCCGCGAATGGTACCCAAGAAGAGCACAAAGAAATTGCTTTAGATTGCAAAAAGATTTTTAAGTATAATTTTCCGATAGTATCGAAAGCACTTCAATGGAATGATTGATTTAAGAATGACTCCTTGGATTTGTTATATCTCTTCTTTCATTATCAATTACAGAAAATTTAGTTACTTTATTTAGATCATCTAATCCTTGCTCATCATTTATTAGTGCATTAAGAGATTTATTAATCATGGATTCTTCATTTAAGCCTATTAATGAAGTCTTAGTTTCAGACTCATTATCCAAGAAAATCATTTGAGGTATTCCATTAACATTATATTGATTAATATATTTTTCCCATTTTGGATTATCAACGTTTAGGAACACAAAATTGATCTCATTCTGATAATTATTTTTCAAATCTAAAATGCCAGGCGCCATTTTTTTGCATACTTCACACCACTCTGCATAAAACTCCAAAAATGTAGGTTTTTTATTATGTAAAGCTATCTCGGGATCCATTGAGATTTTGCCAAAACTTTTGAGCGCTAATTCAGATTCAAAAAAAGTATTTTTAAAGATTAGAATTACAGAAATAAAGCCTATAATTAATAAAGCCAATACTGAGTTTAGATTTTTGTTTTTTTGATCATTCTGAATTTCTGATTTCATTAATCAATCTCAATATCCTACATATTATATTTTAAAATTAAATAATTAATGAATTAAGTAAATATTTCATGAGCTGATATTATTAATTAAAAGCGATTTATTTATAGAAACCAGTCAAAGATGCAATCTATATTCGGCACTGATGGGATTAGAGGGGAATTCAATAAAGATTTAACTTACTCTTTGGCATATAAAATAGGATATGCATGGGGGAAATTAACAAATGAAGAAGGACAAATATTAATTGGGAGAGATACTAGAGTTAGTGGCCCTATACTGCTTGAAGCTTTGACTAAAGGTATCAATGCAACAAAAAAAGAGGTGGTTGATTTAGGTATTTGTCCAACTCCTGCGATACCATTTTTAATTAGAAAACTTAAATTTAACAGTGGCATAATGATTTCAGCTAGCCATAATCCGCCTGAATATAATGGAATTAAAATATTTGATGCAAATGGGAACAAATTAAAAACATCAAAAGAGATAGAAATAGAAAAATATATAAATGCAATAAGAGATATTGATTATAATAATCCAACCAAACAATATTTCTCAGTAAAAGCCGAATTACTCGAAATGTATATAGATGACTTAATTAATTCTATAGAGGAAGACAACATAAGAGATCTTAAAATAATTCTTGATACGAGCCATGGTTCTGCAACATCGTGCGCAGAAAAAGTTTTCAAAAGTTTAGGTGCCAAAGTAAAAGTTATAAATAGTGATGCAGACGGTACAAAAATAAATGTCAATTGTGGCTCAACTGATTTATCCGCTTTGCGAAAAGCAATATTAGAAAATGATTCAGATATGGGATTTAGCTTTGATGGAGATGCAGATAGAGTAATTGGTATGGATTCAAAAGGAAATATTCTTGACGGAGATCATATTTTATTTTTATGGGGTAGAGAATTGATGAATGCAAAAAGATTAAATAATAATTTATTAATATCTACAAATATGGCAAATTTAGGTTTTGAGAATACGTGGAAAAATATTGGTGGTATTTTTAAGCGTACTAATGTAGGAGATAAATTCATATATGAAGAGATATTTAATCTAAAAGGTGATCTAGGAGGAGAACAATCTGGCCATATATTATCAGGTATTAATAATTATTCTGGTGATGGAATATTAACTGCACTGCAAATATCAAGATACTGCAGTAATAAGAAAATCACTTTAAAGAAATGGTTGGAAACTAGCTTTTTAGCATTTCCTCAAAAGCTTACAAATATAAGGATTAATAGTTCTAAAAATAAAATAGATAATTTATTGAATAATGAAATTAATGCATTAGTTTTAGAAACAACCGATAAAATAAATGATATTTGTAGAATTTTTGTTAGACCAAGTGGAACTGAGCCTGTATTACGAGTCTTAGTAGAAGCTCCAAATAATCAATTAGTAAATAAAATTTCAAAAAAAATTATCGACAAAATAGAGTACCTCATCAAAATCAATAATATTTAAATTTGATTTATTTTCTAATATAAATTTGTTCAAAAATAGGAAGGTGATGATTTATAACGTATTCCTCTCTGTATGTTTTAATTCCATTAGGATTGAAAGATTTTTCTAAATTAACACCATCAACTTTTCTTATGAAAAATGATGAATTAAGGATTGTATGATCTATATGCTGAAATAATTCAAAAACATCACTTTTAACATCCATAATTGAACCTCTTGGCATAAGTTTAGATAAATTTTTTATAAATTCATTTTGAATTATTCTTCTTTTATGATGTTTTTTTTTAAACCAAGGATCAGGAAAATATAAAGAAATACTATTAAAATGCATATTATTCAAATTATCAATTACATCTTTAATTAAATTGTGAGCATTACCATGGGCAAAGAATAAGTTTTCTGAAGTCATATAATTTACTTTTGATTTTGCATTTAGAACTAACTTCTCTCTAATCTCAATTCCCATATAATTCCAATTTTTATTTTCCAATGATAATTTAAATAAAAAATCGCCTGCAGCAGATCCCAAGTCAAGATGCAGAGGTAAATAAGGGTTTTTGAAAACTTTACTTAAATTGGGCAAAGAGATAACTTTATCGTAATGATTACTTAATGGGTTAACGTGTTGTCTCATTGATAACATCAATAGATTAAGTATATAAACATTATTAACCAATAATTTATAACTTTAATAAATCTTTCTATGCAATAAAATTACAATTAAAGTTAAATGATTATTATCAAAAAATATGAAAGACTCTTGAAAATATCTATTAGAGATTTATAAATTAAGGTTTAGTAATAATATAAATAAAAAGGTTTTGAACTTTATAAATCAATTTTCAATCTGGGTATCATTTCAGCTATCAATAGTTTTTATTATTGGGCTGCCAATTAGTTTATTAGTTTGGTCAATTAAAAAAGGAAATAAAGCAATCATAAAATTATTATCAAATTATTGGAAGATATCTATTTTATTTTTTATAAGTTTAATACTTTTCATTGGGAAACAAAGCCATTCCTTACTAAGTTTAAATCTTTCACTCATATTAATGTCAATATCTGTATGGTTTTGGACTGATATTAATCTAGAGCTAAATGAATATAATCTTAGACATCCTCTATCAGTTACGACAAAAATATGGAGATGGGCATTGACTTTTATATCAATAAATTTTATATTCCAGAGCCTAAATAATTTTTCTTGTATTACGAATATAAATTTATCTTTATGCAAAGAGTGGCTAGTACCCTCTGAGAATTTATATAAGTTTATCCAATACATATTTAAATTCTTGTTTGGAGCAAATTTTTCTGAGCCAGTAGCTGGGTTTTTAGGGATATTATCTTTATGCATTTATATCTTAGGAATAATGCAATGGCTGCTAATAAAATTCCCAAAAACAGGAAGAAACTCTGGTTTTTCAAACTTATATGGAAATTAAATTAATAAAAGACCTTGAAAAAATTAGTTCAAAGTTTCCAAATAGGATTTTAAAAATAAAAGGATATTCATCCGAAAAACTAAAAAAAGAATTTTTAGAAATACTTATATTTAAAGGATTTAGTAGCTCAACTACTCATCAAATTGATATTGATGCTGAAAAAGATATACTTAACTTTGAATGTCACTTTAGTTCTTTTGAATTATATGAAGCTCCACTATCAGAAAATAATGATAAATCTATAAAAAAAACTAACACTTTCGAAGAAATATCAAAAGAAGATTTTTGGCTTTAATCTTAAATTAACCAATAATATCAGCGCACCGTTTGCAAAGTTTTGTATTATGCTCAGAATTTAGTATTTCCTTACTGTAGTGCCAACATCTATCACATTTATAACCTTCAGCTTTAATAATTTGTATTTGTCCATAGTCATTCTTTTCAGTATGAAGAAAATCATCTACAAGATTATCTACTAATTTAAAATCAGAAACTATTAACCAATCACGGTATATATCTACCTGATTATTTTCATACTCACTTAATATTTTAAAAGATTCATTCAAGTCTTCATTCATTGAGATAAATCTAACTTGTGCTTCAAGAGCCGCTCCAATCTTTTGCTTATTTCTACATTCTTCAATAGCTTTATTTATCTCAACCCTTAACCTCCTTAGATTTCCTATATGATTTTCTAAATGAGGGTTATGCCATGTTTTAGGCAATTTAGGCCAACCTTTTTGGAATACTGATTTCTCCTGCTTAGGATATGGAATATTTTGCCAAATATCTTCTGCCATATGACTTAATACTGGTGAAATTATTACAGCTAAATTTTCAATAATTTGTGCAAGAATAAATTGGCATGATTTCCTTCGAAAATTAGAAGGTGCACTTACATATAATCGATCTTTTGCTATATCCAAATAAAAATTAGATAAGTCAGAAACACAAAAGTTTTGAATAATCTGAAAAAATTTTGAAAACTCATAATTTTCATAAGCCAAAGTTATTTGTTCAGAAGTTTCTACTAATTTATGCAGCATCCATTGATCTAGCAATGGTAATTTTTTAATATCCATTGAATCAATTTGTGGATCATAATCATGAATATTGCCTAATAAATATCTTGCAGTATTTCTAATTTTTCTATAAACATCAGATAATTGCCTAAGAATATTTGAGCCGATAGGAACATCTACAGAATAATCAACGGAACTTACCCATAACCTTAAAACATCTGCTCCATATGCAGGCTGAGTCTTTTGATTTGAACCGCCTTTAATAATTAGATCTGGATCAACCACATTTCCTAGTGATTTACTCATTTTCCTACCTTTTTCATCCAAAGCGAATCCATGAGTTAAAACCTTCTTATATGGTGCTTTATTATTAACAGCCACTGAAGTTAAGAGAGATGATTGGAACCAACCTCTATGCTGGTCGGAACCTTCTAAATAAAGATCTGCTGGATATTTAAGTTCTCCTCTTTGTTGACATACAGCAGCCCAACTTGATCCCGAGTCAAACCACACATCCATAGTATCTAAACCTTTTTCCCAATTACTTGAATCGCTTAAATATTTCTCAGGTAATAATTTATCTTCATTCCACTCCCACCAAATATCTGCACCAAATTTTTTAAATAAATTTTGAATATGATTAATAGTCTCTGAATTTATTAGTATTTGATCATTATTTTTATTATAAAAAACAGGAATAGGAACGCCCCAAGATCTCTGACGAGAGATGCACCAATCTCCTCTACCAATAACCATAGATTGTATTCTTTTCTTTCCACTTTTAGGCATCCAAATAACATTATCTATAGCTTGTAAAGCTGATGATCTAAATCCCTCAACAGAAGCAAACCATTGCTCTGTAGCTCTAAAAAT
>TARA_B100000674_G_scaffold467670_2_pt1 | contig 13143 bp, 16 predicted proteins | sample TARA_B100000674 | Tara Oceans TARA_B100000674 (sample SAMEA2622759) | marine metagenome | biome: marine biome (ENVO:00000447); feature: surface water layer (ENVO:00002042); material: "saline water (ENVO:00002010), including plankton (ENVO:xxxxxxxx)" | depth 5 m
TCTGCCGGGTTGATGCCCTTTGCCCAATCGATTGCGGTGATCATGGGGGCCAATATGGGCAGTACCCTGACGGCGCAGATCATTGCCTTTCGGGTTGATGCCATCGCACCGCTTTTCATCGCCGTCGGTTTTGCGATGACGATGCTGGCTGATCGCAAACGCTTTTCGCTGATCGGCAAGGCAGTGCTGGGTATGGGGATGCTGTTCTTTGGCATGGGCATGATGAGCGACGCGATGGAGCCGCTTCGGACCTACGCCCCGTTCATCGATCTGATGAGCCAGATGAGCAATCCGTTTTTGGCCCTGCTGGTCGCAGCCGCCTTTACCGCGTTGGTGCAATCAAGTGCGGCGACCATGGGGATTGTCATTGTTCTGGCCGGGCAGGGGCTGGTTCCGCTTGAAAGCGGGATCGCGCTTATTTTCGGGGCCAATATCGGCACCTGTGTCACAGCCCTTCTGGTGACGATTGGCAAGAACCGCGATGCGCTTCGCACCGCCCTTGGTCATATCCTGTTTAACGTGGTCGGGGTTGTGATCTGGTTGCCGTTTATTGATCAACTGGTACGCTTGGTTGAGGTGATCACGACTGGCCGCACGCCGGAAAGCACAGATGTCGCGCGCGAAATCGCCAATGCGCATACCATTTTCAACGTTGCCAATGTCATCCTGATGATCGGGTTTATCCCGTGGATCGCGCGCCTGATTGAAAAGCTTGTTCCGGCCGAGGTCGAACCCGAACCGCGCCTTAGTCCGGAGCCGAAATACGTTATGCACGAACTGACCGTCGCCCCGGCAGCAGCCCTTAGCTTGCTGCGTAATGAAGTGGTGCATATGGGCGATGTGGTGATTGATGTTGTTCGTCGCGGGCGTGAAAACCTGCGCAATCCGACGCGGGCCAAGCTTGAAAAACTTGGCGAACTCGATGACGGGGTCGATAGCCTGCAGGACGCGATTGCGCTGTTTGCCGCAAAGCTGCCGCGTGCGGAACTGCTGCCAAGTGACGTGAACCGCATGCAGAATGAGCTGGCGGTGAGTAACCATCTTGAGGCGGTCGGCGATCTGATCAGCGAGGAAATGGTCAAACTGGTGGGCGAATGGCTTGATATTCGCCACATGCCATCAGCCGAAAGCCGCCAGAAAATGGCGGAACTTTACGAGATCGCCGAGGATTGCCTGAAACAGTCCATGACCGCCTTCACGGCCGAGGATATCGAGGCCGCCAACCATGTGCTGGGTCGCAAGGCGGAATTTGCCACCAAGCTTGAAGCGACACTGCGTAAGGTCAGCGACGAAATTGGTCCGCGTGATATCGATATTCGCCGCTATCGGATCGAGGTCGCAATGGTCGAACGCGTCAATCGCCTGTATGAGCGCGCGCGCCGGATCGCTCATGCGACCATCGCAATTAAAAATCAGGAAGAACCCGCCCCTGACGAGCAGAACGCGGCATCGACCATCGCCGATGCCATGTAACGTTCCGGCGGATTAACGTTCGGCGGGTGGTGTTGCGATGTCCTTTTGCATGACCGTGACATCGCAGGCGCGATAGCCCAGATGGCGATAGAAGTCCTGTGTCGCGTGGTTATCGGCACGCACCATCAATTGCATGCGCCAGACACCCTGATCACGCAGCCAGTTTTCCCCGACTTCCATCAAACGGCGACCAAGTCCTGATTTCTGAAGGTTAGGTGCAACAGCCATGTAATAGATCCAGCCGCGATGTCCGTCATGGCCGGCCATGATCGAACCAACAATGTTATCGCTGTTATCTTCCCAGACGAAAAGGGTGGCCTCGTCGCTTTCAAGCGCAAAGCGCACATCCCATTCCGGCGGATTGTACGGGCGATAAAGCCCGGTTTCCTGCCAAAGCGTTGTCACGGCGGGGATATCAGAAAGTCTGGCGGTTCTGGGGGCGGATTTCGGGGCGGGTGTTGTCATGGTGCTTCTTTCATGGGGCAATATTCAGAAGCGCGTAACAATGCGTCGATTGCATCGGGCCGTCAAACCCAATTGCGTGACAAACTGATGAAGTTAAACGCCAAAACGCAAAACGCCCCCAAGGGGAGCCTTGGGGGCGCGGTGCGGGTCCGGGGTATCGGTTGGGATGGGGAAGCCCCGGACCGGGGTGGGGATGTTAAAAGTGCAAGATGATCAGCTGATCGGGCGGCCGGTCACGCTGCTCAGTTCCATTTCGCGGACAATATCGCCCGCCTGGTTGGTGATGGTGGCGCTATAGGTACCGCGCGGGGTTTCGGTGAGTTCACCCAGTTTGAGCTCGCCATTGCCAAACCGGATCACCATCGCATTGGCCAGAAGCGTCATCTGATCGGCAGTAAATTTGCGATCAAAGCGGGCATTCTGGCCCTTGTTCGGTTTACCCATCAGCTTGCGCAGGTCATGGCGGGCGCCACGGTCCATGCGGCCGGTCTTTTCATCAAATTTCAAAACCTCGACCACATCGCCATTGGCATTGGTCAGAAGAACATCAATCATGCCGGGTTCTTCAGCCATCATGGCGTCACCGGTTTTAAGGTCTGACTTGTTCATTTTCAGAAGCATGGCATCAACCAGCGTGCGGGCCTCATCAACGGTCAACGGAACGGCGCGCGGGCGGCCTTCGCCACGGAACATGCCATCTTTGCCATGCTTGCCGTGTTCGCCATATTCACCGCGTTCACCGCGCATATGTTCGCCGTCGCCATGGCCGCCAAACATCGACCATTCGCCGCCGTGATCACGTTCGCCCGGCGAGGCATAGGAAGCTGCAAACGGGGTTGCGATGATGGTGGTTGCGATCAGGGCCGCAGCAAGTTTCAGGGTGTTTTTGCGTTTCATGGTGAACCTCATCAGGTTTGTGGGGGATCAATGCGTTGAGGTCCGTTATCACCTATGATTGTCGCGAAATGATCCCGACAAACTGCCAAATTGGTCGCAAGATTTGCCAAACCGGCCCTTTGCGACAATCTGATACAAATTGCCATTTCAGCCGGGATGGCCAACGCGTTAAGTTACGTTGAACCAAGACTTTTGATTTCAGGACCGCATATGAGCGACCAGCCCCACATTCTTGTTGTCGATGACCACCGTGATATCCGTGACCTGCTGGGCCGGTATCTGCGCCAGCATGAATATCGCGTGACGCTGGCATCGGACGGGCGCGAGTTGCGCAAACTGATGAATGATGACATCGCACCGGATCTGATTGTGCTCGATCTGATGATGCCCGGAGAAGACGGGCTAAGCCTGTGTCGGTGGCTGCGCGAGAATTATGATGTACCTGTCGTGATGCTGACCGCCCTTGGCGAGGAAACCGATCGCATCATCGGTCTTGAAATGGGGGCGGATGATTATCTGGCCAAGCCGTTTAACCCGCGCGAATTGCTCGCCCGGATCAAGGCGGTGATGCGGCGCGCGCAAAGTCTTCCGGTCGGGCGTAAGGGGCCGCTTCCAGGCGGGCAGGTGCATTTTGATCGCTGGGTGCTTGATCGCACCCGTCATGAATTGCGTGACGCCAGTGATGTGGTCGTGCCGCTCAGTGCAGGCGAATATGGCCTTCTTTGTGCCTTTGTCGAGCATCCCAACATGGTGCTTAACCGTGATCAGTTGCTTGATCTGACGCGCGGGCGCGAAGCCGTCCCGTTTGATCGCAGCATCGATAACCAGGTCAGCCGCCTGCGCAAAAAGATCGAAATCGATGCCAAGAACCCGGCCCTGATCAAGACTGTCTGGGGCGGGGGCTATATGTTTACCTGTGAGGTGGCTGAAAAATGACCAAGCGCCGCCTGATCAAACGCCTGTGGCCCCAAAGCCTGACCGCACAGTTGGTTTGCCTGCTGCTGGGCGCGATCATCCTGACCCATATCGTTCTTGGCGTGATGCTGGCCGAGGAACGCCGGGATGCCGTTACCTCGGAGCGCCGCGTCTATTCGTTGATGCGGGTCGCGGCGATTTCCCGGATCATGAGCACAACGCCCCGCGAAACCTGGCGGGATGTTCTTCGTGTGGCGCAGTCGCCGCAAAGTCGTTTGCGGCTGGTGGATGAAACGGATGTTCCTGTTGCGGACGGGCGAGAATCCGATGGCCTGAGCCATCGTCTCAACGAAGCCCTTTCGATGAAAACAGGCACCCCGGCAAGGGTTGAAATCCTGTCAGAAGATGAATGCTGGACAGAGCGCAAATCGCTGCACCATGCCAAGGAAAATCTCTTGGGAGAAAGGTCGTCAGACGCGTCACGACATGACGACAAACGTGATGATGATGACCATGATGACGATGAACACCATGATCGTAAGGACCGTGATACGCCCTGGTCCTTGCGTTACCTGGAGCGTTTTGACTGCGATACCGCGCCGGTGATGCGTCTTGCCGTGCCGATCATTCCGGTCGGGCCTGACGGTGTGGAGAAAGCAGGCGTGCCCGTGGTCTGGCTGGAAGCAGTGATCGGTGGTGTCATGCCGCCACCCTGGTTTGTGCTCGATAGTTCCTTGCGTGTCTTGCTTTCAACACTGGTGATCGCAATCATTGCCTATTTCCTCGCACGCCGTATTTCGCGGTCATGGGATGTGTTGACCCGTGCGGCCGATCGCGTCGGGCGCGGCGATTATCCCGAACCGGTGCCCGAAACCGGGCCGACTGAAATCAGACGGGCCACCAAGGCCTTTAACCGCATGACTGCGCGCCTCAAACGCTTTGTCGAGGACCGCACACGCATGCTGGCCGCCATTTCCCATGATCTGCGCACGCCGATCACCTCGCTTCGCCTGCGCGCGGAATTTGTCGATGATCCGGAAAACCGTGCGCGCATCATCGAGACGCTCGATGAAATGGAACAGATGGTCGAAGCGGCGATGACCTTTGCGCGCGAAGAAACCGCCAATGAGGAAACCCGCAAGATCGACCTGACCGCCCTTGTTGAATCCGCGGTCGAGGATCTGGCAGAAACCGGTCGCCCGATCACATTCACCGGTGAAGTCGATACACGCGTCTATCCATGCCGGCCGCTGTCGATCAAGCGGGCCTTTGGCAATCTGGTATCCAACGCGCTGAACTTCGGCGATACGGTCGAAGTTGCGGTACGTGATGCCGATGATGGCGGTCTGTGGATCGAAATTGCCGACGATGGTCCGGGCATCCCGGTCGAGCAGCGCGAACAGGTGTTTGAGCCGTTCTTCAGGATTGAAGAGTCACGCAATCGTGATACCGGGGGTATTGGCCTGGGTATGGCCATTGCGCGGACTGCTATTCGGGCCCACGGCGGTGAAATCTATCTTGATGAGTCGCAGAAAGGCGGGCTTTTGGCGCGTATTTACTTGCCACCGGCACAGCCGCAATAGGGGTGTTTTGTGCAGGTCTTGGCGGGGGCGAAAACTCTCCTGACAAAGTGCGTCAGTTTTTTGACAGTTAGCACTTGCAATTTACGTGACCGGTGGTCATTTGTTGCGTGGAATTTCAAGAAATCAAAATCAACAATTGCTAAATTGTGATGCTGTTCTATTTAGGGTCTGGATTTGGACCCGCGGCGGTGCAACAATCAAGCATAGGAACGGACGGAGCGTACCCATGAGCAACAACCAGTCTTCTACGGGGGTGGTAACTGCACTTCCCGGGACAAATAACGCGCAGGCCGCGCGCGGCTTTGTGCGTTCTGTCAATGACTGGCTGATGGAATGCGCGCTTGATGATACCGACATCAGCGAGCTTCTGTCGGGCATGGCCAGCCGTCTGGTCGCATCGGGCATTCCGGTTGACCGCGTCATGGTCGCCTTCAAGACCCTGCATCCGCTATACGAAGGTGTCTCCTATATCTGGACCAAGGAAAATGGCCAGGTTGAACGGACAACCCATATGGGTGGTGACGAAAAGAACCGCGAGTGGGCCGAAAGCCCGATGAAATGGATGCTCGATAACGATGTCAGCTTCATGCGCCGCCACTTGATCGGGCCGAGCGCGGTTGTTGATTTCCCGATCCTTGAAAGTTTCCGTCAGAAACGCGGCACGGATTACTACGCGCTGATGACGCCGTTCGTGACCGATAGCGACAGCACGCTTAACAGCAACCGCATTTTCATGACCTATCTGACGCGTCGGCCAAGTGGGTTCTCGGACGAGGATCTGGCGATCCTTTCCGGCATTCAGCGCCGCTTTGCCGTGTCGTGCAAGATGCGCATCAACCATGAAGAAACCCGCACCATTCTTGAAACCTATCTGGGGACTGATGCCGGGCAGCGTGTGCGCAATGGTCAGATCAAACTTGGCGACAGCACCAAGACCCGTGCGGTTATCTGGTTCTCGGACATGCGAAATTCGACCTCGGTCGCGACACATGTCGGTGATGATGCGTTTCTTGGTGAAATGAACGATTTCTTTGGCGCCACCGCCAGTGCGGTGCTTAAGCATGGCGGGCAGGTTCTGCGCTATATCGGGGATGCAACACTTGCGATCTTCCCGATTGATGAAGATGACACCAATCTTGAAACCGCCTGTCACGCAGCCCTTTATGCCGCGGCCGAGGCACAGCTGAACATTGATGCGCTCAACGCCCGGCGCGAGGCCGAGGGAAAACTGCCGTTTGACTACGGCCTTGGTATGCATGTAGGGGATGTGATTTACGGCAATGTCGGCGTGTCCGAACGTGTCGACTTTACCGTAGTCGGGCAGGCGGCAAACGAAGCCGCCCGGATCGAACAGCTGACCAAACAGCTTGGCAAACGCGTTCTGGTCAGCTCGACCGTCGCGCAGTTCATTTCCTGTCCGACGGCGGAAATGGGCGCCTATGAGCTTCAGGGAACCGGGCTTAGTGTCAAACTGTTCGCGCCTGATTTCTCGGAAGCCTGCCACCGTATCGAGCTGATGCGCGCGGGCTAGCTCGATCTAAGCCAGATTGTCAAAATCCTTCACCACACCACTTGCGGCCTGGCCGACGCTGGTGAAGGTTTTTTGCGCATCCGCGACTGCCTTGGTCGCTGCTTCAATGATTTTGTCGTAGGGGTCCGGCTTGTTTTCTGCGAGCATTTTCTGCATGGCGACACCAGTCGTGGCTGTTGCCATCGACATGATATTGCGCATGTAGTCCGTTGAATCCTGCACGGCATAGGCCGCTGCCTGGGCGACCTTTTGATAGGCAACACCGTTCGCACCGGGAATGGCCCCGTTCAAAACCGCATGGTTGGTTGTGCCGACAGCCTGAACGATCTGCGGGTTAAGGGCGGTGCTAAGCGGGGGTGTGCCGGGTGGATTGTCCGGGGCTGCGGGATCACTGCCCGAAGGGCTGCCGTTCGCATCATCCTGACTGCTGGCGTCTTCACTTTTCTCGCTGGCGGACGCGTCCTTGCCTGATGCGTCACCTCCACCGGCCTCACCACTGGCAGACTTGGCATCGCCGCTGCCTTGTGCTTCATCCTGATCACTGCCTTCAGCTTCGGGATCTTCGTTTGTTTTGTTGTCTTCGTCTGCCATCGGAGACCTCGTTTATGACTGGTCGAAATATCAAATTGGATCAAGTGCCGGGTTTGGTGGTATGTGGTTGGGCGTTAGGTTGACTCGCCGCCACCTTTACCACCACCCATGCCGCCGCCCGAACTGTCGAGGATCATGCGGCACGCGCTGGACGTGACGGCATTGCCGATCTGCTGCAGGCCGCCTTGGGTCTGCATGGCGTTTTGCATTGACAGACTGATGGAATGGGCCATCGTCTGATACACAAGGCCCATGGCCTGTGCCGGCGCCTCACCCAGAACCTTGACGTTGTTCTGGGTCACCGCGTCGGTGATTTGTGAATTTACAGGGGTGTTGTCTGCCATTTCACGCCCTCACGTTTGTGACCATTGCCGGTCTTAAAGACCGACCGGGTCAGGTGCCTAGCGGCGGGTTGCTGCCAAAATTACGAGTAGTGTCAAAAGCGTATCACTGGTATCCGACCGTCCGAGCTTGGCGGTGGCCTGTGCGCCCGCCATCGTGTTGACGGAATAAAGCTGCATCACGCCCTGATTGGTTGCGGCCTGTGAACACATCGATGCCTGCTGCTGTGCCTGCACGGCGTTCTGGAAAAGGATCGATGTCGAATGGGCTGCACTTTGATAGATCGCGCCCATCGCGTTTGCCGGGGCGGAGCCGAGAACACTGACCGCACTCTGGGTGACAGAGTCGGTAATCTGACCGTTCACCGGGGTTGGAATTGCCATGTTATCCTCCGAAAAAGCGATCTTTCTGACCGCACATCTCTAGACGTCGCACGGACGCGATTGTGATCAAATTTGCCGGGCCATCAGCCCGCCTGGGCGGTGATCAGGGCAACAAGCTTTGATGTCGATGTGTTGACGACCTGTTGCATGTTGCCCTGTGTCAGGGTGGCGTTTTCCATCGCAAGGCCCGTGGCATGGGAATGCGACTGCAGGGCCATGGAAACCGCCTGGGCGGGGCTTTCGCCCAGCACCTTGACGTTGGTCTGGGTGACGGCATCGGTGACTTGTGGGTTGACGATATCACTCATCCTTTGACCTCACTGCTTGTCTCACCCTTGTTGGTGTCGGGCTCTGGCGGAAGTCTGGCCGGGCCAAAGAACCGTGGATCCATGTTTTTATACCAAGGTTCCGCTGTCTCGCCGTCGTCGCCAGATCCTTCGCCCCCTGTCTTGTTCTGACCTTGCTGGGATGCGCCCGCATTCAGGTCGGGTTGTTGTTCACGTCCGGTTTCTTGGCCGGCGAATTGGCCGGGCTGGCCATAGTAAAAAAATTTGGTTTGGCTTCCTGAACGGACAGGGTCGCCTTGGCGCATTCCATGGTGGTTGCGAGGCTTGCGACCGCCTGTTGCTGCTGTTCATTGACCATGTTGGCAAACAGGATGCCCTGTGCCTGGGCCTGTGACAGATAGGACTGCATCGCCCCCATCGCCGGGCCATTGGCAATGACCGATGTGTTGGTCTGGGTGACGCTGTCGGTGATCTGTTCGTCGACTTCGTTCGGATTGCTCATCGGGGTGATCCTTATTAACTACGGCGTTTCATCATTTGCAGAATGCTTTGGGTCATGGTCGTCATGCCGATCATGGCATTTTGCTTCTGGGCCGAGACCATGTTCGCCATCAGGATGTTCTGCGATTGCGCCTGTCCCAGCATGGATTGCAGAGCGGCATAGCCGGGGCCAGCGCCCATGGTGGCGACATTGGTCTGTGCGACACTGTCGGTGATCTGGTCGGAAACCTCGCACTGGTGCAGATCATCGCTGTGATCGGCGTGGCTGTGCTGGGATTTCTTGCCGTCTTGCGCAGGTGGTGCCGATGGCATGTCCGTCTCCTTGGTCTGAAGGGATGGGGCTGGCAAAATGGGTGCGTACCGAAATGACGCCGGGCGGTGAAAGTTGTGAAAGAAAAAGCCCGGCAAGCGCATGCATGCCGGGCGGGATTGGCGGCGAAACCATCTTGGATGTTAAGACACGGCCGTACCGGTCGTTGCCTTGAGAGCCGACAACAGCGAAAGCATATTGTCGGGAACGTCGCTGGCGGCGAGCTTCGAGGTCGCAACAGCCCCTGCCATGGTGTTGACAGAGTAGACCTGGATGACGCCCTGATTGGTGGCCGCCTGCGAGGAAATGCCCACCTGATGCTGAGCGCTGACAGCGTTCTCGTAGAGAATGCCATGCGAGTGCGCCAGCGACTGGTAAAGCGAGCCCATGGCCATTGCCGGCGCATCACCCATGACCTCGACATTGGCCTGGGTGACAGCGTCGGTAATCATACCATTGACCGGAGTGTTATCAGCCATTGTGTATCTCCTGATTGCCTAAAGAAGTACCGGTAGGAAAGCGATGCTCGCAACCGGCCCTTTCCGCATGTCCTGCGGTCAGACTTTTGACGGAGGGCTTTGGGGGTTGTGACGCGGGCCGGGCAAAAACTTGGATCTTGGGAACCGGTATCGCCAAACCAAAAACAGGCGGTCGCAAATCCACACGACCGCCTGATTGGAACTTGACCGCCAGACCAAAGGACATGTGTCTTGGGCGTGTCTGTAATTAGCCCGCCGTCGCCCGAAGCGTCGTGAGCAGCGAGAGCATATTGTCGGGAACGTCGCTTTTGGCGATCTTGGCGGTTCCGGCGGCACCAGCCATCGTATCGACGGAATAGATCTGGATGACGCCCTGATTGGTGGCCGCCTGCGAGGTGACGCCGACTTGCTGTTGTGCGCTGACGGCGTTTTCATAAAGAATGCCGGTCGAATGGGCGAGGGACTGGAAGATCGAGCCCATCGCCATTGCCGGCGCGTCACCGAGAACCTTCACGTTCGCCTGGGTAACGGCATCGGTGATCTGACCATTGAGCGGAGTGTTATCAGCCACTGTTTATCTCCTGATTGCTTGGGAAATTCGCAGAAGGAAAACGATGACCTTGGTCAGGCCGTCCGCCTTCCGCATCTAGTGCGTCCAAAGATTTGACGGGGAAGTCGGGCTTCTGTGATGACGCGCTGCGCGAAACTTGACGTGCGGAAAAACAAGCCTGCCGAATAGAAATCGGGCGGTCGCAGATGGATGCGACCGCCCGATTGGTAACTGGCCGTTCGGGCCAAAGATTTTTTGGGAATCAGCCCTTGGTTGCCTGAAGGGCGGTAAGAAGCGACAGCATGTTGTCGGGAACGTCGCTTTTGGCAATCTTGGAGGTCGCAACAGAGTCTGCCATCGTGTCGACCGAATAGATCTGGATGACGCCCTGATTGGTGGCGGCCTGCGAAGTGATGCCGATCTGCTGCTGTGCGCTGACAGCATTTTCATAAAGAATGCCGGTGGAATGTGCGAGGGACTGGAAGATCGAGCCCATTGCCATTGCCGGGGCGTCGCCCAGAACTTTCACGTTAGCCTGGGTGACAGCATCAGTGATCTGACCGTTTACCGGGGTCGGAATCGCCATTGTAAACTCTCCTTCGTTACGCTTTGCGGTGTGCTGCTTGCTGTTGTGTTTCTATCGTGCTTCTGTCGGGGTTTCGCCGTCCCGTTTTCAGTCTATCGACGCTGGGTGTTTGCTGTTGTGACGCGTCTTTTTGGTGCGGTGATTATTTTTTTCATCCCACATCGGGCTTATTGAATGCCCGATGCTCTCAGATGTTCGCGTGCGAGCTGAACCCGCTTGCGCACGGCGCAATTGCTAAGCCCAAGGGCGCTTGCTATCTCGTCATAGGTGCGGTCCTGAACACAGCGCATCAAAAGCGGTTTGCGCAGTTTTTCCTGCATCGCCAGAAGCGCTGTTTCAAGCTGATCAAGCTTTTCACCGGCAAGATAGGATTCCTCGGGACTTGGTGTCACCGGGGCGGTGATGGGGGAGGCCGGTGTATCTGCCGCACCATGGGTTTCTTCGCGGTACTCTGCCTTGCGGCGGTTCTGACGGTGCAAATCAATGCAGGCATTATGGACAATGCGTGACAGCCAGGCGCGATGGTTGCGGATTTCATCCATGGAATCTTCGAACTTGGTTGATGCCTTGACCATCGCTTCGGACAATGCGTCTTGCGCGTCATCCATATTGCCCGACATCAGTTTCAGGCATTGTTTCAAAAGCGTGTCCTGCTGATCGATCCACAGCGGCCAGAAATTTGGTGCGGCCGGACCCAGATCCGCATTTTCCTGCGGTTGGCTTTGCGGTGTGGTTTGTGCCGATGGCGCGTGACTGTCGACGGGTGTAGATGGTGTTTGCGGGGTAACGGGTGCTTGGGGAACCGGCTGTCGCAGGGCCGGGCTATCCGCGCCGGGCACAAGACCACGCAGGATATCAAGCGGGTCGGTTGGTGTGGTGCCTGGGGACCCAAGGGCACCGGCAATGATGTCTTCGGGGCTTGGGCCGCTGCGTGATGGTTCAAGACCGGGAAAGCCTGCCAGCGGATTGAAGTCAGAAGGATAACCGGGCGGTGGGCTATAGGGGGGGTGACCGGTATTGGCAGGTTGTTTGGCGGTGCAAGTCGACGCTTGCGATTGCGCATGTGTTGATGCGGCTGCCATTGATTGCATGATCGAGCGCGCATCAAGCGGTCCGTTTGTCGGACCGGCTGCAGTGCTTGGATCGCAATCCGGGTCATCCGGTACTTCTTGCTCTTCTTGCGCGTCGGTTTCGGCAAGCTTTGCCAGATAATCCTCGGCGATGCGTGCACGTTGTTCCGGTTTGAGCCGTGACCAGATCGAGGTCACCTTGTCATCGTCGCCCAACGCCAGAGAAAGGCTTTGTTCAAGACTTTTTGCAAAGCTGATCTCGGCTTCTGTCAGGGTTGCCTCATCCTGCGGACTGTTCTTTTCATTCTGCACTATGGACCCCTCCGGTTGATTGAATGCAACCATAGGCTGATTAAGTTTCGCGGTAATCATTATGACGCGGCCGCAAAGAAAGTGTGAATAAAAGTTTCAATACATCCTATAGTTGTAATTTCATGCGCAACGGCGCAGCCGTCGCGAAACGGGCTGAGAGTCGGGTTGGGACGCTTGATCGCGCTTTGATGCGCTTGTTGTTATCTTGGACGTTGCGGGTTTAATCCCGCTGTTTTGTTACATCAGCCCTTCTTGCCCGGTACGGATTTTGGCCCGTCCGGGGTGCTGCTTTCAGAAGGCTGGTCTTTATCGGCCGTGCGCGGTGGAAAGGCTTCGGCAAGGGCTGTTTCGACCTTTTCCGACAGGGCCTGCATACGCAAATCAATCTCTTGTGCGATGATTTTGCGGATCTCGTTTGCGATCTCGAACATGACCTGCTGACCGTCATGCGGGTTCGGATCGGATGCCATATGCGGTGCCCCTTGTTGTGGACCTGGTGCCGGTGGCGCGCTCGCCTGCCCGGCAGCGGGTGCGCCGATGGGCGGCTGCGGGGCCTGGGTGCCCGCTTTGACGTTTTCGGCGTGACCGGCAATGGTCTGTTTCTGATCAAGAACCTGCGCGCGGGCCCGTTCGGCGGCCTGTGACATGGCCTGTTGGGTTGCCAGATATTCCTGATTGAACGCCTTTCTGACTGCATCCTTGCGGCCGCTTGCCGTGGCGATATCGTTCTGTGCCTGTCCGGACATCAGGTGCCTCCCTTGCTGCTGCCAGCCCCTCCCGCATTGCCGGTTTTGCCCTTGGTGCTGCAGGTTGGCGACTTGGTCACGGGGGGCTTGGGTTGCGCGCTGGTCGTGCTGTTTGTGTCGTC
>TARA_B100000674_G_scaffold293282_1_pt1 | contig 13134 bp, 13 predicted proteins | sample TARA_B100000674 | Tara Oceans TARA_B100000674 (sample SAMEA2622759) | marine metagenome | biome: marine biome (ENVO:00000447); feature: surface water layer (ENVO:00002042); material: "saline water (ENVO:00002010), including plankton (ENVO:xxxxxxxx)" | depth 5 m
GTTCGTAAAGCACTGAACATGGCGATCAACAAAGACGCCATCATCGAAGGTGTTTACCAGGGTGCAGGTTCTGCTGCGAAAAACCCGATCCCGCCGACCATCTGGTCTTACAACAACGACACCGTTGATGACCCGTATGATCCGGAAGCAGCCAAAGCCATGCTGGCAGAAGCTGGTTACCCGGACGGCTTCACCACCGACATCTGGGCCATGCCGGTTCAGCGTCCTTACAACCCGAATGCTCGCCGTATGGCAGAGCTGATTCAGGCTGACTGGGCTGCGATTGGCGTCAATGCCGAGATCGTTTCCTACGAGTGGGGTGAATACCTTGATCGCACCAAAAAAGGTGAACAGGGTACCTTCATGCTCGGTTGGACTGGTGATAACGGCGACCCCGACAACTTCCTTGCAGTTCTTCTCGGCTGTGACGGTGTTGGCGGTTCGAACCGCGCTCGTTTCTGCAACGACGAATTCGAACAGCTGATCCAGCAGGCGAAAACCACCTCGGACGTTCTCGAGCGTACCCGTCTGTACGAAGAAGCACAGCTGGTCTTCAAACGCGAAGCACCGTGGGCAACCATTGCACACTCGATCGTATTTGAGCCGGTCCGTAACGAAGTTGTTGACTACAAAATCGATCCGTTCGGTGGTCACATCTTCTACGGTGTAGATCTCGCTGAGTAATCGCACCAAAATCTAGTCAGAGAGGCCCGGTTTTCCGGGCCTCTTTGCAATTTCGTAAAAGAGAGAGACATCCGGACGGACAAACCGCCCGGAGATAAAAAGGCCCGATGGCATGCTAGGATTCCTGTTTCGCCGTTTGGGGGACATCATCCCGACCTTCTTCGGTGTCACCCTTCTGGTATTTTTCCTGATCCGCCTTATTCCCGGCGATCCAATCTTGATGTTGGCCGGTGAACGTGGTGTCGATGCGGAACGATACGCTGAACTTCAGGCTCAATACGGCTTTGATCAGCCGATTATTGTCCAGTATTTCGATTACCTGGTGGGTGTATTCCAAGGCGATCTTGGCAAGTCCTTTGTGACCAAAAGGCCTGTCCTTGATGAATTCCTGACCCTGTTCCCGGCAACGGTAGAACTGGCCATCATGGGCATCCTGTTTGCGGTGATACTCGGGGTTCCATTCGGGGTTCTGGCTGCAATCCATCGCGGAAAGTGGATTGATCACCTGACGATGTCGTTATCGCTTACGGGCTATTCGATGCCGATCTTCTGGTGGGCCCTTCTTCTGATCATGTTCTTTTCGACCACTTTGGGCTGGACGCCGGTTTCCGGGCGCATCTCGGTCATGTTCTTCTTTGAGCCGGTGACCGGCTTCATGTTGATCGACAGCCTGCTGAGTGGCGAAAAAGGTGCTTTTTCAAGTGCAGTAAGTCACCTGATCCTGCCAACCGTGGCCTTGGGGACGATCCCGATGGCGGTGATTGCGCGAATGACGCGCTCCTCCATGTTGGAAGTCCTTGGCGAGGAATACATCCGTGTTGCCCGCGCCAAGGGTCTGGCACCGATCCGTGTGATCATGGTCCATGCCCTGCGCAATGCCCTGATCCCGGTAATTACGGTGATCGGTCTTCAGGTTGGTGTGCTGCTGGCCGGTGCAATCCTGACCGAGACGATCTTCTCTTGGCCGGGTATTGGCAAATGGATCATTGAGGCCATGAACCGTCGCGACTATCCGACCATTCAGGGCGGCATTCTGATGATTGCCTTCCTTGTCATGGCCGTGAACCTGATCGTTGACCTGCTATACGGGGTCGTGAACCCCCGTATCCGGCACAAGCGTTAAGGGAGCTGCGAAAAATGAGCGAGAATACCACCCCGTCCGCAGCGCACGCCTCAAACGTTGCCGAAGCAGCCGTTGAGCCGATCGGCGCACCGCCAAGCCCGCTGCGCGAGACTTGGGACTATTTCAAAAAGAACCGTGGTGCCCTGGCCGGTTTGATCGTCATTGCGATCATCCTGTTCCTGGCCCTGACCGCCCAGTGGGTCGCCCCGTTTGATCCGGTGGCACAGGACCGTACCGCGTTCCTCAAACCGCCGATCTGGATGGAAGGTGCCGACCCGCGCTACATCCTTGGCACCGATGCCGTTGGCCGTGACATCCTGTCGCGCCTGATCCACGGTGCGCAGCTGTCGGTTTCCATCGGTGTCGTCGTCGTGATCCTGTCGATGATTGCCGGCATCGCTCTTGGCATGGTTGCCGGTTACTTCCGGGGCTGGGTCGAAGTCGGCGTCATGCGCCTGATGGACATCATGCTGGCCTTGCCCAGCCTGATCATGGCGCTGGCGATTGTTGCCATTCTCGGCCCGGGTCTTGAAAACGCCATGCTGGCCATCGCGATTGTTCAGTTGCCGCATTATGTGCGCCTGACCCGTGCGTCAGTCGTATCGGAACTTAACAAGGAATATGTCATCGCATCGCAGATTGCCGGTGCCGGTCACGTCCGTCAGATGTTTGTTAACATCCTGCCGAACTGCATGGCGCCGCTGATCGTGCAAGGCACGCTTGGTATTTCGAGTGCGATCCTTGATGCTGCCGCCCTTGGCTTCCTTGGCCTTGGGGCACAGCCGCCGCTGCCGGAATGGGGCACCATGCTGTCCGAGGCCCGTGAATTCGTGGGTTCGGCTTGGTGGGTGATTACCTTCCCCGGCCTTTGCATCCTTGTCACCGTGCTTGCCTTCAACCTGATGGGTGATGGCCTGCGCGATGCCCTTGATCCCAAGATGAAACGGTAAGTCATGGCTCTTCTCGAAGTAAAAAACCTGACAGTCGAGTTCGGCTCCGAAGACAAGCCGTTTCGTGCTGTTGACTCTGTTAGCTATTCCGTTGATCGCGGCGAAGTCCTTGGCATCGTCGGTGAATCGGGCTCGGGCAAGTCGGTGTCATCCCTTGCCGTGATGGGCCTGATCGACTTTCCCGGTCGCGTGAGCGCAGATTCCCTGACCTTTGATGGTCAGGACCTGCTTACCATGCCGGCCAAGCGTCGCCGTGAAATCACCGGTAAAGACATCGCCATGATCTTCCAGGATCCGATGTCGGCCCTGAACCCGTGCTTCACCGTCGAAGCCCAGATCATGGAAGCCCTTAAGGTCCATGAGGGTGGCAACAAGAAGCAGCGGCGCGAACGCACGCTTGAGCTTCTGAACCAGGTCGGCATTCCCGATCCGAAGTCGCGTATGACCGCCTATCCGCATCAGCTTTCGGGCGGCATGAGCCAGCGTATCGTCATTGCCATGGCGATTGCCTGCAAACCGCGCCTTCTGATTGCCGATGAACCGACCACGGCGCTTGATGTCACCATTCAGGCCCAAATCATCGACCTGCTGCTGAAACTGCAGGAAGACAGCGACATGGGTCTGATCCTGATCACCCATGATCTGGCACTGGTGTCCGAAGCCGCCAACCGCATTCAGGTCATGTATGCCGGTCAGCTGTTTGAAAGCGGCCCGGCCGACAGCATATTTGCCGCACCGCGCCATCCCTATACCCAGGCGCTGCTTGAAGCGCTGCCGGAACGTTCCGAAGGTCATGACAGGCTTCGGACCATTCCGGGTGTTGTTCCCGGTCAGTATGACCGCCCAGCGGGCTGCCTGCTGGCACCGCGTTGCCGTTATGCCAATGAAAGCTGTGTCAAAGCGCGCCCGGAAGTTTCCGACTTCAATGGCCGCGACGTGCGTTGCTTCTATCCGCTAAATGATCAGGGCCAGCCGACTGGCATGGCCACCGGGGAGACTGTGTAATGAGTTTTCTGGATGCCAAACCCGGTGTTCCGCTTCTGGAATCCGATGATCTTGTCCGTCACTACGAAGTCAATCGTGGCCTTGGTAAGCCCAACGCCACGGTCAAGGCACTTGATGGTGTTTCCTTTTCGCTCGAAGCACAAAAGACCCTTGCGGTTGTTGGTGAATCGGGCTGCGGCAAGTCGACCCTTGGTCGTCAGCTGACCCTGATTGAAAAGCCGACCTCGGGTGCGCTGAAACTGAACGGTACCGAAGTTGGTCACCTGTCGGACAAGGAAGCCAAGCAGTTCCGTCGCACGGTTCAGATGATCTTCCAGAACCCGTATGGTTCGCTGAACCCGCGTAAAAAGGTTGGTCAGATCCTGGCCGAGCCGGTTCTTCTGAACATGGATAATCTTGGTCGCAAGGAGCGCGAAGAACGCGTGCGTGCCACCATGGCGAAGGTTGGCCTGCGCCCGGAATTCTATCAGCGTTATCCGCACATGTTTTCCGGTGGTCAGCGTCAGCGTATCGCGATTGCGCGCGCCCTGATCCTTGAGCCGAAAGTCATCGTCGCGGACGAGCCGGTTTCTGCCCTTGATGTGTCGGTCCAGGCACAGGTTCTCAACCTGATGATGGACCTGCAGGAAGAGATGAATGTCGCCTATGTTTTCATCTCGCATGATCTTTCTGTCGTCAGACATATTGCAGATGACGTCATGGTGATGTATCTCGGTCGCGTCGCTGAAAAGGGACCGACTGACGAGATCTTTGCCAAGCCGCTGCATCCTTACACACGGGCGCTTCTGGCATCGGCACCAAAGATCGATCCGACACAACGTGTGAAGGCAGAACCGCTGACCGGCGAGTTGCCATCACCGATCAACCCGCCATCGGGCTGTGCGTTCCATAAACGCTGCCCGTTCGCGACTGAGGAATGCGCAAAAGTTCGCCCGGAACTGCGCAATTTCGAGGGCCGCGAAGTGGCGTGTCATCGGGTCGAAGAAATCGCCTGACAACAGGCGATCGCCCGGAGGGCCTAACAGGTTTTCCAGGTAGACAAGGGAGCAAGGGGGCGCGCTTTGAAAAAAGCTGCGCCCCTGCGCATTTCTAAATGGATGTTTGCGGACCTAGGCCGCTGTGCGCGACCGGTCGGTCAGGGCAAGCAACACACCAGCCCCAACCAGAAGCGATCCCGAAATACGGTTGAGAATACGCATGTGGCGGGCCGACTTGATCAGTCCTTTGACCTGCCCACCCAAAAGCCCATAGCCCAGCAAAACGCTGACTTCCATGGCGATAAAGGTCACACCCATGATCAGGAATTGCTGGCCATAGGCCTCGGCCGGATCAAGGAACTGTGGGAAAAATGCCGTAAAAATCAGGATGGCCTTTGGATTGCCAATGGCTGTCAGAAACTCGGTCTTGGCAAGTTTGAAGGGCCCCGGATTGACCATCAGGGCCGTCTGGCCGAGATCACCGGTATCCTCATTGACCTTGGCGAACCAGCTTTTGATGCCAAGCCAGACCAGATAGACCGCCCCACCCCATTTGATGATCAGGAAGGCCGTTTCACTGGCTGCCAGAACCACGCCAAGCCCGGCTGCAGTCACGCCAATCATAAGCACAAACGCCACAACACGGCCGATACCGCCCACCGCTGCAGATGACACGCCATAGCGCGCGCCATTAAAGATCGCGAGAAGGTTATTGGGGCCGGGTGCCATCGCCAACGCGATTGCCGCCCCGGCAAACAGAAGCCAGGTATCGAACTGCATGGGGCAAATCCTGTATTTCGTGGTAGCGCAAGAATTGGCATTGCCAATCCTTGGTTGGTATCACGAAGATATCGCCCGAAATTCAGTCACGCGTCAATGCCGTAATCATCTCGGATGCCGCCGGCCACTTTGCCTTAAGGGCGGTGCGTTTCCCCATCGAGAAATCGGCAAAATCAAAGCCCGGTGCCACGGTGCACCCCAAAAGTGCGAACTTGCCACCGGGTTTAAGACGCGCCCCCTGCCAGACATTATTCGGCACGACCATTTGTGGCTTTTGCCCCGCCAGCAGGTCCTTGCCAATTTCCACCTTCCGGTGCGTGCCGTCTTCAAACAGCTGAAGCTGTTCGACAGCATCGCCGATGTAGTGATGGAAAATCTCGTCACTGGTCAGGATATGCATGCCCGAAAAAGTATCAGGCGTCAGAAGGTAATAGATCGCGGTGCCCGTGCTGCGCACACCAAGATACCGATTACCGGGATTACAGGTTTCAAACGCCCGGAAAGTCTCGGCGTAGTAGCCACCTTCCGGGTGCGGCTGGAGGCCAAGCTTGGCGATCAAATCGTCAATGTTGATGTCGTCTGACATGATGGGCTCCCTGTAACCAAGTATCTTGTTTAGGCCATCATGACGAAAAAAGGGGGACGGCGCAAACCATCCCCCTTTGGATACTCCCAAACAGCAAATCCTAGTTGCTGTTCATTTGCATCTTGTTCTGTTTCTGGCCATGGCCCATGCCGTGCCCCATACCCGCACCACCGTTCGGGCCCATGGACATGGTGTTAAGCACATCAATGGTCACCGGAATGTCGCCAGCCTTTTCGAATTCAAGGGTGATGTCGATTTTCTGGCCTTCTTCAAGCGCCTTGTTCAGACCAATGAACATGACGTGATAGCTGCCCGGTTTGAAATGAACGCTGCCATGCATCGGCACTTCAACGCCGCCCTGCACTTCACGCATCTTCATGACATTGTTTTCCATGATGTGGGTGTGCAGCTCAGTACGATCGGCAAGATCACTGCGCACACCGACAATGCGATCGGCATCACCACTGTTGATCACATCAAAGAAGGCTGCGCCATTGCGCACCATGCCCTTGGATGCCTTGGCCCAGGCATCCTTGACTTCGATATCAGCGGCAAAGGCGTTGGTAACGACGAACAGCGACGCAACGGTCGCAACAATTGCGAAAAGCTTTTTCATGATATTCCATCCATTTTGCAGCCTGCATCTGCAGGTCTGAGATTTCAGTAGTCGTGTTTTGATCAGTCTGTGAAATCAGATGGAAACCGGGGGTGCCCGGGAATGGCGAACACGCAGAACATCGTTACCCGTGGCAAAAACAGTTGCCTTGGCGTAGCTGACGTCATGGGTAATCGGCTTAGGCGCATTGTAAGGCAGGTCAATCGCTGCCACCGCACCATGATGGTTGGCACATAGCGGGCAAAACGCGTGGGCAGGCATTTCATCCGTCGTATCGGATGATCCCGATGTGACCACACCTTCAAGCGTATCAACCGATACGAGCTTGATGCCCGCAGGCGTACAAATCAGAAGATAATCACCGCCCGGTGCAATTTCGGCAGCCGACGCGGTTGAAATGCCGCTTGCCTGTCCGCTCAGCAATGCCGGAACCAGTCCGGACTGGGTGACGCCCGCAAACAGGACAACAAACGCCACCAGCCATGTCTGAACGACACGGCGAAGCGAAAGCCCGCCTGCCCGGCGGTTATGGCGCTTGTGCGTAATCATAGGTTGGATATGCCCGATTTAAACCATGGCTGCAATGACATTGATCATTGCAATGCTATAGTTACCGGGTAACTATCCGGCGACTTCCATATTACGGAACAAATGATATGCGCCACCGTGCTTCTATGCGTCCCGTTTCTATTCCCCATCCCGCTATGCCCGAGGGTGATTGGGGTGACTGCTTTTCGATCACAACATCAGCTTCCGGCCTGACACCTGAAATCGCGGCCCGACAAATTATGGGTTCAAGGCCCAACTGGGTCGTCCGATTAATGTTGATGCGCGATTTTCTGATGCGCCCTTTCGGGTTGAAATCGGGAATGCACGAGCCCGACAATGCCGATGTAATTGGAATATTTCCGGTGATTGCACGCGACAACACATCCATTACGCTTGGCCTCAATGATCGGCATCTTGATTTCCGGCTGGTGATCGAACTTGAGCCGACCTCAGGTGAACAAACGCATATCCACGCCATAACAATCGTAAAGCGCCACAACATATTCGGTCGCCTTTATCTGGCGACCATTACGCCTTTCCATAACCGGATTGTCCCGGCTATGCTCAATTCGGCGTATGCGGCATAATGGAAAAGGGCCGGATGGAATATCCGGCCCTTTAAAACATTTCAACACACGTGATCAGATCATGTCGCGTGCCTGAACCAATTCGTCAAACCGACCGCCATCAAGGAAACCAAGCGAGATGCAGGCTTCTTTCAGGCTGCTGCGTTCCTTGTGCGCCTTTTTGGCGACCGCAGCGGCGTTGTCATAGCCAATATGCGGGGCCAAGGCAGTCACCAGCATCAGGCTTTGTTCAACATACTGGTCGATCTTTTCCTGATCGGCCTCTAGCCCGGCAATGCAGTTATCAGCAAAGCTGACCGCCGCATCAGAAATCAGACGCACCGATTGCAGCAGGTTATAAATAATCACCGGCTTGAACACGTTCAGGTCAAGATGACCGTTTGATCCGCCAACCGTAACGGCAACATGATTACCCATCACCTGTGCGCAGACCATGGTCAATGCCTCCGCCTGGGTCGGGTTGACCTTGCCCGGCATGATCGATGATCCCGGCTCGTTGGCCGGTAGGACAAGCTCGCCAAGCCCACAACGCGGACCGGAACCGAGCAGGCGAATATCGTTGCCGATTTTCATCAACGACGTCGCCAGCACATTCATCACACCCGACATTTCAACGCAGGCATCATGGGCGGCAAGCGCTTCGAACTTGTTCTCGGCCGTCTCAAACTCAAGACCTGTGATTTTTGAAACCTGCTTGGCAAATTCGACATCAAAGCCATCGGGCGCATTCAAACCGGTACCAAGGGCAGTGCCACCCTGTGCGAGTTTGCGAAGGCGCTTTAGCGCATCTTCAATACGATCCAGGCCAAGTGCGATTTGCGCGGCATAGCCAGAAAACTCCTGCCCAAGTGTCAGGGGAACCGCATCCTGCATGTGGGTGCGGCCGATTTTGACGATATCGCCAAATGCCTCGACCTTGGCATCAAGGGTTGCCCGCAGATGCTTAAGGGCCGGTTTCAGCTTTTCCTCGATCTCGACCACGGCGGCGATATGCATGGCGGCCGGGAAGCTGTCATTGGATGACTGTCCACGGTTGACGTGATCGTTGGGATGGACCGGTTCGCGCTCTCCCATTGGCTTGCCAAGGATCTCGCACGCACGGTTGGCGATCACTTCGTTGGTATTCATGTTGGTCTGGGTACCTGATCCGGTCTGCCAGACAACCAACGGGAAATGATCGAGAAGCTTGCCCTCGGCCACTTCGGTGGCGGCAGCTTCAATCGCCTTGGCCAATTCGGGATCAAGATTATCAAGGGCGGCATTGGCACGCGCAGCAGCCAGTTTCTGAACCCCGAACGCCTTGATCAGGGCATCAGGCATGCGTTCGCCACCAATGCGGAAATTCTGTCTGGATCGCTGGGTTTGCGCCCCCCAATACCGGTCAGCGGGCACATCAATTTCGCCCATGGTGTCCTGTTCGGTACGGGTGGTCACTGGATTGGTCACGATCAAAATCCTCCGTGTCAGAGACAATACTGACCGGGGCGGGAACCCGGCATACAACACAATAACGCGCTGCGACGGGAAATATGGTTTGGAATCAGGGGGAACGCAAACTCAATTGCGAACAAATCTTATTTTCAATAATTCGCTGGTGCGCTAACCCGCGCACTGCCTGTCATCGCGCCACGCCAAAAGCCGGATGCCGGCCCGTTCAAGCTGGGATGCAAATTCCGGTTCCGGCTGGCGGTCAGTGATAATGCCGGTCAGCATTTCAAGCGGTGCGACATTTTCCAGATAGCGTTGATCAAACTTCGTATGATCGACCATCAACCAGGTTTCGTCCGAGCGTTCCATCATCGCGCGCTTGACCGCCACCGCGCGACGATTGACGTCGCTAAAGCCCTGCCGGGAAATCCCCGATGCACCGATAAAGGCGATATTGGCGTGGAAACGGCGCAGATATTCGATGGTGTCATTGCCATAGACCGCATTTTCGCGCCGGTCAAACTGCCCCGGACACATCAGGACGTCATCATGATCGGCAAGCTCGGCCATGCCGTGCACCACCGCATAGCAATTGGTCAGAAAGGTGCGCGGAAGTTTCGTTGTGCGGGCCGCCAGAAACGGCGCAATCTGGGCCACCGTTGATCCGGCATCGATCATCGCAACATCACCGGACCGCACCATGTCAGCCGCCAACATGCCAATCCGCTCAAACCCGGCAACAGCAGAAAGCTGGCGTTCAGCCAGATCGGGCTGATGGCCCATCGGGCGCGCGGATGCGCCACCAAATTCACGTTTGATCAGCCCATCACTGCTCAGCGCATCCAGATCGCGACGGATGGTTTCAGTTGCAACATCGAATCGTTCTGCAAGTGTGGCAACTCTCACATGAGGGTGGACTTGTAACTCTTGCAAAATACGTTGCTGGCGCTCTTTTTTTCCCAAACGCAAAGCCACATCCCCCTCAATTATGGCCGGTTTTGTGCCGAAGACAGCCATCTTAGCAACACTGACTGAAACCTTTTGTTACAGTTTTGTGTTGATTTTCCAACTTTTTCAAATTCATAATGTTGGTTAAAGCAACAATAAAAACAACAAAACCACATTCAAAACGGCGGAAAACCGTCAGTCACAGGGAAGAAAGGTTCGAAAACAGTGTTTTCATATCCGAAAAAAACCGACAGTTTAAAACTCACCACCCTCCTTGCCGCAATCGGCATGGTCGGCATGGCATCCACCCCGGCCGCTGCAGCAGATGACTGCATCGCGCGCGGCGATCTTGACCCGATGTATTGCGACATGGACGGCGACCTTGTTGCCGATGCACCGGCAGCCGACGAGCTGGTTGATCCGGACACCCTTGTCTTTGCCTACACCCCGGTTGAAGACCCGGCGGTTTACGCCGATATCTGGGACCCGTTCCTGCAGCATCTCGAAAAAGTAACTGGCAAGGACGTTCACTTCTTTGCCGTTCAGTCGAACTCGGCAGAAGTTGAAGCCATGCGTTCAGGTCGCCTGCACGTTGCCGGCTTCTCGACCGGCCCGACCCCGTTTGCCGTGAACCTTGCCGGTGCGGTTCCGTTCGCCCTGATGGGTGCGGATGATGGTCGTTTTGGTTACACCCTGCAGCTTTACACCCGCGTTGATAGCGGCATCAACACCCCTGCGGACCTCAAGGGCAAACGCGTTGCCCACACCTCGCCGACTTCGAACTCGGGCAACCTTGCACCGCGTGCACTGCTTCCGGGTCAGGGCATCGTTCCGGAACAGGATTACGAAGTTGTCTATTCCGGTTCGCACGACCAGTCGATCCTGGGCGTTGTTGCCGGTGACTATGACGCAGCCCCAGTTGCATCCGAAGTTGTCGAACGTATGGCCCAGCGTGATCTCTATGATCCGAACGAAGTTAAAATCATCTACGAAAGCAAGCCTTTCCCGACCACTTCGTTCAACTATGCCTACAACCTGAAACCGGAACTGATCGAAAAGATCAAGGAAGCCTTCTTTACCTTTGACATGAAGGGCACCGCCCTTGGTGAAGAATTCAAGGGTGTGTCGAAGTTCCTGCCGGTCACCTATCAGGACGACTGGGCGGTTATCCGTGAAATTCAGGCCGCAAACGGCGTGAAATACACCCCGGACAACCTGAAGTAATTTCTGACTTTCCAATCGATCCGAACTTTGCAGGGCCTGCCTTGGCAGGCCCTGTGCCACCCATTTTATTCGGGGTAACGCAATGCTGCGTATCAAAGAACTTGTAAAACGCTATGGCGACGAAAAGGCAGTGTTGAAGAACCTGAACCTTGAAGTGCCGGGCGAAAGTGTTGTTTCCATCATCGGTGCGTCAGGCGCGGGTAAAAGTACCCTGCTGCGCTGTATCAACCGTCTGGTGGAACCGTCTTCGGGCTCCATCGAACTCAATGGCACTGAACTGACCAAGCTTGAAGGCAAGGCGCTGCGTCTGGCACGTCGCCGCATCGGCATGGTGTTTCAGGGCTTCAACCTGATTGACCGCCTGACGGTCATGGAAAATGTCCAGTCCGGCCGTCTGGGCTATCTTCCGGCGTGGCGCGCCGTAACGCGCAAATATCCGCAGGAAGATATCGACCGCGCCTTCCATCTGATGGAGCGCGTTGGCATCGCCCACTACGCCGACAAACGTGCCGATGAACTTTCCGGCGGTGAACGCCAGCGTGTTGGTGTGGTACGCGCCCTGATGCAGGAACCTGAAATCCTGCTGGCCGATGAACCGACCGCGTCGCTTGACCCGAAAACATCGCGTCAGATCATGGAACTGCTGCGCGCGCTCGCATCCGAGCTGCACCTGCCGGTTCTGATCAACATCCACAACGTCAACGAAGCCAAGGAATATACCCAGCGTATCGTTGGCATGCGCTTTGGCCGCATCATTTTCGACGGCGAACCCGTTGATCTGAACAATGACGCGATGGATGAAATTTATGCCGGCGTCCCGGCCGAAGAACGCGGCGGTGCCGAAAGCAGCAACCACCTGCGCGAGGTCGCCGCACGATGAGCAGCACCGTTCAACCAACGGGCCGCACATGGAAGAAGCCCCCCTTTATAGCCAACCCGGTGTTGCGCTGGGGTCTTCTGATTGCTGTGTTTGCCTATGTCTGGTGGGCCATAACAACCCTGCCATTCGACTGGGATCGCATCCAGGACGGTGTCCCGCGCGCGATCCGTATCTTCAAGGGCGCCTTCCCGCCGAGCTTCATCCGTGGCGAGCTGCTGTTTGACGGCTTTATGGAAAGCATCAAGATCGCCATCGTCTCGACCCTGCTGGGTCTGGCGCTGAGCGTTCCGATTGCCTTTGCATCCGCCTCAAACATCGCGCCCAAATGGCTTTATACCATCGGGCGTGGCGTCATCATCGTTGCCCGCTCCTTCCACCCGGTCATTGTCGCCATCCTGTTTGTCAAAGCTGTCGGCTTTGGCCCGCTGGCTGGCATTCTGACGCTTACGGTCTATTCCATCGGTTTCGTTGCCAAAATGCTGGCCGAACGGATCGAGGAAATCGACTGGGGTCAGGTCGAGGCGATCCGTGCTGCTGGCGGGGCGACGTTTGTCACCCTTCTCTATGCCGTGATCCCGCAGATCATGCCCCGTCAGATCGGTCTTTCGATCTATCAGCTTGATAGTAACCTGCGCGCATCTGCCATTGTTGGCATCGTTGGTGCGGGCGGCATCGGATCGACCCTTCTTAATGCCTTCGGGCGTTATGACTACGACTTTGCGCTGGCGATTACCCTTTGCATCATCGGTGTAATCCTTGTCAGCGAGGCCATCAGCGGCCGGATCAGGAGGAACCTA
>TARA_B100000674_G_scaffold492302_1_pt1 | contig 13116 bp, 13 predicted proteins | sample TARA_B100000674 | Tara Oceans TARA_B100000674 (sample SAMEA2622759) | marine metagenome | biome: marine biome (ENVO:00000447); feature: surface water layer (ENVO:00002042); material: "saline water (ENVO:00002010), including plankton (ENVO:xxxxxxxx)" | depth 5 m
ATGGAAGATCGCCCCGTTGTTCTGATGGACGAGCCATTCTCGGCCCTTGATCCGCTCAACCGCCTGCGTCTGCAGGAACTGGCTGCACGGGTTCTGCGCGGCAAGACGGTCTTGCTGGTAACCCATGATCCGCTTGAGGCGCTGCGTCTTGGCGATCATGTTCATGTCCTGTCTGGAAGCCCCGCACGTTTGCAGGATGCCATCACGCCCAAGGGGCAAAGCCCGCGCAACATTGCTGATCCCGATATTCTGGCCCAACAGGCAGAACTGCTTGGCCAGTTGGGTGCCGAGCCGTCGGAGGGCGCGGCATGACCCATCAGATTAATCATCAGGCCAAATCAAAACCGCTGTCAGAGCGACGCTGGCTGATCCTCGCCCGGCCACTGATCATCGTCGTCGCCTTGATTGCCACCTGGCAGGTGCTGGTGATCGTCACCGGTGCACCGAAATACATGCTGCCAACCCCGGCAGATGTCTGGATGACGTTGATCGCGAGGCATGATGTGCTGTTCGATCACGCGCAATATACCATTGCAGAAACCGTGATCGGTCTGTTTGCCGGGGCAGCCCTTGGGACGCTGGCCGCCATTCCGATGGCGCTGTTTTCACCGGTGCGCTTCTGGTTGATGCCGATCCTTCTGGTTTCGCAGGCCATTCCGTTCTTTGCCCTAGCACCGCTTCTGGTGCTGTGGCTGGGCTTTGGCCTGGCATCCAAGATCGCCATGGCCGCCCTGATCATTTTCTTCCCGGTGACGGTCGCCTTTTTCGATGGCCTGTCACGGACTGAAACCGGCTGGCTTGATCTGGGGCGCACCATGGGGGCCAGTCGCTGGCGAATTTTGACCCATATCCGTTTGCCGGCCGCCCTGCCCGCCTTTGCATCGGGCTTTCGGGTCGCCACCGCAGTCGCCCCGATTGGGGCTGTGATTGGCGAATGGGTCGGGTCCAGTCATGGGCTGGGGTATCTCATGCTGCATGCCAATGCCCGGGTTCAGATCGATATGGTTTTTGCCTGTCTTCTGATCCTGTGTGCGTTTTCGATCACGCAATATTTCATTGTCGATCGTGTGCTGCGTGCAGCCCTGCCATGGCAACCCGACAGTCTGAAACCGGCACAATAAACGAATTTCGCTGCCCGATGGGCTGCGACAACATCCCTTACACAATGAATGCACGGCGCATAAATACGGAGGTTCTTCCATGTCACGCCTGAAATCCATGCTTACCGCGGCAAGCCTTGGGGCTGCTGTTCTGGCAACATCCAGCACGGCCTTTGCCGCAGACAAGCTGACCATTCTTCTGGATTGGTTTGTTAACCCCGATCACGCGCCGCTGATCGTTGCCAAGGAAAAGGGATTCTTTGCCAACCATGATCTTGATGTCGAGCTGATCGAACCGTCCGATCCGTCCGCGCCGCCGCGCTTGGTTGCGGCTGGTCAGGGGGACGTTGCGGTAAACTATCAGCCGCAGCTTCATGTTCAGGCCGCCGAAGGTCTGCCGCTGACCCGGATCGGTACGCTTGTTGCGACCCCGCTTAACAGCCTGATCGTTCTGGAAGACGGCCCGATCAAGGAAATCGCTGACCTTAAAGGCAAAAAGATCGGTTATTCGCTGGCCGGGTTCGAGGATGCGTTGCTTGGCACCATGCTCGCCAGCCACGGGGTATCGATTGACGATGTCGAACTGATCAATGTGAACTTCTCGCTCTCGCCGTCGCTTTATTCCGGTCAGGTCGATGCGATCATTGGCGGCTATCGCAACTTCGAGCTCAATCAGATGGAAATCGAAGGCAGGCCCGGCAAGGCATTCTTTGTCGAGGAAGAAGGCGTTCCACCCTATGACGAGCTGATCCTGACAGTCCGCAATGATCAGACCAATGATCCGCGCTACGCCCGCATGCTGGCGGCCCTTGAAGAAGGTGTTCAGTACCTGATCAACCATCCCGATGACAGCTGGCAGGCCTTCATTGCCGCCTATCCGAACCTTGATGACGAACTCAATATCAAGGCATGGGCCGATACCATCCCGCGCTTTGCCCTGCGCCCGGCAGCCCTTGACAAGGCCCGCTATGCCCGCTTTGCCGATTACATGGTCAAACAGGGATTGATTGATGAAACCCCGGCGCTGGAAACCTATGCAACCGTGATCGAGTAACCAACCAGTCCCCCCTGCTTTCGCGGGCTGCGTCCCAGCACCTGCGAAGGCACCCCGAAAGGCCGGAAAGCATGCCCCGCATTCCGGCCTTTCCCTTGCGCAGGTGAAATTGCCCGTTACCTTATAAAGGCCCGTATAAAGCGTAGAATGGCGATCACGCCCAAACCGGACCAGGACACAAACGTGCAGAAAAAAGCAAAACCCGACCATCACACCGATACCGGCTTTGAAAACCGTCATCCCCTTCCTGATACGGTCAAACGGTCCTTCTGGCATTTTCTGCGGCGACGCTATTTCGGTGATGACAACTGGCCCAAGGCCAAACACCAGATCGGCAAGATCGCGACCGAAGCCCCCGATCATGCGGCCATCCACAATCCGGATCCGACCCGCCTTCAGGTCACATGGGTCGGTCATGCCACGGTTCTGGTGCAATATGGCGGGCTTAATATCCTGACCGATCCTGTCTTTTCCGACCGCGCATCCCCGTTCAAGCACCTTGGTCCGAAACGCTATACCAAACCGGGCCTTACCATTGATCAGCTGCCCAAGCTTGATCTGGTATTGCTGTCACACAATCACTATGACCATTTCGATCTGGCCAGCCTGACAGAACTTGGCAACGCGCCGCGCTATGTCCTGCCGCTTAAAAACGGCGCGCTTCTGGAAAAGGCCGGCATTACGGTTGATCGTTATGTCGAGCTCGATTGGGATGAAAGCCATCACCATAATGATCTGAAAATCACCCATGTGCCGTCCAACCATTGGTCAAGCCGCACCACCAAGGACCGCAAGGAAATGCTTTGGGGCGGGTATGTTCTTGAGTTCTCTGATGGTTACCGTTTCTATTTTGTCGGTGATACAGGTTGGAACGAGGCGCTGTTTACCGAAATGGGCACCATCCATGGCGGGATTGATTTCGGCCTGATCCCCATCGGGGCCTATGACCCGCGCGATTTTATGCGCAATTCCCACTGCAATCCCGAAGAAGCCATTCAGATCATGCAGAAAATGGGTGTCAAACAGGCACTTGCCATTCACTGGGGCACCTTTGTGCTGACAGCCGAACCGGTTGACGAACCGCCGCAGCGACTGGACGCCGCGCGCAAGGATGCCGGAATTGCCGATGGCGATTTCATTGCGCCACCAATTGGCGCGACCCGTATCTTTGCTGGCAAACCGAAACCCGCATCGACAACCCGCGAAAATGTCGAGCCTACGGCGTCTGCCACATAGCAGCCCATTCAAGTTCGGTTTGGTGGTTTTTCAAACTGCGTGCTAAGCATCAATGATTGCGTCACAAAACCGTAACATTGATTGCCCCGCCATGACTTTGACTGTGTTTCTTGCCGTTATGGGTGCTGCCCTGATGCATGCCGTGTGGAATGCACTGGTCAAGGGTGGCGCGGACAAACTGATGAACATGACGGCGATTGTGCTCGGTCATACGCCCATTGTTCTGATCCTTTTGCCGTTGGTTGATCTTCCGGCCCCGGAAAGCTGGCCCTATCTGATCGGGTCCATCGGGCTTCATATCGGCTATCAGCTGTTTCTGATCCTGGCTTATCGCCTTGGGGATCTGAGCCAAGTCTATCCGATTGCGCGCGGGTCTTCGCCGCTGATTGTTGCCGCCGTTTCGGTGCTGATCATGGGGGTTACCCTCGATGTCAGTGAGTGGTTGGCGATTGTCGTGATCGGGGTTGGCATCATCAGCATGTGCATCACCCGTCAGGCCGATGGTCTGCGCAACCGCAATGCTGCCCTTGCTGCCATCGTCACCGGTTGCTTTATCAGCAGCTATTCACTGGTCGATGGTACGGGCGCACGGCTGGCTGGAACGGCACTTGGCTATTACAGCTATCAGACGATTGGCAACGTTGTGATCTTTGCCGTGATCGTAACCTTCATGCGCCCACGCATGCTGGCTGATATTGCAAGATCGGGCAAAAAGGTTTTTGTGATAGGTGGCACCGCATCCTTTGCTGCCTACGCCACCGTTATGTGGGCCTTTACGCAGGCACCGATCCCGCTTGTAGTCGCCCTTCGCGAAACCGGTATCGTCTTTGCCCTGTTGATTGGCGTGTTCTTCATGGGCGAGAAGCTTAACCTTGTGAAGCTGTCCTCAACCATGATGACGCTGGGCGGGGCGATTATCCTGCGACTGGCGCGCAGCCTGTAACCGCCCCTACCCGATATCGTTCTTCCGTCTGGCGATCAAACGCGCGTGCGCGGTGTGCGGCGGGTGCCATCTTCAAACCGGCCCAGCTCCATGCCCTTGACCGAGATTGATGGCTGCCCGGTGGTGATCCAGTCCGCCAGCACCTTGCCCACCACGGGTCCCATGGCAAAACCATGGCCCGAGAAACCCGACGCAACGAAGAAGTGCTTGGGATTTTCGAACTGATCAATCACCGGCACGGCATCCGGGGTGACGTCAATGTCACCTGCCCAGGTATCGACAATGCCGACTTTCTTGATCTGCGGCAGGACCTTTTGCAGGTTGCGCATTGCGTTTTTAACCCGTACTTCATAGGGTTCCGCCTGATTGGTGCGACGACCGATCATCGGCTGTTTTGCGGCATCTGATCCCGGCATGCGATCAACCAGATCATCAAAGAACCGCTTGTTCATGTGGAACTTGAAGGTCGCCCAGTTATCAAAAAGCCCCGGCATGAAGTCACGGGCAAATTTCAACCGCCCCATCGTCAGATCAATGTCGGTCATGAATTCATCGGCGATGTTCATCGAGCCATCGGCGCGCTGACGAAACGCAAGACCGGCCGCCAATGTGCCAGCGGCAGAGATATCAGGCACCGGGGTGGTGCGGATCACGGTGCCGCGCGTGGTTTGTTGCGGCAAACGTCGCCCGAACTTGGCAACGAATTTATGCGTCGCCGCCCCGGCAGCACAAATGACGTATTTGCACTTGATCTCGCCCTGTTCAGAGACAACAGAACTAATTGCCCCGGCTTCGGTTTCAATCGAAAGCGCGCCGCAGCCCTCGGCAATCACAGCACCCAGTTCACTGGCACGTTTGGCAATGGCCGGAGCGGCTTTTTTCGGTTCGGCCTGACCGTCTGATGGCGTGTAGATACCGCCGACACCGGGTGCTGTGATGCCGGGGACGAGCTTTTCAACACCCTTGGGATCAAGAACCTGCGTTTCGATCCCGAAGCCCTTGGAATCATCGATCCACTGTTCGAACTCGCTCATTTCCTTGTCATCGCGCGCAACGAACAGGACCCCGCCCTGACGCCATTCCAGATCGGCATTCAGTTCCTTTTCAAGGCCTTGCCAGATCTTGTTGCCTTCCATCATCAGCGGCAATTCAATCGGATCACGCCCCTGCTGGCGCACAAAGCCCCAGGCACGGCCGGACTGATGCGATGCAATGGTGTCCTTTTCCAGAAGCACGACTTTCATGCCGGCCTTGGTCAGGTAATAGGCGGAAGATGAGCCGTGAATACCGCCGCCGATAACAACAACGTCGCATTCCTTGGGCAGGGTGATTTTGGGATAATTCGTCATGTGGGGGCCTAGGGTCAGGAGCGGTTAATTTGGTTCGAATGGTCGCTCAGATTTGTACGGATACGCGGAGCTAAACCGCAGGAAGATATTTATCTTTCAAGGTTTTGCAACAAAGTAGCCCGTGCAAATATGAGCGATCCGGAGGACAGAGTTTATAGTTGCAAACTCCGACGTCAAACCCCTTGCGCGGGATACCACCCCGCCCAGCGGGATTTTCCTTGGATTTCACAACTATAAATTCTGCCATTCCAATCAAATTAACCGCTCCTGACCCTAAAGATCAGATTTGGTGGCAATTCAATTTGGTGTGTGGCGGGAACCACGTTATGTTGCGCGCCAACAAATCTCAACCAAATCAGGTGCCACCATGTCTGATAATGCAAAAAAACAGTCCACCGCCACCATCAGCGCACAGGCGCTTGGCTGGGTCGATGAAGCCACCAAATCCGTTACACCGCCGCTTTATCCGTCGACCACGTTCGAACGTAACACGGATCTCAGCTATCATGACGGGCGCTGCTACACCCGTGCGGACAACCCGACCTATGATCAGGCTTGTGCTGTATTGAATGAGCTTGAAGGCGGTTCTGAAACCCGCCTGTTCGCATCGGGCATGGCGGCCGCCGTTGCGGTTTTGCACGCATTGAACCCCGGTGATCATGTTGTCGCGCCCAAGGTAATGTATTGGGCGCTACGCAGCTTCATGCTCGATAGCGGTGTGCGCGCCGGGTTGAGCTTTGATTTTGTCGATAACGCCGATATCGCCGACTGGGACAAGCACATCGTTGCCGGCAAGACCAAGCTGGTCTGGCTTGAAACCCCGGCCAACCCGGATTGGCAGATCACTGATATTGCTGCGGTTGCCAAGCTTGCCAAGGCGGCCGGTGCCGTTGTTGCGGTTGATAACACCGTTGCCACTCCGCTTCTGACCCGCCCGATTGAATTTGGTGCCGATATCGTCATGCATTCGGCAACCAAGTACCTCAATGGCCATAGCGACGTTCTAGCCGGATCGTTGACCACCGCAGCAGACAGCGAATTCTGGCAGCGTGTCTGCAAACAGCACGCATCCGGTGGTGCGGTTCTGGGTGTGTTTGAAACCTGGCTTTTGCTGCGCGGCATGCGCACCCTTTCGGTACGTGTCGAACGTGCCAGTGCCAATGCCATGGCAATTGCCAAGCATTTCGAAAACCATCCGGAAATCGAACAGGTCCAGTATCCCGGCCTTGAAAGCCATGTCGGCCATGACATTGCCAAAAAGCAGATGCAGGGTGGATTTGGCGGCATGTTGTCGCTTCGGGTCAAGGGCGGTGAAAAGCGCGCGGTTGATTTCCACAACCAGTGTAAACTTTTCAAACGCGCAACATCCCTTGGCGGGGTCGAAAGCCTGATCGAACATCGATCCTCGGTCGAAGGCCCGACCAGCCCGGTTCCGGCAGACCTTTTGCGCCTGTCCGTTGGGATCGAAGATTGTGATGATCTTGTTAACGACCTGGAAACGGCCTTGAATATAAGTAAATAAACATATACAGAGTTTTTTCTTTTAGCCGGAACGACATCGCCCATGCCACAACCGATGCCATCGCACCATACGATCAGGTCCTGGACACGTGTTTTTACCCGTGGCGTATCTGCAGTCGTGCTGGCATCGGCCGTTCTGCCTGTTGTCTTGGTCACCCCGGTAGCAGCGCAGGATAATAGCGCTTCAAAGGGCACCCTTCCGGATGTCAATTCTCTGCCCCCGGCACCGGGTTTGATCTTTGATGTGAAGGCGCGCGAATACATCATGTTTGATGTGCTTGTCCAACGCTTGTCGGATCGCAAATATGTTCTGATCGGCGAAAAGCACGACAACCCGATCCATCATCATCATCAGGCCCAACTGGTTGACGCGCTGAGCAAGGCCGATGAACAGGAGCGTGCGATTGTCTGGGAAATGTTTACCCGCGATCAGCAAGTCACCCTTGATGATAGCTGGCAGGAAATTCCGATTGCCGAACTTGGCCCGGCTCTGGCTTGGGAAGATCGCGGTTGGCCGTCATGGCATGACTATGCCCCGATCGCACAGGCTGCGCGTGACAACGGCTTGATGATGGTGGCGGGTAACCTGCCCGACGATCTGCTTAAACCCATGATCAGCGACGGCAATGATGCCCTGCCCGATGATCTGGCCGCCAAGCTTGATCTGCCCGACATGCCGACCGAAATGCTGGATCGCTTTAATGTCGAAATTGCCGAGGGCCACTGCAACATGCTGCCCGAAAGCATGCTGGGCAGTTTCTCGGCCGTTCAGTTCGCACGGGATGCATCGCTTGCCCGCGCGATGACCGAAGCAGCCAAGATTGACGGCATTGATGGTGCGTTCCTGATTGCCGGTGCCATGCATGTGCGTAACAGCATTGCCGCCCCCTGGCACATCAAGCGCTTTGAGCCGGATATCGAGATGCGCGACATTGCTGTCGTCAGCCTGATTGAGGCCGACGACCCCGGCCCCGACGCATCACTGGTCGAAGATTACGCCATGCGGTTTGGTGCGCCCGACGATATCGACTTCATGTGGTTTACCAACGATATCGCACGCGGTGATCCCTGCCAGAACCTTGGCATGGGCCAGTAAGCTGGGCAGCCTTGCGGCCCCGACTACATTCAATTTCTGATTACTTGATCTTGCGCGGCAACCAGTCGGTGGTTGCGACCGGCTTACCCTTGTGCGAGCGCATGACGCGCGGGCGCACGACTTCCTTGGCCTCTGGCGTGGTCGCACTTTTGCGGACCGAGGCATAGAAATCGACCAGTTCTTCAAACGGGATGATCGTGCCAATGCCTTCCTTATAGGCCTTGGTAAAGGGCGGATGGTTGCGCACGGTCATGCTAAGATGTTCGACCGTGTGATGGCCAAACTGCGACCAGATGCTTTCAAGGAAATGGATTGTTTTCGGGTCAACCGATTTCAGCCGCACATCCGGGCGGGATTCTTCCATCACCGCATAAAGGTTCGGCTCCACCGGCCCGAACTCCTCTGCCACGAAAATCGCGGGCATCAGCATATTGCCGTGATAGTTCGCCCCGTAATAGGCCTGCGCCAGATACAAAAGACGATGCAGTTTTTGCGGCTGCAAGTATTCGTTGTCGTTCAGTGCCAGGTCAATGAACCTGAAGGCGGCGTCAAATACCGTATTGAGAACCGGCTTGTTCTTCATGCTGGGCCCGATGGTCTGGGGAAACAATTACGTGCTGCCAAGGATCATAAAGTCTATGGCAGACGCCAACAAGCATCACCAATCAGGTTTTTCAAATTTAAGGGAATGACAGTGGCGTTCAAGGCCGCGTCGTCGTCTGATCGAACCTAGACGGTCGCATCCAGATGCGTACCGCGTACGCCAACCCCATGGGTCACGGCATTGACCACGGCATAGAATGACGTGCCGCTATTGACCGACAGATCAAACGGGATCGACGGATCCAGCAAGCTTGCGAAATCAACCTCGCTTGGCAGTTCGACTGCGCCTTCACGGTCGCTTGCCCGGCGGGCCGCAGAGAGGTTGCGCTGTTCGGTGCGCTGGTCTTTTTGTTCGCCGGAATTGCCCTGCCCGGACTGACGTTTGTCTTTGCCATCGACATAGGCATTAAACAGAATACCGTCATCATCCGGGTCATAGGTGTAATGCTGCGAAGATGCTTCGACCTGACTATCGCGGTCGACGGTTGCCGCACCGCGCGCACCAGCAGGCGCAAGCCGGCCATACTGGCCAACCTGTGAAACTGTCTGTGCGTTTTGGACCGGTGCGATCATCTTCCTCTGCCTTGGTGAACGCCCAAAATGGGCAGAAACCTAATTCAACCTGTGCATTATACATGGATATATAGGTATATGGCAGCAATTTCGCAATTCCTGCCGCTGCATCAGGCCCTTGGCGGCTTAGTCGCCTTCAAATTCGACAAGATGGAATTCTTCGATCCCACGATCGCGGATTTTCTGTGCGCCGCCAAGATCGGGCAAATCAATGATAAAGGCGCAACCTGCGACCTCTGCCCCGATCTTTTCGACCAGATCAATCGCGGCCAGTGCCGTACCGCCGGTGGCAATCAGATCATCCATAACAAGAACGCGGCTGCCCGGTTTGACGGCATCCTTGTGGATTTCAATGACGTCGGTGCCGTATTCAAGTTCGTATTCGACGCCAACCGTTTCGGCCGGCAGCTTGCCCTGCTTGCGGATGGTGACAAAGCCCACCCCAAGTGCGACCGCAACCGCCGGGCCGATGACAAAGCCACGGGCTTCGATGCCGGCGATCATGTCGATCTTCTTATCCTGGAATTCGGCGGCGAAACTGTCGATCACTTCGCTCAGCCCATAAGGGTCTTCAAACAGCGTCGTGATATCCCGAAACATGATGCCCTTTTTCGGGTAATCGGGAATGGTACGGATCAACGACTTGATCGACATGGGATACTCCGGCCAGATATCAGGAAAAGTGATTTCGCAAGGCTCTGACTGTGAATTTCACAGCCAGATCACATACGGCGACACTTGATGCCTGAAACGGAGCGAATTGGCAAGGTACAACCCGCTTGGCACACCTTGGCGGCCAAGCCTTAGAACTTCTCAGGCCGCGTGTGGTGTGGCCAGACGCGGATTGGTGTGCGCGACGGGCGGCGTCCCGGCGACAAAATCATTTGCAAGCTTCTTGCTGATCTCTGCACGGGTGCCGCGTGGCAAGCCGGTCTGGGCGGCCTGACGGTTGCCCCACACCGCCCGATAAAGGCGGTAATCGTGGTCATTGATCTGACCGAAAACTTTTTCGACTTCCATCAGAGTCTGGACGTAACTCTTTTTCATGTCAGTCTTCCTGTTGCTCGTTGGGGTTTCGACGGTTTACTCGCCGAAATGCTGCGCATCCTTTTTGGTGATGCGTCGTTCACAGCAGCCATATAGTCCGAACTTCATGGCCTCTCAACTGCAGGACGGTGACAAGATCAGGAAGAATTTGTGACAGTTTGCCCAATTCTTCATACCGCCAAAAACCGTCTTTCCCGGCAATAGAAGATTTGTGCCAGTTTGCGCGCGATCCGGCACCTGATCATGCACATGAAAACGGCCCGCCTTCTGAATGAAGACAGGCCGTAAAAATATTCAAACGCACGCGCAAGTGATGCGTAGCAAAGATGCTAGTTCAGCTTTTTGGCTGCTTCTGCCTGTTTGGCTTCTTCGTCGATCTGCTTTTGCAGGGCATCGCCATATTCACCGTAAATCCGCCCTTCAAGGGACAGTTCGAGAAAGCGGATATAGTCACTCTGATCGGTGATCTTGGCGCGCGCCACTTCGATCACGTCAAACGGGCTTGCCGCATCCAGATCATATTTGCGGATCAGCCCCAGCATTTCTGCCGTGATCTGATCAAGCTTCTTGCGGGTGTCGCTATAGGAAAGCGCCATCAGGTTGTCCTGTCATTGGAATTTCTTTTACACGCCTGCTTATGCCTGTTTGGTGCCAGCCTGACAAGCCCCGCGCCCTTGAAAACAGTGCTACATCGAATGCGAACTATACAAATTCAATTCACCCCGCTTGAGGCATATCAAAGCACTTTTTGCGCGAACATGCATGGTTCAAAAGCCCATGAATTGGATCAAGGAAATCCGTTTCAACGGGTTTCGTGAAGTCTTCGCCACCGGGGAATAACCATGCGCATTCTGTCTGCCTTTAACGCCATGAGCATCCGCAAACGCTTTATGTGGGCGTCTGCTTTTGGTGTCTCTGCCACCGTGATCATCGCACTTTTGATGATGACCGTGGTCGAAGAAAAAGCAATGGATGAAAAGCTTCATCAGCTCAGCGAGAACGAGCTGACATCCCTGCATGCGCTGATCGTCAATGTCATGGCGGCCCGCCCGGACGATGTCGATGACATCGGTATTCAGGTCTTCAACAACTGGTTTGACAGCCGTAATGGCGACTACCCGGGTGAGCTTTGGTCCGCATGGGGACCGACCACCATGGCCTACATGGAAGAATTCGGCGACAAACCGCTCAAGACCCCGCGTGACGAAATTGATGCCGAGGCCATCGAAACCGGCCAGATGATCGGCCGCTATACCGAAAACGGCACCTATCGCCTGTCGATGCCGATTGTTTTGGGCGAAACCAAGGGGGCTGATCGCGAAGTCTGCTTTAGCTGCCATGGGGCGATGGAAGCCGACACCGGCGACGTGATCGCGGTTCTGTCATCAAGCCTTTCTGTAGCCCCGGAACAGGCAAAAACCAACCGCATTCTGATCGGTATCGTTCTGGGTGGTCTGGCGATTGCGATTGCCACCATCATCGGCATGCGTGTTTTGCTTTCGCGCATTGTTACCGGCCCGCTTTCAGATCTGGGCCGCGACATGAATGCCCTTGCCGATGGCAATACCAACTTTGAAATCAACGCCCTGTCCCGCCGTGATGAAATCGGCGAGATGGCGAAATCGGTGGATGTGTTCCGCACCAATGCTATTGCCAAAAAGCAGATGGAAGCCGAACAGGAAATTGAATCCAAACGCCGCGAAGAACGCATGCAAAGCCTTGAACGCCATATCGGCAGTTTCGAAGGCGTAATCGCGCAGATCGTCGGTGCTGTTTCGACTTCTGCCGATAAAATGCAGACCACCGCGCGCGGCCTTGTTGATTCTGCTGATCGCGCCAGCAAAAGCGCTACCACGGTTGCCGCCGCATCCGAGGAAGCCACGGTCAATGTTCGCACCGTCGCCGATGCCGCCGATCATCTGTCAGAATCCATTTCCCAGATCGGCGAACAAGCCCAGCAATCAACACAAATTGCAGCCGAAGCATCGCGCGAAGCTGCCCAGTCGTCCGAGACGGTTCAGGGTCTGTCGGAAGTTGCCAACCGCATCGGTGAAATCGTTGAACTGATCAGCGATATCGCCGGTCAGACCAACCTTCTGGCGCTGAACGCCACGATTGAGGCGGCCCGTGCGGGTGAAGCGGGTAAAGGCTTTGCTGTTGTCGCGGCCGAGGTCAAAAACCTTGCCAACCAGACCGCCCGTGCGACCAGCGAAATCGCCGAACAGATCACCGCCATTCAGGAAGAAACCGGTAAAACGGTGACCTCAATCGGGGATATTTCAGACGTCATCAGCCGCATCACCGAAATGGTCAACACCATCTCGGCAGCCGTTGGTGAGCAGTCCGATGCGACCGATGAAATTGCGCAAAACGTCGAACAGGCCGCCATCGGCACCCAGGAAGTCAGCAGCAATATCGAACGCGTCAGCAACACCGTTGCCGACACCGATCAGGCGGCCCACCTTGTTCTCGATGTCGCCGAAGAGCTCGGCACCCTGTCAAACGATCTGCGCGCGCAAGTCGATCAGTTCCTTACCGATATTCGCAGCAGCTAACAGAAATAGCGTCCCGACATTTCAATCCATCAACCGGCG
>TARA_B100000674_G_scaffold473420_1_pt1 | contig 13091 bp, 12 predicted proteins | sample TARA_B100000674 | Tara Oceans TARA_B100000674 (sample SAMEA2622759) | marine metagenome | biome: marine biome (ENVO:00000447); feature: surface water layer (ENVO:00002042); material: "saline water (ENVO:00002010), including plankton (ENVO:xxxxxxxx)" | depth 5 m
CCCGGCCAGCCGCCGCACCGCGCGCGATCCCGGAAAACCGGTCATCACCCTTCGTGATGTTACCATTGATCGCGGGGATTCCCGCCGGTCCCTGCATGGGGTGAATGTCACTGCCCGCGAAGGTGAAATCCTTGGCATCGCCGGTGTATCGGGCAACGGTCAGGCAGCACTGGCACAGCTCATCGCCGGGCTTGATAAACCTGATAGTGGCACGGTTGAGATTTTTGGCGAAACCGTCACCAAATTTGACGCCCACACATTCGCGCAGAACGGCATCGCCCGCATCCCCGAAGACCGCCATCATGACGGCATGGTCGGGTCGATGACGGTGGCCGAAAACATTGCGATCGAGGATGTCCGAAGCCCTGAATATCAGAAACTGGGTTTTCTTGATTTCGATGCGATCCGCAAACGTGCCGAGCATGCGATTAGCGATTATGACGTACGCTGCCCCGGCCCGGATGCGCCGGCGCGTCTTTTGTCGGGTGGCAATATCCAGAAACTGATCCTTGCGCGTGTACTGGAAAAATCACCCAAGCTGATCTTGGCCAATCAGCCATCGCGCGGCCTTGACGTTGGTGCGCAATCCGAAGTTCATCGTCGCTTGCTTGCAGCCCGCCAAGGCGGGGCGGCAGTCATTCTGATTTCCGAAGACCTGGATGAGCTTTTGACAATTTCCGATCAGATCGCGGTCATTCATGCCGGGCATATTACGCCCGCCATGCCGACCGACAGCATTGATCGATCCGAACTGGGTCTGATGATGGCCGGACAAAAAGCAGCAACCCACGCCGCCCATGCCGCGACGACCACCAATCCGGGAGAAACGGCATGATCCGCTTTGAACCCCGCAGCAATCCCGGCCCGTTTCTTGTCTATGGCGTGCCGGTTCTGGCCGCAGCCATCGCCATTCTTCTGGCCGCCATTCCGCTTGCCCTTGCCGGTGCTCCGATTATTGAGGCCTATGGCCTTATGATCAGTGGTGCCTTTGGATCGGTGTTCTCGACATCGGAAATGCTGACCCGCGCAACACCGCTGATCCTGACCGGACTTGCTGCCGCCATCGCATTCCGGGCCAAGCTCTGGAACATCGGTGCAGAAGGCCAGCTTTACATGGGGGCCATGGCGGCGGTTGCCGTTGGTGCCGGCGTGATTGACGGACCCAGCTGGGTAATGATCCCGGTTGTGATCCTTGCCGGTATGGCGGCTGGCGCGCTTATGCTGATTGGTCCGACGCTTTTGAAAACGCGTCTTGGCGTGGACGAGGTCGTCACCACCCTTCTTTTGAACTTCATCGTTCTGTTGTTCGTGCAGATGATGCTGGAAGGCGCGCTCAAAGACCCGATGTCGATGGGCTGGCCGCAGTCCGAACCGATCATTGACAGTGCAGCCTTCCCGGCGCTTCTCGAACGCATGCGCGTTCATATCGGTTTGATCATCGCGCTTGTGTCGGCTGTTGCGCTGGCGATTTTCGTTAAGCGCACGGTCTGGGGATTTGAAATTCGGGCGGTTGGGGAAAATGCCGCTGCTGCCAAATTCTCCGGCATTTCGGTGACCAAGACCATGATCCTTGTCGCTGCCCTTTCGGGTGGTCTGGCGGGTCTGGCCGGGGTATCGGAAGTGGCGGGAACGCGTGGCTATCTCGCGACTGATCTGTCGCCGGGCTATGGCTATGCCGGGATCGTGGTGGCGATGCTTGCCCGTTTGTCGCCCATCGGAGTGATCGCATCGGCCTTTTTTGTCGCATCTGTTTTCGTTGGTGCTGATTCCATGAGCCGCGCGATTGGCGTTTCAAGCTATCTGGCGGACCTGATCGTTGCCATGGCGTTGCTGTGCGTTTTGATCGGCGGGTTCCTGACCCGGTTCAAGGTTCACTTTGACCGCAAATCGGCGCACGGTTAGGGGCAAGGGAAAAGACCATGGAAATCATTGATATTCTTCTTGCCGCCAGCTTCTGGGAAGCCGCCATTCGCATCGCAACGCCTCTGATATTTGGCGTTTTGGGCGCTTTGATTTGCGAACGTGCCGGTGTGCTTAACCTAGGTATCGAGGGGATCTTCACCGCCGGTGCGATGGCTGGCTGGATGGCCGTGTGGCTCGGTGCCGGGCTTTGGGGTGGTGTATTGGTTGCCGCCCTTGCCGGGGCGTTCTTTGGCCTGATCCACGCGATCCTGACCGTGCCCTTGGGGCTAAGCCAGCATGTCTCAGGTATTGGCGTAACGTTGCTTGCAACCAGCTTGTCCTATTTCACCTATCGCACGGCATTGCCCGATGTGTCGTCCCCACCACGGATCGAGCCGTTCCGGCCGCTTGATATCCCGTTCCTCTCGGACCTGCCCTTCATCGGACAGGCACTGTTTTCGCAAACGGCGATGACGATGCTCGCCCTTGTGCTGGTATTTGTCACAGGCTGGGTTTTGTATCGCACCCCGCTTGGTCTTGCGATCCGGGCGGTCGGCGACAACCCGTCATCGGTCGAGGCACAAGGGCTTTCAGTTTATGGCCTTCGCATCGGGGCGGTCGTGGTTGGCTCATCGCTGATGGCATTGGGTGGGGCGTTCCTGACCATGTCGGCCTTTGATGCGTTCTTCTTTGGCATGATCAACGGCCGCGGCTGGGTCTGTATTGCGCTGACCGTATTTGCCAGCTGGCGACCGGGCAAGGCATTAATCGGGGCGTTGCTGTTTGGTGCCTTTGACGCGTTTCAGGTCCGCCTTCAGACCGAGGTCGGCGCATTCCTGCCGTCGCAGGTCTTCCTGATGATGCCCTATATCCTGTCGATCATTGCGCTTATTGTTCTTGCCCGCAAAGCCGATTACCCCAAGGCGCTTCTTGTGCCATGGTTCAAGGGCCAGCGTTAAGCACGACACCCCGTTTGTGACTGCCACCACCAGACCAAGGATGACATCATGCAACCCGATCTGATCCTGAAGAATGCCAATATCGCCAACGGCCAGACCAATGTCGATATTGCCTGTCAGAATGGCAGGATTGTCGAGATCGCAAGCCACATTGATGTGCCCTCGGTCGAGGTGCTCGATTGCGGCGGCATGCTCGTCAGCCCGCCTTTTGTCGACAGCCATTTCCATATGGATGCGACCCTGTCACTAGGTCTGCCGCGCATGAATGAGTCGGGTACATTGCTTGAAGGCATCGCCCTTTGGGGGGAGCTGAAACCGCTCCTGACCCCCGAAGCGGTGATTGAACGCGCGCTGAAATATTGCGATCTGGCAGTGTCCAAGGGCCTGCTTGCTATCCGCACCCATGTCGACGTTTGTGATGATCGCTTGCTGGCTGTGGATGCGTTGCTTGAAGTCAAAAAGCAGGTCGCGCCCTATATTGATCTGCAGCTGGTGGCCTTCCCGCAGGATGGCTATCTCCGCAGCCCGACCGCCAAGGAAAACACCATCCGCGCCCTTGATAAGGGTGTTGATGTTGTTGGCGGCATCCCGCATTTCGAACGCACCATGGCTGATGGTGCGCAAAGCATCAAAGAGCTTTGCGAAATGGCAGCCGACCGTGGGCTTCTGGTCGATATGCATTGCGATGAGTCGGATGATCCGCTGTCACGGCATATCGAAATGCTGACCTATGAAACTCAGCGCCTTGGGCTTCAGGGCCGTGTGGCCGGATCGCACCTGACATCGATGCATTCGATGGATAATTACTATGTCTCCAAGCTGATCGCCCTGATGGCCGAGGCAGAGGTTTCCGCCATCGCCAATCCGCTGATCAACATCACCCTGCAGGGCCGCCACGATACCTATCCCAAGCGCCGCGGCATGACCCGTGTCCCGGAATTGCGCAACGCCGGGCTCACCGTCGCGTTCGGTCATGATTGCGTCATGGACCCCTGGTATTCGATGGGATCGGGCGACATGCTTGAAGTGGCTTCCATGGGGATGCATGTGGCCCAGATGACCTCGCGCGACGATATCCGCGCTTGCTTTGACGCTGTCACCACCGAACCTGCAAAGATCCTGGGTCTTGAAGGCTACGGGATCGAGGTCGGCAACAAGGCCGACTTCGTCATCCTGCAGGCCCGCGACACCATCGAGGCCATCCGCATGCGCGCCAATCGCCTGTTTGTCATCAAAGCGGGCAAGATCATCGCCGAAACCCCGATGGCCCAGACGCGCCTGCATCTTGCGGAACGCCCGGACCATGTCCGCGAACATGAATATGCACCGGGTCAATAAGCAGCCCCATATGTTGCATATCTTGTGGTGATCCAACCGGGCCTTGACCTCGGATAAGGAACAGCACACAAACAGATCAGGACCGACCATGTTCTACGAACCGGGAAAAACCGCACACAACTTGCCGCATGATCCGTTCAAGGCCTGTGTGGCGCCGCGCCCGATTGGCTGGGTGTCGACGGTTGATGCCGATGGCCGGCCCAACCTTGCGCCCTATTCGTTTTTCAATGCGGTGCATGGCAATCCGCCGATGGTAATGTTTTCCTCAGGCGGATCGGTCGACAGTTTGCGCAATGCGCGTGATACCGGCGAATTCGTGGTTGGTGTTGCCCCTAAGGCGATGCTGAAAGAACTCAACTTTTCCTCGGCCCCGCTGCCGCCGGGCGAAGATGAATTTGAATATGCCGGTCTGGAAAAGCTGCCCGCCCAGTGCGTCAAACCCTACCTGATCAAGGGCGTACCGGTGCATATGGAATGCAAGGTTTTTCAGATCGTCGATCTGCCAAGTGCCAATCCCGGGCGCCCCTGTGCCATGGTGATTGGTACCGTGATTGGCCTGCATATTGATGATGCCATCATTCGCGATGGCATGGTGGATATCACCCTGTTTGAACCGCTCGCCCGTCTTGGCTATCAGGAATATGCCAGCGTTTCGGAAACCTTTACGGTGCGCCGTGAGGATTTCTGGAAGTAATCAGAAATTCCCATACCAAACGTCTGATTTGTTTCATCAAAGCGACGCGCAAGCGCAAACAAACTGTCACACAGACCCCGTAATGTGAACAGGAACACAGTTCGCCCGAACATTGCGGGCTTGAGCTGCATGTTTTTGTGAAAATTTTCGGGGAATTCCCAGTGATGAAACGGACGTTTGCAGCCGGTCTTTTCGGCGTCACCGCGATGTTGATGGCGGGTTCTGCCATGGCAGGCGGAGCCAAGGTTTTTGAAACCAAAAGTGCGATCAACAACCTGTCGACCGTTATGGTCGAAGGTGGCAAGGCACGTGATCTGACCGTCGGCCTTGGTTCCGGCGCATATCGCCGCCCAAGCGATCCGGCCAACATGTTCTATGCCGTTTCGGACCGTGGTCCGAACTTCGTTTGTGGCGATGTTGAAACTGTGCTGGGCGTTTCTGCCGATCAGGTCTGCAAAGGCCAGAAAGTCCGCGTTTATCCAACCCCGGATTACTCGCCGTCGATCTACACCATCTTCCTGAATAACGATGGCAGCTTCGATATCAAGGACGTCATCACGATCAAGGATCAGAATGGTGTACCGCTGACCGGACTGACCAACAAGCTGACCGTTGCCAAAACCGAAAAGCCGGTCGATGCCAATGGCAATATGCTTGAACAATCTGTCTCCTCAATCGATGCCGAAGGCATCATTCGTCTCTCTGACGGTTCCTATTGGATTGGCGAGGAAAACGGCCCGTCGATCCTGCATGTTTCCGCAGACGGCACCGTCATCGAACGCATCGTTCCAGCCGGCTCGGAAAAGGATTTCGAAGGGTCTGCCTATAAGGTCACCGGCGGTCTTCCGGCCATTCTGGTCAAACGTCAGACCAACCGCGGCATTGAATCGATGGCTGTCTCGCCAGACGAGAGCAAGCTGTACTTCATGGTTCAGAACCCGCTGGCCAACCCGAATGCCGATGCCTACAAGGCCGCCAAGAACACCCGCCTTTATGTTTATGATCGCGCATCTTCCAAGCTGACCGGTGAATATATCTATCAGCTTGATGATCCACAGACCTTCCGCAACGATCCGTCCAAGAAACAGAACGCACCGCGCATTTCCGAAGTTCTGGCCCTTGGCAATGACCGCCTGCTGGTGCTTGAACGCACCGACAAGACCACCAAGCTGCATGAAGTCGAACTTGCAGGTGCGACCAACATCCTCGCCACCCGCTGGGATGACATGTCGACCAGCCCGACGTTGGAACAGCAAAACGATCTTGGCAGCATCAACCTGGTTGCCGTTTCCAAGACGCTGCGTTTTGACAGCGCCGATTACCCGGAAGCCCCGAACAAGCTTGAAGGCCTTGCCATCATGGGGGATGGCGCGCTTGCCATGATCAACGACAATGACTTTGGCATCAAGGGCGACCCGACCAAGGTTATTCTGATCGACGGTCTGGTGCAGGCCGACAAATTCTGAGTTGTCGCCTCACGGATCAGCAAACATCAGCGGGAAAGCTGTCATGCAGCTTTCCCGCTTTTTTATTGGGTCAAAACGGCGTAAAAGCAGGCCCATGATGGAAAACACAAACATATTCGACACCCCGGACGGCATCGATGCCGTGATCGAACCGATGGATGCCACCGGCTATCTCGCCCCTGTTGGCTTTGAGGATCAGCTGGAAGCCGAGCTTGGCGACGTGATTGAACGCCACGACCGCCTGATGTTTGCGCCCGGTCCGGAACGGCGTGTTTTCTGGGCACAGAATGTCTGGCGCAACCCGGTGCGCATTGCCATCCCGTCGATCAAGGGCGCTGCCAAGATCCTGAAATTCAATCAGCGCAACTGGGCCCTGTTCAAGTTTGACCATTTTTCGCGCGCCAAACTGATCGAAGGGCACCTGCCCCATGTGTCGGCCAAACGTCAGGTCTTTGGCGAACCGGCCCCGACCGCACCGCTGGGGTCATGGACGCTGATTGATCCCGATACCATCATTGCATCGGCCGATTGTTCCAGCCCATGGAAAAACGGCGAGGTCGAGTTCGAGGAAGACAAGGTCACCCCGCCGAACCGCGCATACTTGAAACTGTGGGAAGCCTTCACGCGTCTGGGGGCCTATCCGCAGGCCGGTGATCGCACCATGGATCTGGGCGGAAGCCCCGGCGGCTGGACCTGGGTTTTGCATGAATTTGGCACCGATGTCATTTCCATCGACAAGGCGCGCCTTGATAGCAAAATCGCCAATCTGCCGCGTGTTGATTTCCGACAGGAAAGTGCCTTTGGCCTCAACCCGGAAGAAATCGGCTATATCGATTGGCTGTGTTCGGACGTGATTTGCTATCCGGATCGACTGTTTACACTGGTCAATCAGTGGATGGATGCCGGGATGGCGACCAATTTCATCTGCACCATCAAGCTGCAGGGTGATACGGACTATTCCGCCATCACCCAGTTTGCCGATATCCCCGGATCAAAGGTCGTGCATTTGTATAACAACAAGCACGAACTGACCTGGATGAAGGTGCCCGGCGTCACCGATCAGGATTGATCGGCAACGGCAGCATTGTCGGCCTTGTCTGATTGATCATGTTGGGGAATTGCCGGATCGATTGGGTAATAATCGCCTTTGTCCGCACAGTAAATCTGGCCTGACATCGTCAATGAACTGGTATCGTCGAGCGTTCCGGGCATCACCGCCATGCTTTTTGATCGAACCGGTCGCCAGAAAAGCCCCGTACCACACAGCTTGCAAAAGCCACGATCTGTCTTGCCCGACATCCGGTACCACCGCAAACCGTCCTCATCAATCAGGTGCAAATCCTTACGGTCTAACCGGGCGTAGGAACTGACATGGCCGTGCAGTTTGCGACACAGATTGCAGTGACACATCACCGGATTATCGACTTGGCCCCGGATTTCAAAGCGCACCTTGCCGCAATGACAGCTTCCCCTGTGGTGATGCTGACTGGCCGTATCTGACGTCATCGGAATCTCCCTTGGTCAAGATGGACTGTGCGATGCAAAGCGGTCTGATGGTAACCTGATCGCTGGTACTTACGCGATGAACAATACCCTTGCCGCGATATTTCATCATACTTTTTCAGACAATTATGTTTGAGATTGGACAAAAGCAGTCCTATTCTGCGCCTCTGTTCGGAGCCTGATGTTGACGCCACCGCGCCAATTTCCGCCATCTGGCACCGCCCGAAAGTGATGGGAAAAATGTCCGAAAATTCTTTCCAGTATGATGTGCTCATCATCGGCAGTGGTGCTGCCGGTTTGTCGACTGCCCTTAAACTTGCCCCACATGTAAAGGTCGCCGTTCTTTCCAAGGGAAAGGTTGATGATGGCTCGACCAATTGGGCGCAGGGCGGGATTGCCGCCGTGCTTGATGCCGCTGACAGCATTGAAAACCATGTCCGCGACACGCTGGTTGCTGGCGCTGATCTCTGCAAACGCGAAACCGTCGAATTCGTCGCCACCAATGCGCCTAAGGCGATTGCCTGGCTTGATGAACTTGGCATTCAGCTGACCCGTGATCCGAATGGCGACAACAATCAGCCGTTCCACCTGACCCGCGAAGGCGGCCACAGCCACCGGCGCATTGTTCACGCGGCGGATGCCACCGGGCGTGCGGTGCAGACCACGCTTCAGGGGCAGGCGCTTAATCACCCCAACATCAAGATCTTTGAAAATTATCTGGCGATTGATCTGGTCACTGATCGCAAGTTCGGCGGCGAAGGCCGTCGCTGCATCGGGGCCTATGCCCTTGATCTTGAAAGCGGGCAGGTTAAATCATTCAATGCGCGTACCGTGATCCTTGCCACCGGCGGGGCGAGCAAGGTATACCGCTTCACCTCCAACCCGGACGGTTCCACCGGCGATGGTATTGCCATGGCATGGCGTGCAGGCTGCCGCGTGATGAACATGGAATTCAGCCAGTTCCATCCGACATGCCTGTATCACCCGCAAGCCAAATCCTTCCTGATCTCCGAAGCCGTGCGCGGCGAAGGTGGCAAGTTGTTGCTGCCTGATGGCACGCGCTTCATGGACCGGTTTGATGAACGGGGCGAGCTGGCTCCGCGCGATATTGTCGCCCGCGCAATTGACCATGAACTCAAGCGCCTTGGTGCGGATTGCGTTTACCTTGATATCACCCACAAGGGGGCAGACTTCATCAAGGAACACTTCCCGACAATCTATGAAAATTGCCTGAGCTACGGCATCGACATGACCAAACAACCGATCCCGGTTGTTCCGGCCGCCCATTATACCTGCGGCGGGGTTTTGACCGATCTGCGCGGGCGCACGGACCTGACCGGGCTTTACGCGATTGGTGAATGTGCCGGTACCGGTTTGCATGGTGCGAACCGGTTGGCCTCGAACTCGCTTCTGGAATGCCTTGTGTTTGGTGATGCGGCGGCAAAGGACATTATAGATGCCCTGCCGGTCGAGGATCACTTCAAACCGATCCCGGACTGGGATGAAACCGGCATTACTGATTCCGACGAGGAAGTCATTGTTGCCCATAACTGGGAACAGCTGCGCAACGTGATGTGGGACTTTGTCGGCATTGTCCGTACCACCAAACGCATGCAACGCGCTCAGCACCGCGTGGACTTGTTGCTTTCTGAAATTGACGAATATTACGGCAACTTCCGTGTCACCAATGACCTGCTTGAACTGCGTAACCTGTCGGTGGTGGCCAAGCTGATCATTCAGTCCGCCCTGTGGCGGCGCGAAAGCCGTGGTTTGCATTACACCATCGATTATCCGGAACTTGATGAAAGCGGCACCCCGCGCCAGACCATTCTGGTGCCGGAAAACTTCGCTGGTCGCTGGGTGATTTCCGGTCAGTGGAAAACCTGAATGGCCGGTAAAGCAGAACTCATTGGCATCGCCCGCAAGGCACGTTCGCGTGCGCCGATGGAAAGCCTTGATCGCGTAGACGTCACAACCGACCTTGGCGTTGATGGCGACTACCGCGGCAAGCTGCGCCGGCGTCAGGTCACCATTCTGGCAGAGGAAGACTGGCAGGCGGCATGCGCCGAGCTTGATCGCAATGACATTCCTTGGACCGAACGCCGGGCCAACCTGTTGGTCCGGGGCATTGCTTTGCCGCGCACCAAGGGCAGCAGGCTTTCGATCGGCAACGTTATTTTCGAGATTACCGGTGAAACCGATCCCTGCAATCGCATGGACGACGTTGCCATGGGGCTGCAAGACGCCCTGATGCCCGATTGGCGTGGCGGAGTGACATGCCGGGTGATCGAAGGCGGGACAATTGCCATCGGTGATCCGGTTGGCGGGAACACCTAGGTCGAAGGTCACCTTGATCCAAAGCCGGAACCTATCAGAATTCCGGCCATAAAAGACAAAACGGGGGAAATCGGATGCACAAGGCAGCACTGCCTAAGGACGAGCTTGATCGTCAGAAATCGCTTGAAAGCATGGGCATTCTGACCAGTGACGCCGACCCGGAACTTGATCGCATCACCCGTGTTGCCCAACGTATTTTCGGCTCTGAGATCGTGGCGATTTCCCTGCTTGATAACGACCGCCAATTTTTCAAATCCAACATCAATCAGCCGACATCCGAAACCCCGCGCGATATTTCGTTCTGCGGCCATGTCATCCACGACAATCAGGCCTTTGTCGTCGAAGACGCGACTAGTGATGACCGGTTTTGTGACAATCCGCTGGTAACCGACGCGCCGTTTGTTCGGTCCTATGCCGGTGTGCCATTGACCAACCCGGATGGCTTCAAGATTGGCACCCTGTGTGTGGTCGATACCACCACCCGTCAATTTAGCACCGAGGACCTTCAGATCCTTGAAGATCTGGGACTTTGGGCCGAAACCATCATCGCGCTGCGTTACGGGGCACGCACCCCGCAACAGGTTTATGACGACCTTGATCCGGCCAAACAGGAAATGCTGACCGATCCGAAAACACGGTCGTGGAATGCGACAGGGATGACGGAATTCCTGCATCGCGAACTGATCAACTCGCGGCTTAAACACACACCGATTGCCATCTATCGCTTCGAGATTGATGACCATGAAGACCTTGTCAAAACATATGGCAAGGAAACCATGGAGCGCGTCGTGCAGGCCATCGCATCTGCGGTGACGTCGTCGCTTCGTGATCGCGATGTTGTCGGGCGTGTCGATAAATATGGCTTTGCCTGCCTGATGCCCGGTGCGCGCGAGGAACAGACAAGTTTTCTGGGCTTCAAGCTTTGCGATACCGTGCGCGAACAATGCCGGTTTACCGACAGCAATGGCGACCCGGTACGAATCACGGTCAGCGTCGGCGCAACCTGGGCCGAACCCGAAGCCAAACGCCATAGCAGTGCGCGTGAAATCCTCGATATTGCGGCCAGCGCCCTTAAGGTCGCCCGTGAACAGGATATCGAGAACGTCGTGTATCACGCGCTGCCCATCCCGGCAGAGGCAGGCTAACTCTGCAGTACGTCCAATCGTTCACAAAGTTCGGATGGGGATAACTCCGCCAGTTCTCCCAATGCGATATAGGGATCACCGGGCAATCCCAGAAGTTTGGCAAAAGCCGGTTCGGTTTTAAGGCCGAATTGCTTCAACGTCCGCACGTCATTGGCAAACTCATCCTCCATCAAAGACAGAATACGGGCTTCGACCAGCATATGGATAAAGCCGTATTGCGTCCGTGTGGGACGATTGGTGGCAAAGATTTCGATGGGGAGACCTTCGCAGTCAAAACAGACGACAAGGGCCTCCGGCACGTGGCGGGTGGCATCCCGCAGACGACGACTATAGCCATCAAAACCGCCAAATCGCTGATCAGAAAAGGCTCCGAACGCTGCCAGATCAGAAGCATTGCACAGGATATCGATATCGGATTCCGGCGTATCAATCGCCAATGGCAAGGTTCCGACGACCTCCGGATCATAGGCAGCCAGGCTTTCAAGCACCCGATGACGGTCAAGGATATCGGCCGCCCGTGCGCCTTGCGGGGATGCGGCTTTAAGTAACGCCACCCCGGAAAAGCTTTGCGTATCGAGCTCCTCAGACCAATCCATTACCGTTTGGTTCATCTTGAAATTCATTCCGTTTCTTGACCTGCATACCAAAGCAGGGATAGCTCATATCTGCGCGCACTCACAATGAAAGCCTCTGGCACATATGCTTGATATCCTTGCTATTACAACGCCGATCTTCCTGCTTATTGCCATTGGCTATATCGCGGTCTATCGCAACATCGTGCCGCAGCCGGTCGTACGTGGCATGGGCGCGTTTGTCATCAACTTTGCCCTGCCGTGCCTGTTGATCCGGGCCCTGATCGTTCGTGACATCACAGAAGTGCTTAATATTGACTACCTTGCGGTTTACGGCGCCGGATCGCTGATCGTGTTTGCACTGGGCTATTTCTTTGCCCGCGTCATTGCCAAAAAAAGCCAGCAAAACGCTGCCCTTCAGGGCATGGGCATGTCGGCTTCAAACAGTGGTTTTGTCGGCTATCCAATTGTCGTGCAGTTGCTTGGCCCAACGGCAGCAGTCGCCCTTGCCCTTTGCTTTATCATTGAAAATCTGGTGATTACGCCACTCACCCTGATACTCGGCGACAGTGCCCAGACAGAGGGTGCAAATCGCTGGCACATTTGGCGCAAGACCTTTGTCCGGCTTGGCCGAAATCCGATCATTGTCGCGCTTCTGATCGGTCTTTCCATTTCGGTTTCCGGCATCACCTTGCCCGGCCCGATCTTTTCGGTGGTCGATATGCTGGCATCGGCATCGGGTCCGGTCGCGCTATTTGTCATTGGTGGTGGGCTGGTTGGACTTAAGCTGCGGGGGGTGCGCTTTGACATGGCGCGTATCGTTTTTGGCAAGCTCATCCTGCACCCGCTGATCATTTTCCTGCTGCTTGGTCTTGTGCCCGATCTTGATCCGCTGATGAAAATCGCAGCCGTCACCTTTGCTTGCGCCCCGATGTTTAGCGTCTACGCCATCTATGGTCAGCGATATGGCCACGAAGGCATGAGTGCCGCCGCCCTGATGGCCGCGACCTTGCTGTCCTTCATCACCATCAGCATATCGCTTTGGCTGCTTGATAGCTCCGCCGTCTTCGGACAGCTGCCCTGATTAACGCGGCGGCGGTCCGAATTTCGGACGCTGCCCGGGGAAGCCTCCACCCGGTGGCGGACCACGCCGATCACCACCCGGACCGGCACCC
>TARA_B100000674_G_scaffold499411_1_pt1 | contig 13059 bp, 7 predicted proteins | sample TARA_B100000674 | Tara Oceans TARA_B100000674 (sample SAMEA2622759) | marine metagenome | biome: marine biome (ENVO:00000447); feature: surface water layer (ENVO:00002042); material: "saline water (ENVO:00002010), including plankton (ENVO:xxxxxxxx)" | depth 5 m
GATGAAAATATCAAAGATGAAAATATCAAAGATGAAAATATCAAAAATAATAATGCATTAATCCTTAAAGAAAATACTATATTAAATAATAGAGATGATATTCATGTAAACGAAATAAATATTCATGGTACGAAAGAACTTAGGGAAATAATTGACAAAAATTCATCTGAAATCGCGGATTTAAAAAAAAGGAATAAAGAAAATTTTGATGATAGTAATCCTTCAACTCCTAGGAAAATTAAATACATTTATTCAAATATATTTGATGAAGCCGAAGAAGAAACTAAAGAATGGACTGACATCAAAAGATATAGATTTCAGAAATGTTTATGGAAATTAAAATATAATAGGATAATTTCTTCATTTTATCTTGATAATCTTAGGAATAATGAACATAGATGGTCATGGATGATAATAGTTATTTCTACTATGACATCAGGTTTAACTGTTGCGAATAATGTAGAACCATCGAATGCTCCTTTTGATAACTATAATACATATGTTAATATTCTGTTAACTGTATCCAGTATGAGTACTAGTTTAATAGCTGCTTGGATAAAGAAGCAAATGTTTATTGAAAAGATAAATGAGATTGATAAATATTTATATGAATTAAATGCTCTTTGTGAAGATTTAGAGATACAATTATCATTGTTAAACACAGATAGATTAGAATATGAAGATTTCAAAAAAGCATATATTCCTAAAATGACGCAATATTTAACAACAAATCCTATAATTCCTCCCCTAGAATGGAAAAGATGCATTAGAGAAATAACATTGGATTATCCTGAGCTTTTAAATATTGACGATAGTGAAGATAATAAAATGTGGCCATGGTATGGAGATCTTATTTCAGATCCCAATAATGATGATATAGATGCCCCTCATGTTAGATATCCAACTACATTTTATAGAAAATTCAAAAAGACACCAAGAGATAAATATCTTTCAACATGCTGTGGTAAAAAACAAATGAAAGTAGTTTATAATTGTGAAAATAATAATCCTTAGATATCCATAGTAATTTACAATTAAAATTTGATTTTTATCATACCTAAATAAATATGCGCAATTTGGATGTCATTGGACACAAATCAACAAAAAGCAATTGATTATTGTAAAATAGGTGAAAATATATTTATAACTGGACCAGGTGGAACAGGTAAAAGCTTCCTGATAAAATTACTATTAAATCATTTCATTGATGCTGGTAAGAAAATTGCGATATGTGCTTTAACAGGTGTATCAGCTGAGTTACTTAGATGTAATGCAAAAACAATTCATTCATGGTCTGGAACCGGTATTTTAAAGGGAAATTTAGATCGTATAATTAAGAATATTTACAAAAAAGATAAAGATAAAAACTGGTTAAACACCCATGTATTGGTAGTAGATGAAGTTAGTATGATGAATAAAAAATTCTTTGAGTCATTAGATAAAATTGGTAGAAGAATTAGAAAGATAAATAAACCATTTGGTGGTATTCAACTTATATTTCTAGGTGATTTCTATCAGTTGCCACCAGTGGGAAATGAGCATGATATGGATACATTGAAATTCTGTTTTGAATCTGAAATATGGAAAAAGACATTTCCAAAAACAATTGTTCTAACTAAAATTTACAGACAAAATGATTTAGTATTTTCAGAAATCCTAAATTCAATTAGGAAAGGGAATATGACACAAGAATACTTTGATATTTTAATAGAAAGAAAATTTAAATTTAAAGATCAAGATGAAAGCATAACAATAATAGCTCCTAAAAATTATCTTGTTCATAGAATAAATGAAGAAAGATTAGACAAACTAACAGGTGAAATACAAATATATGAATATGAATTTATTACAACAGATGATTATGATTCTAATATAGAAGAAGAAATATTACAATCGGCTAAAAATGAATTAATATCAGAGATAACAAAAGAGATACATCTTAAAACCGGAGCAAGAGTAATGTGTACTTGTAATTTAATAACAGAGGGAGAATTACAAATTGTAAATGGTTCACAAGGTGTTGTGGATGGTTTTAATGGAGATTTACCTATTATATATTTTGATAACGGTTTAACTCAAACAATAGATTATCAAGTTTCTATGAGTGATGAAGTAGAAGGTTTAGGGATAAAGCAACTACCATTAATGCTTTCATGGGCTATAAACATTCATAAGAGTCAAGGTGTTACTCTTAAATCTGCAATAATAGATATAGGGAAAGATATATTCTGTCCGGGGCAAGCATACGTAGCATTATCCCGTGTAAAATGTTTAGAAGGTCTACATTTACTTTCTATTGGGACAAAAGTGGCATGGGCGGATGAAAAAGTAAAAAAATTTTATGAAACTATCGAAGAATCGGATTATGAAGAAGAATATACACGAGAAGAATGGAATAATTACGAATATGATTCAGATTAATTTATAAATATATTCTTCATAAAAAACTATCTATAATCTATCTATTTCTATTTATTATTTTTTATGTTTATATTTTCTGTCTGTTGTAACACGGCTAATCTTAACTGAATTCGTATAGTATGTCTTGTAGGATTCTTGGTAGTCTGGCAATGCTTTGGAGACATAGGCGATACTCCTCTCATATCTCAAAAAATCAAATTCATAAACTTACAAAAAATTTAAAAGCTATTTTAGCAAAAAAAAATATATTCTATAGTATAAAATGAATTTAAGTATTGAGCATGTTTTATTATTTGGTCTAGTTGTATGTGCTTTATATTATCTTATGGGTGGATGTGATTGTAAAGAAGGTTTCGTATATGATAATAGTGGCATTAAAGCTGCTAAACAAACCATGTGCCCCAAGGACGAGGAATTCCCTACAAGTGGTTGCTGGTCTACCTTACCTGATGGACAACAGCAATCTTGTATAATAGATACAAGATGTAAAGATGTTGCTGGTTCATTAAAAAAGAAAGTAACAAATTCGGATGGAACTCCTTGGAATGAAACCGGATGTATAGAAAAAACACCTTGTCACTATTGTGGGTTTGGAAATCACCCAGAATGTTGCGAATTATCTAAATATGGGTGTTGTGCGGACGGTAAGACACCAGCCTCTGCCCATAAAGGTGGTGTTTATGATAATTGTAATTCTGAATGTAATAGAAAGATATCTATGCAAGGTGGCCCAATACGCAAGCTTATTGGAGCCGAGGAGAGGATGAAATGCTGGGCATCTTGGGAAAGACTAAAATATTTATCAAAATGTAAAAATCCAAGATATGATGCCGCCAGACATAAATATACATGTGGAGATAAGAAGTAACTAAATTAAATTAATTAGGATAAAGTTAATATGATTTTAAACCTATGCAATTTTACGAACACATTCTTCAAATGAATACTCTTCTTTTTGAGGAATTCTAAAATTCTTACCTTTGTATTTCATATACTTCCCATATGGACCCATATATATCTCCACTTTATGACCATCATGCTTTCCTAAACATAATGGATACCGAATAACATCTACTACAGATTCTAAACATATCTTTTCATACTCACAAGGATTCTTTTCTAATAGATATTGTAATGTGAAATTCTTGGTCTTATAAGATAGATATGGTCCATATCTACCATTTTTTAAGATAACTACTTCACCCTTATATTCTCCTAAGTTTCTATCTTTAGTAATCTTTTTGTTACTACTTTTAGTTGTTTTTAATGAACTTTGAATCGTTAAAATATCCTTAAATGAATCGTATACTTTACCTACAACTGTTTGCCATTCTAACTCTCCATGTGATACTCGGTCTAAGTCAGCCTCAACTAGTGATGTAAATTCAATATTAATAATCATGGAGAAATGATTCATTAAATATTCTAATACCTGTTTTCCTAAATCAGTTAAGACTATTCTAAATTTTTGATCGGGTAGTTTCTTTTTTACCTTTTTATTCTTTATTTCATTTTTACTATTTAGTGAATAAGTTTGAATTTCTCTAGATATTCCTTTAATATTTTTCACTTCAGTGTAATTTCTATTATAAAGAGTCGCTATTAATGATGCGTAAGTGCTAGGTCTTCCTATACCAGAAGTCTCCAACTTTTTAACAATAGAGGATTCATTTAAATATCCTGGTGGATTACTGAACACTTGTTCGCAATTACATGATTTTAATTTGTAAACTTTATCTTCAAAATCTTTTACCTCTGAAACAATTTTTAATGAATCATTATTGTATCGTAAATATCCCTCAAATAACAATGATTTTAATACACCTTGGAAATATCCCTTATCTTCTAAATTACTATTGTTTAATATAATAGTATGATTATCATAAATCGCGTATTTCATATGTGAAATGATTGTATATTTCTTAATTAATTCATATAATTTGCGATCATCTTCACTATATTTATCATTTGGTTTGTAATCTAAACTAGTCACACGAATACACTCATGTGCCTCTTGTGCTCCCTTCACCTTCTTATTACTATTCTTCGGTAAATAATATTCTTTACCATAATTCTCTTTAATATGATTACATAGATAACCTTGAAAATCACTGCTAATATTAGTAGAGTCTGTTCTCATATATGTAATTTTACCATTTTCATATAATTTTTGAGCAATGTCCATGGTCTTTTTCACTTTGAATCCTAATTCAGCTTGTGCTACTCGCTGTAATGTAGATGTAATTAATGGATTGGGTGAATATTTCTTTTCTTCTTTATGATCTTGCTTCACTATCTTATAAGATTTATCCGATTTAAGAAGATTTAATATACTCTCAGGTTTTTCAGAAGTATTTAAGATTAAATCACATTTTAATGAATCAGTAAAATTTCCTAAATATTCATATTTGTCTTCTGATACATGATCATTGATACTGTCTTCATGGTTTTTAAGTATTAATAATAGTGTGCTCTGAACTCTTCCGGCTGATAATCCTTTTTTATCTGTTTGAATGTGTTTCCATAAAAGTGGTGAAAGACTATATCCAACTAATCTGTCTAGAATTCTTCGTCCTTGTTGAGCATTAACTGAATTCATATTTAAATGATGAACATTTTCTATTGACTCTTGAATCGCTCTTTTTGATATTTCATGAAAGATAATTCTATTTTTATCATTGAAATCTAAATTCATTGTTTTTCCACAGTGCCACGCGATCGCATCACCTTCTCTGTCATCGTCAGCAGCCAATAATACACGATAACCTTTATTATAATTCCTAAGGGTGTTGACAACTTTGCTTTTTCCTGGCATCGTTTTATAAGTCGGTTTAAAATTGTCTTTGATATCGATAGAAATCTGTTCTTTAGGAAGATCAACGATGTGTCCGAAAGAAGAGGTAACAATTGTACCATCTTTGAAGAATCCACTTATTTTACGGGCTTTTGCAGGAGATTCAACTACAATAACTGTTTTCATCTTTCTTTATTATTTGTATTTATATTTGGGTTTTAAATCAAATTTTTAATATTATATAATATTAATTATAATATGGATGGACCCGTGTTTCTAGAACCCGATTATGGACTATCAGGTACTGGGGGGGAGGGGAGTGGGAGGGGGAAGGGGGTGGCAATCGCAATAGTTATTAGTATAGCAATTATAGCAATTATAGCATTATTTGCTTTGTGGTGGTCTAGTTCATCATCATCGCCACCCCCACCTCCATCATCGCCACCAAATGAATCTCCACCACCCACTTGGAAACCATACTGTACATTTAATGCAAGTGGAACTAATAAAGATAATTTTAATGTAGCTTCTGATAGTGGAATAGAATTATTTCCAATTAATCTACCTGAATCAGAATACAAGGAAAACTTTGATTATGATGGTTCCGGTAATACTTTAACATGTAAAGTGAACGCGAGCACAAATTCACCAGAATTTGCTCCATCCGGTCCAACTGCGTTAGGTTATACTTTCCCTGATATTACTCACTCTGAAAACTTAGTTCCAGAAGATGGGACACTAACGAAAACAGATAGCGTTTGTACATGGAACCCGAAATCAAATATATGCGATACACCCATATGTAGTTTAGGCGAATCTTATAATGTGCTTTTATCAGATAAAGATAAAGAACAAGGTATAAAACAATATTTATCACAAGATGAACTTGATGCTTTCATAAGCAGATTATCATGTTTTGGAGGATATAAATATGGACAATGTTTATCTAAAACACCGGGTGCCCCCACTCAATGTAGTTTGTCAGAAAAACAAAATAATAAAATAAATTGTTTAGGAAATTGTAGTGGTTATCCGAATATACATACGAAAGAAGATTGTGAAAATGCTAAACACAAATGGATTTATGATCCAAGTAATACACAATGTAATTATGAACCATTAGATAAACCACTTTTTAAGAAAGATAGTATACAACAGATATTAAGTGGAGAATATAAAGGGAATTATAAAATGTGTGATAATCCTGGAGATTTTGTAAAGTTAGATTCTATGGTAGATACTTGTAGTAAGACTTGTTATCCAAATCCAAATAATGATTATACTCCATTTAATACAAATGAAATGCCTTTATCTTGGACTAATAAATGCGGTTTTACAGATATAAGCAATAAAATATTTACTACTAGTACATATCATATAAGTCCTTGTGCGAACCATACTGTCTTTAAAGGAAATGTATATTATAATATTTGTTCTAGCGATCAAAATTGTTCAGATGTCAAAAGTGATATTGAGCAGAACATTCCATCAGTAAGTTCTGTATCACCACCTTGTCAAGGAGGAGGTGACATATTTGATGTTTATAATAATTGTTCATCTGCTTCATGTGATAATATTTTTGGTCACTCAGCAACAACGGGTTCTACTTTTGCTAAATGCCCTGATAACAAGAATCCTAAACCACCATCACCAGGGACGGAATCAGCAATATCTTTACCACCTGCTTCAGATTGTAATCCCGATTCACCTAAATCGTTTCCATTAAAAGATTATCTTTCAAAAGCCGCGGATAATTGTTGTGCAAATAAAACTTGTGATGATGAATATCCCAATTGTCTAGCAGGATTTTCAAAAGCTAGTCCTAGTCCTTCACCGTCACCTGGATCTTCTGGAAATACCTTATCATTTCAAGATTGTTGTGTTTTAGAAACATGTTCAAAATATGTTAGTGGTAATAATAAATGCGTGGAAGGAACAACTCGTATAGCAGGCTCCGATAATACTTATGTATTATCCACTTGTTGTAATGGATACATACAAATAACTATCACGTTAAAGGGTAATATAACAAGTTTAATGCAATTAAGTCTTACAGATATGAAATCATCATTAACTAATGTATTTCCAAGTTATATATTAAAAAAATTATTGACTAAATCTAAACTTTCATTAGATTCTATAAATTCGGATAAAATTACCAAAAAAACAGATAATCTTTATTTCATAAATAATCAGACTACTTTCATGGAATTACCAACAAATAAACAAACTATGAACCGTGCGTTAACAAAACAAAGAGCACAACAAATATTAGAAATACCTAAAATGGGAACGAATAATCAATATAAATTTTATATATTAACATCACAAAATTATGATAGTAAGAGTAAGAGTAACAGTGTTATCTCGTTTAATATTAGCGAAGCATATACTACTGTGAAGAAAATAACAGATAAAATCTCAGACCCAGATAAAAATATCAGTGAAATTAATACAATTTTAACTGATTGTAGGTCTATAAAAGGTATTTGCGATATTATAGAATCATCATCTGCTAATCAAGTGTTAAATGGAGATAATTCTTACTGCTGTATTAAAAGCACTTGTGGTAATATATTACCCCCAGACAAAATAAATATATTATCTGGGAAATCACCAGCAGGTTCAGGTTTTAAATCTTGTGGTGGTGGAACCTATTTTGATAAAGATGCTCCCTGGACTCCTAGTAGTCCAATATCTTATATTAATGCGTCAAATCAATGTTGTGTAGAAAGTAATATTACTGCAGTGAATCCACCTGGTACTATAGCGGGGAAAGACAAAATTGGTAGTATATTTGGATCATATGTTAAAAAGACTAATAAAGAAATTCCATTGTCAGCTAGTATTGAATTTCAATGGTTAAATGGTAAATTTAAACCTAAAGATCCAAATATGAATAAAAAATTAGCGACAAATTACAAATGTAAGTTCAATGCGAGTATACCTGAATATGGTGTTAGTAAACATTCAGATGGTACATATTATTACAAATTAACCGGTTGTGAAGACGGTGATAATAAGTTTTGTAAAATACCAAATTCCTATACACAAGGAGACACTGGTAGTGATACATATGATGCTAGTATTTATGATTTAACCGGTTTAATGGAAAACAATAAAGGTAGTTATATATCAATGTATGCTACTGCTCAAGGTGGTTCAGAAAGTAAACATGAAGGTGATATAATGGCTAATTATGGAGGTATTGCGTGTACTTCTGATCCTTATGGAATGGTTAATTTGGAACCTTGCGATGAACCTTATGATTATATTAAATTTTCTGGTTGTAATACTTATTTCTCAGAAGAAGGTGGGTATGAATTTTATACGAGATCTTCTGACCCAAATGATTGCCATGAGTTAACTAACTCTGCTTCATGTACAGATGAAGAATATTTACATATGTGTAATTGGAATACCAGTAAAAACCCTGCCGTATGTGAGCCCCGCCCTTTTCCAACATATGGGGAGGAGGTTGGAAAAAGCTGCGGCGATAATCTAAATTCTGAAACTACATTTTCAGATGCTTTCTGGTTAAAAGAAGGTTTTCAAAATCAAAAATATGAAGATAAAAGTATATTTAAAAAGGGAGATTCAACACGGATTATTCAAACATCTTCTCCATCTCCAGGATCACCAGGACCCCCAGCATCTTCAAGAGAAGTATCAAGGAGAACAAATTATTGTGGATATAAACCAAAATCACAAAAAAGCGATACAAATCAATTACATTCCCGTGTAGTAGACTCAACTTGGATGTGTAAAGATAAAACATGTAAAGGGGATAATAATCTGAAGATTCAATTACCTAAAGATCTTCCAAATTTAACATCTTTCACGAGTTATATTAATGGAGATCCCCTCATTTATAATTGGAGCGTAAACGGAACAACTGTGTCCAATGCCAAAAAAGATTTTTATGATGGTGATTATATTCGAGCAAATGGATCATTCACAGTTGACGATTATCGACCAGTACAGGGACCCCCTTTAACAAGTTTTAATCTTACAGATCGTTATGCTTGTGTAAATAAAGATAAACCATCATCACCTTGTGCTAGACCAACAGCATCTCTTGGCGCTAAACCGGCTTGCGATCCAAGTTGTACATTAACACCAATTACAGATATTAATGATATTAATAGTGGTGATAATGTTAACGATAGAATAAATAAATTTACAAAGATACAGAATATAGGTGGGACAGATTATGATCCCTCACAAATGGAATATGTCCATAACAATATAAAATATCACAACAACTATGCGACAATGTGTGGAGATAATAAATATTTAAGTTTTTTTGACGATTATCAAAAATGTACTCCATGTAGATATCAAAGGGATCCATACCCCCCCTCACCACCAGCACCACCACCACCAAATACATATAATGAATTTTATACTGCTAAGTTTAATAAATTAAGACCAGATGAACAATCATATATGAATCAACACGTATACCCTAAATCTTCTGATGCGAGTAAACCTGTATTTTTATCTGGAGTAATTAGTCCTAGTCCCAATCCGAGTCCCGGTGGAAATCAAAATATAATTTTAAATGAAACTTCACCAGATAAAGATGATAAAAATAAGATGAGTAATTGTAGTATTAATTCATCTCCTTCAAAAAGAACTAAAATACCTATTGGAGAATACTCAACTCATTTTGTTCCTTGGTGGAGTGAATCTTCTGCAACAGATTTAAAAATAACTGATGAAAATTTTACAACATTATCAAATCAATTAAGTCCAGGTTCTCCTCCAATAAATATTCCAACTTGTGATTTACACAAGGATCGTTGCGAAGAAAAAACAAAGCAAGAATGTAATGTGAATTCTAGTCATTCTTGGACTTCACCATCCTCACCTGATTTTAACATGTGTAAATGGTTCCCTGAGGATGGTAAATGTACGACGAACCCTGATTGGATGAATGATCAAACTATGTGTGGACATCCTTGTTTATCTAGAATTGATGCTAAGCCTAGAGAGTGTAAATTTTCAGATGATTGTGAAATTAGAGATAGATATAATTTTAATGAAATAAGTGAAACCGTCAACTCTAATTTAACCATGTATTGTGATTCAGATGGTAGAAATCCGATATTATATGGAAATGCTTCATATTCCCCAATAAATAATGACAACACTATTACAGCAAATCATCCTTCTTATTGTAATGAAGGATATTACTTAATTGATGTAGGGAGTTCCGTTAATACAGGGGGATCAAATAAATCAGTTTATAAATGTCTTTCTTGTGATGAATTAAATTCATACTTAGTAGATAGTGATAGTTCTGGTAATACAGGGGCATCCCCTATGGTAAAGGCATTTGGAACATATATTAACGCCTGTGGTACAGCATCACAACGTATGCAATATAAATCAAGTGGTGAGTGGAAAGAAGGAAGTGATGGAAAATGTTCTAAAGGGACAGGAAATTGTACTGCGTTTTTATGGCCTTCTACTGCTAAAAATGCCGATCCCACTTCATTAACAACACACACTGATACGGATGGAAAGAAATATACATCGACACCCGTCCTTTATACACAAGATCCTATAGTTGCGGATCAATATGTCAAATCTCAAATAGGAAATAATTATAGTGATTGTCAAAATAGTAGATTAAACAACGGTAATATAAACATGCATTCAGCAGATTGTAAAACTTACGTTAGTGCTATGGAAAAGATTCTAGGCTTAAAAACACGAGAATATGATACAGATAAAAATTTCATTGGTTATAGTGATAAAGACGGCAAAGTTAAAACTCTAACTGATAAAGGTATAGGACTTGTATGTGATCACGATAAACACAGTAAAACCAAAACTTATAAAGCAAAGTATTCGGATCTACTATTAAATGTTAATCCAGGTGGCGTGGATTTTGTAAATTCATCAAAATATCCCAATACAGACGAACTTATAAAAGCAGGAGACCTTTGTCCAAAAAGGAATTATTTGACTAGTAGGGATTCAGAGACATCAGATGAACCTATCAAATATACAGATAGAAATTGGCCAACTACATTGAAGTTGGGTGGTGAAGAATACCCTGTTTGTAAACCTCTACTTGATATAAATCAAACATGTCCTGGAAGGGACGAGGGCGAAATTGCTTGTCAACCTCAACATTACATGGGCGATGGATGGGGTTACAAGAAAGGTAAGTGTGGATGTGTAGGAGAATATATCCACGACACTGGAGAAGGTTGTAAAGATAAGGACGGCAAATTACAACCAATGAAATGTCTTGGTGGTATATCATTAGGAGATACCTGTCCATCTAATAAAGAAGATTATACTTGTAGTGAATCAAATATTCCATTCGGTGAAGATAGGGGAATTTATGGAGCATCTTGTAATTGTATTCTGGATGTAGACTGTACGTGTCATGATGCGAATTAATTAATGTTTAAACAATAACTTTATAAGATAACACAATAAGATAATACATGTATAGATCAAATCAAATTATTCAATTTTTTACTGAAAAAAATTTACCCAAAGATATTATTAAGTACATTTTACAAATTGAAAGATATTTAATTTACAAATATAATATTAAGCAATGGATAAGATTTTCTAAAATATTTCACAATCATCAGAAAAAGAAATTTTTTTATGAAGATATTAAATCTTCATTTTTAAATGAAATACATGAAATCAATGGAAGCTTTGTATCTTTAAAAAGATATAAATCTAAAATTTATAAAATTAAATACGATAATAAAATGTATTCGCTTCATTTGAATTCATTAAGATATTAATTCATTAAAATATTAATTAAAGATATTAATTCATCTTACTTAAAACTATTTTATAATGTAAATTTATAAAATGGATAACACTATAATTCCTTATACAGATGTTGAAGAATCATCTGATGAATCGTTAGACGATTCCGATGAAAATGATGAATATTCTCATATATTATCAAATAATATTGGTATTCATTATAATAAATTTGTAAAAGATGGAAATTTTATCAACATGGAAGATCATCATACATATGAATCAATTCGCAATAAATATTTTACACCAGAAATAACTAAAATAAGATTAATGATAGAAAGTAAAAATATAGCATATGTTTCAGGTCAAGAAAGAAATACTTCTAACTACACTGTAAGATTTGAAAATAATCAAGTAAATTCAAGTAGTGGTTATGGTAATTTTAACAATGTTATCGGATTCCGTTTAATCAAAGCTAATATATTTAACTCACTTTATACAGTGAATGAAAATAATAAGAATTTAAAAATAGGAACAACTACAGTTACATTGGAAGTTGGTAGTTATACTTTTAATGAATTAGGAAATCATTTACAAACAAGGTTAAATGCCGAATTATTTCCCAGTGTATTTACTGTTGTAAGTAACACTGTTACTTATAAATATGAAATTACTATATCTTCGGGGACTTTTACTTTGAATTGGGATGATGCGGATGGATATGCATATAGATTATTCGGTTTTAATAATACTACTTATTCAGCATCATCAACTCATACTTCTGATAATGTTGTTCAACAAAGTACTCAATTTGTTGATCTTGTAATACCAGATATACCTTACATAGCATGTAAACGCAATAGTATCGGAAAACATTTAATTGACAGAATACCTCTCGATTGCCCACAGGGTAGTATTATGTATTATTCAACTGATATTAATTTGGAAAATTATTTTACACCAATTAATTTAAATTCATTAAATATTCAATTATATGAAGATACGACAAATTTACCTTATGAATGCCAAAATAATGATAATTCATTTGAATTTGAATTAACCATTCTTAACAGACATGTTTAATATTATGAATTAAC
>TARA_B100000674_G_scaffold91382_1_pt1 | contig 13057 bp, 11 predicted proteins | sample TARA_B100000674 | Tara Oceans TARA_B100000674 (sample SAMEA2622759) | marine metagenome | biome: marine biome (ENVO:00000447); feature: surface water layer (ENVO:00002042); material: "saline water (ENVO:00002010), including plankton (ENVO:xxxxxxxx)" | depth 5 m
AACGCCGAACAGATGCGCAATTAAGCCACATTCTGCCGCCATAAAGCCCGACCATACGCGCAAGAAGAACATAGCTGCGACCATTGCCCCTTGATCTGGACCCCACCGATCAGGCAATAGGTCACAGGGGAACTATTGGGGAAGCCTTAGACGCACATGCTTGCAGAGTTAGGACATTTTGCCCTGCTTCTGATGGTGGTCACGGGAATTGGACAGGCCGTTCTGTTCAGCCCGCTTTGGCTGCGCTCATCCCTGCGCATGTTCTCCCCGCAAAAGGCCCCCGCTACCCCGGCCGGCAGCCCCGACTTCCCCGATGACAATGACAACGATGGCAACGCCCATGGCGCCTTGGCACCAATCGTTGCGAAACCTGCCAACCTGTTCCTGCTGCCGATTGCCATCCTTCTGCTGGGTCTTCTGGCCGAGGGCGCATTGCTAAACGCCTTTATCGTCAGTGACTTCACCCTGCCCGTCGTCACCGATGTCAGCCATTCTTCCACTCCGCTGCTGTATCGCATCGGGGCTGCATTCACGCCGGACGGCGGGGCGATGTTGCTGTGGCTTGTGGCCTTGTCGCTAGTGAACCTTTTGCTGGCGTTTCAGTTGCGCAAATCAGCAAGTCTTGATACCGATCGCTTTGCCCGCAATACCCTTTCCATTCTTGGCATGCTGATAGCGGTTTTGGGCGTTGTCACCCTGATTGATGCTGATCCGTTCCTGCGCGTGACCGTGGTGCCGCTTGATGGTCGCGGCATGAACCCGCAAAATCAGGACCTGCTCAAGGTCCTGCGCGAACCGTTCCTTTATCTGGGGCTTGCCGGGCTTGCCGGGATCTTTGCTCTGACACTGGCTGGCTTGCTGGATAACCGGATTGACCGCCAGTTTGCCGAAACCATGCGGTCATGGACGATTGCAAGCTGGGTCTGTCTTGGCACCGCGATTGCGATCAATGCCTATCGGTCCTATAGCGAACAGGCATGGGGCGGCTGGTGGTATTGGGACACATCGGAAAACAGTCTGCTTTTGCCATGGCTGCTCGCCACCGCCCTTCTGCATTGCCGCGCGGTTCTGGAAAAAACCGAAACCCTGCGCAGCTGGACGGCGTTTTTGGGGATCACGACGCTTGCGGTTGGATGGTTCGGGGTTTACCTGACCCGCTCTGATCTGTTTGCGCCGCTTCCCGAAACACAGATCCTGCCGATCGATAGCAACGGTCTTCTGATCGGGTTCTGCTTGGTTTTTGCCGCCGCCTATTACCTATTCTGGCGGTCAGTCGATCAGATGGGCGAAGGCCGCTGTTTCGAGGTCATCTCGCGCGAAAGTGCGATGTTCCTCAACAGCGTGATGCTGGCCCTGATTGCGGCTGTGGTTCTGATCGGCACGATCTATCCGCTGGTCTTGCAATGGATCACCGGCGAGCCGATCACGGTCGGTGCACCATTTTATGTCGAAGTGCTCGTGCCCATCGTTCTTCCCCTGATGTTCCTGATGGCCTTTGCCCCGGCGTTGCGCTGGCGGCAGGATGAATTGTGGATGATTGGGCGGCGCATGAAACTGGCGGCGATCCTGTCGCTGATTACGGTCCTGTTCGTTTCGATCCGCTTTATCGACCTGTCGCCGGCACCGCTGATCGGGATCGGCCTTGCCGGATGGATTTTGACCGCATCCTTAAGTGACCTTTGGGCGCGGCTGTGGCGCCACCCGGAACATGGTGAAAGCAAATATCGCAATCTGCAACTTCTGGGTCCCCGCTATGTCAGCATGACGCTGGCCCATATCGGCTTGGCAGTCCTGATTGCCGGTGGATCAGCCAGCAGCATCTGGGAAGAACAGGTTGTTGTGTCCGCCCGTGCCGGTCAAAGCATTCAGGCGGGCCCCTATAACCTGCAATATGAAGGTGTCTCGCTTCTGGCCGGTGAAAACTATGCCACCCGTCAGGCGACCTTTATCCTGTATCGTCATTCCCAGCCCGTGACCGAGCTGTTCCCTGAAATCCGCTATTACCCGATCCGCGGCGTTGAAACCCGCGAAGCCGACATCTGGCATGGTCGCGATGGTGATTTGCATGTTTCAATCGGCGACCGCGATGATGATGGTGGCCGGGTGGTAACAGTTCATTATCTGCCCATGATGCCCTGGGTCTGGGGCGGCATGTTATTAATGTTGATCGGGGGATGCTTCAGCATCCTCACGCGCGTAATCCTGCGCCTTAAGAAGCCTGGAGTTTCTACTTCATGAGATTTTCGATCGCTGTAATCCCGCTGGTTTTGTTTGCCGCCTTGGCCGGGGTGTTTTTGCTCAATATCGACAAGGACGCCTCTGTTGTGCCATCGGTCCTGATCGATAAACCGGCACCGGAATTCTCGCTGCCGCCGCTTCCCGGTCGGGATCACGGCCTGTCGCGTGCGGATTTGACCAAGGGCAACGTTTCGGTTCTCAACGTCTTTGCAAGCTGGTGCATCCCGTGCCGCGCAGAACACCCGCTGATCAAACGCCTGTCGCGCGAAGCTTCTGTGCCGGTCTATGGCCTGAACTACAAGGAAAAGGACCCGCAGGACGGGGTAAAGTGGCTTGATGAGCTTGGCGATCCCTATGCCGCAGTCGGCATGGATATTTCAGGCCGTACGGGCATTGATTTTGGCGTCTATGGCGTCCCGGAAACCTTCATCATCGATGGTAACGGGCAAATCAGATACAAGCATGTCGGCCCAGTCACAGTCGAAGTCCTTGAAAAGGTCCTTATGCCCAAAATCGAGGAGTTAAAGGGATGATCAGACGCTTCAAACTCGTTTTTGGTGCCCTTGCCATTCTGCTGCCCGTCATGGCGGCGAGCCCCGCATTTGCCGTCAATCCGGATGAAATGCTGTCCAATCCGGTTCTGGAAGAACGCGCGCGCGAAATCAGCAAGGAACTGCGCTGCCTTGTTTGTCAGAACCAGTCGATTGATGATTCTGATGCCGAACTGGCGCGTGACCTTCGTGTGCTGGTGCGCGAACGCCTGATTGCGGGCGATGACAACGAAGAAGTCATTGACTATATCGTTGCGCGCTACGGCGACTATGTTCTTTTGAACCCGCCGCTGAAGCCTGAAACCTACATCCTGTGGGCAAGCCCGGTGGTGCTGGTGCTTCTGGCAATGCTGGCTGTTTTTGCCTTCTATCGCCGCAAGAAGCGCGATGGCAGCACGGCGTCCGCGTCGCTATCCAAGGATGAACAGGCCCGTCTGGACGAGCTTCTTGGCACTTCAAAAGATAACGGCAAATCCGAATGAAGCTTAACCGCCTGACATATCGCCACCCGATCGGAGGTTTCCGGTGATCTGGGTTGGCCTGACTGTTCTGGCAATTCTGGCAGGTGCCGCCCTTTATGCGAGCCTGCCGAAATCAACGGGTCACGGATCGCGTGCGCGCCGCGTGACCTTTGCTGCCCTGCCGGTGATTGCGGCCTTGGGCCTTTATGCCATGCTGGGCAGCCCGACCCTACCCGCGCGCCCCTATGCGGAGCGTGCCGGCGAACGTAACCTTGCGGCCGCCGCCGCCGTTGCGGATAACGCCACCGACCCCGATTTCCAGACCGACCAGCAGATCCGCCGCCTGCTTGATCAGATTGTCGTCTCGCTTGAGGTCAACCCGCGCAATCTTCAGGGCTGGGTCGCCTTGGCCCGCGGATCACTTCGCCTTGGCAATATTGAACGCGCGGTTGCCGCCTTTGCCCAGGCCTATGCCCTGTCGGGGCACAATCCGTTGCTTGCCATCGAATATGCCGATACCCGCATCACCGCCCAGGACGGGCAGATCGACAATACATCCCGCGATCTTGTCCTGCATGCACTGGGTCAGATGCCCAACCATCTTCTGGCGCGCTATTATTACGGCATGATGCTGAAACAGAACGGCAAGCCTGACCAGGCCCTTCGCGTGCTTGGCGATCTTTATCGCGACCTGCCCAAGGACGACCCGCTTGGCAATGCCACGGCAAGCGAAATCAAGGCCCTGCAATCAGATGCAGATACCGCGATCAACGCCGATTAGGTTGGATAGTTGATCTCAGGCGGCGAACAGATACAGCACGCCCAGCAACACCGCGACAATCAGGAACAATGTCCCGCCAAGGGCAACCAGCTTCATGATCGGATGAAGTGTCTCAAGCTCACCGGGCTTGGTTACGCTCCCACCACCATTTTGCGCTGAATGCCCTTCGCCAAACCGTCGCAGGGCTTCCTCGCCACTCATCGGCGGCATCTTGATACGATCAAGGACCGTCCCCTGATCCGGGGCACGGTCCTTGTCTTTGTTTGGGTGCTTGTGCGGTCCGTCGCCGTTATGGGCTGTCATCGCAGGAAGCGATCGCCTAGCGCTGCGCGGTCAGGCCACGGTCCGTGTCCTGATCCTGCGGCTGATAGGTCGGCCATTCACCAGCTGCCAGAAGATCAAGCGACGGTGTTTCCTGACCAAAGCGCGAACGATACATCCAAAGGTTTGCCATCACGCGTTCGATAAACAGACGTGTTTCACGCGACGGAATACTTTCGATGAAATACAACGGATCGACATTGTCCTTAAGCGCCTTCTGCCAGCGGCCAAGATTGCCAATGCCACCGTTATAAGCCGCCATCAACTGCAGGAAGCCGTTATCAACGCCATTCTGCTCAAGCAGGTGATCAACATATTTCTGCCCAAGGGCAAGGTTGATTTCCGGCTGATACAGCTCGGCACGCTTTTCACCGCGATAACGCGTATTGCCGATATAGCTCGCCGTTGCCGGCATCAGCTGCATCAGACCACGCGCACCGGCATGGCTGCGCGCATCGGTGTTGAAACCCGATTCCTGACGCATGAAGGCATAGATCACCGCACGGTCAACTTCATAGCCACCTTCCGGCGCCCATGGCGGCACGGGGTACAGCGCGTTAACAAACACATCACCGGTCTTCTGCGCGATATAGCTGCCAAGACGCATGGTAAGCGATGCAAAATTCGCAGTATCGGTCAGGGCCAGAACAGCACGGCGCAGCGAATCGTCATCCTTTGCTGCGGCCTTGCGCAATTCGCGTTCGGCTTCATCGCGCTGACCAACCTGCAGCAGCGACAGCGCACGACGTCCATGCGGATCAAGCTTCAGCTTGTTGGCACGGTTTTCATCAAGCTCAAGGCTGTCCCAGTCAAACACGTCATCGCGGCCAAGCGCGCGCATCGCCAACTGACCATAGAAGGAGCGAGGATATTCCGCCGCCCGGTTCAACATGGCATCGGCTTCATCAAAGCGGCCAGCGGCCAGATCAATACGCCCGGCCCAGAATGCACCGGCGGTGCGGGTCCAGCTTGATGCATATTTGTTGGTGCTAAGCGCTGCGAAATGCGCGTGCGACTCATCCATCTTGTTCAGACGCCACGCGGTTAGGCCCGCAGTCCAATGCGCCTGCGGCAAATATTTGCCCGAACGCTTTGCCGCCTCACCAGCATATTTCAACGCAAGGTCGGGCTTGCCAAAGTAATAATAGCCCGATGCAATCGCGGCCTTGGCATGGTCCTGCTCATAGGCATCAAACAGACGCTGTGCTTCGTCGCTTTCAAGAACTTCCAGCGCCCCGGTCGGCCAGCCACTGCCAATGCGATGGCGAATACGACGCTTCAGTGTCGCAACGCGCGAACGCTGCTTGGAAGACAGCTTTTTCGATGACTTGTGATAATAGGGCGTGATGTTTTCGTAATCATAACCCGCACCTGAAACATAACTGCCGACCGGCTTTTTCGGGTAATTGGCCGAACCACGGCGTGTCAGCGCAAGCTTGTAGATGCGCGGTGCCTGCGGATGGTCAGCATATTCTGCCAGCCAGTTTTTCAGTTCCTTGTAACGCGAACGGTAGGCCGTCGGATGCAGATAACGCTGCGCCATCACATGCCCCATCAGGACATCATCAGACAGGCGCGAAATCAGGCGGTCGGCATCATCCCACCGACCTTGCTCCTGCACGGCAAAAATCTGTTCGTAAAGTTCTGCGTCACGTTCGGAAAGCGGCCGGGGGATAAGGGTCGAAAGCGCGTCATCAAGGACAGGACTGCCAAGCGCTGCCTGTTCCTGCGTGCTCGCAGCAGCAGGTAACGCGGCCCCCATGACGGTCATGGTGCCAACAAACGCAAAGAAAAGTCCCTGCCTTACGGTGTTTTTTACACCCGGCAGGCGTGTTCTTATTGCTTCGATCAAAATCAGTTTCCCCAACGAGGCTTGTTTTCAAGCCGCGTGTTTATCCCGAAGCAGTTTGGTCTCGCAACCCGTTGCCGTCGGTGTTCCCCCTTGTGCAACGGTCCTCCTTATAGCAGCAAACACCCAAACCGCGAAATCATTTATCTGGAATCAATCACTTGGCGCAAAGCCAAGACAGCACTCCAAATGCATGCATATCTCCTATGCATACAGCTAGATTATTGCCAATTCCTTAGGGTAGGAGAATTCACCGCCTAAAGCTTCTGCGCAATCGCGCGAAGGTCACGCCAGGCAAGGCGCTTTTGTTCCGGCGTCCGCAGAAGATAGGCCGGATGGAACATCGCGGTCAGGTCGGCTTTTTTGCCATCGGCAAAGGAAACTTCCTTCCACGTGCCGCGCAAACGCGTAATCCCGCGATCCTCTTCCATCAGGGTTTTGGCCGAACTACCACCAAGACAGACCACAACCTTCGGTCCGATTAGCTCAAGATGACGACGGACAAACGGCTCACACACCGCAACTTCGGCAGTGGTCGGCTGACGGTTTCCCGGCGGGCGCCAGGGCAGGATATTGGTGATGTAAACTTCTTCCCGTGCAAGACCGATGGATCTCAACATGGCATCAAGCAACTTGCCACTCGGCCCGACGAACGGAACCCCCTGACGGTCCTCTTCGGCACCGGGCGCTTCGCCGACCAGAACCAGCTTGGCCTCGACATTGCCGGTGCCAAACACGGTGTTACTGGCCGATTTCTTAAGCGCGCAACCCTCGAACTTTTCAATCGCCGCCTTGAGTTCCTCAAGACTGTTTGCAGCAGCCGCTGCGTCGCGTGCAGATTGCCGGGCTTCGTGCGGTGTATCAGATAACAGGAACCCGCCATCTGCCCCCGCAGGCATCGGTACCGGGCCAGAGCCAGCCGCCTGTGCCGGACGTGCAAACGCACCTGCCGCGCGCTGTACACCTGGCCGTGCTGCCGCACCAAAGCCCTGCCGGTTGGCGGCATTCTGGCGCAGGCTTTCGGATGCCTTGAAACGGTCAAGCGGCTCGTCGGCGATGGCCTCGTCCGCGCCCATTTCAAATTGCCAGACAAGGGCCTCGAACGGGTCGAGATTATTTACATCAAAGTCTGTAATTGGTTTGCTCATCTACACAAAGGCGATGTATGTTGCACCGCGAACGGGATCGCGGGCACTGCTTGGGAAGACCTTATACGATTTTGGGTCCTTTGTGCCAGAGTACAAACGCGACACCGTTCATGACTATGGATTGTCAACCGATCCCATGATCGGTATAGCTTTATCCAGTAAGAATATCTGAGAAATCAGGGCTTGGGCGAGACCCTGAACGGTGAATACCGGCTCACGGCCAACGAACGGGAACAGTTCGATAAGGTCGCCAGCCAAAGGAGAGAGGCCAAATGGAACGGGAATCCATGGAATTTGACGTGGTCGTTGTTGGCGCCGGTGTGTCCGGTCTGTCAGCGGCCATCAAGCTGATGCAACTCGCCCAGGAACAGGAAAAAGAAATCACCGTCTGCGTGGTTGAAAAAGGTTCCGAGGTCGGCGCACACACCCTGTCGGGTGCCGTGATGGAACCGCGCTCGATCAACGAACTTTTCCCGGACTGGAAAGAACGCGGTGCACCGCTGAACGTGCCTGCAGGCGAAGACCAGTTCCTGATGCTGAGCGAAACCGGCGCGAAAAAGCTGCCGACCCCGCCGCAGATGCATAACAAGGGCAACTATATCGTCAGCCTCGGCAACGTTTGCCGCTGGCTTGGCGAACAGGCCGAAGCACTGGGTGTCGAAGTTTACCCGGGCTTTGCCGCTGCCGAAGTTCTGTTTAACGAAGACGGTTCGGTCAAGGGTATCGCCACCGGCGATATGGGCCTGCAGCGTGACGGCACGCCGGGCCCGAACCACGAACCGGGTATGGAACTGCACGCCAAATACACCTTCTTTGCCGAAGGTTGCCGTGGCTCGCTTTCCGAACAGCTGATCAAGAAATTTGATCTGCGCAAGAATTCCGATCCGCAGACCTATGGCATCGGCATCAAGGAACTCTGGGAAGTTGATCCCGAAGTCCATAAGGAAGGCCTTATTCAGCACACCGTTGGCTGGCCGCTGAACAAGGACACCTATGGCGGGTCGTTCCTGTATCATCTTGATAACAACCAGGTGGTTGTTGGTTTCGTCATCGGTCTGGATTACGAAAACCCGCATCTCAGCCCGTTTGAGGAATTCCAGCGTTTCAAGACGCATCCGGAAATCCGCAAGATCTTTGAAAACGGTCGTCGTATCTCTTACGGCGCACGCGCGCTGAATGAAGGTGGCTTCCAGTCGATCCCGGATCTCGTATTCCCGGGCGGTTGCCTGATCGGGTGTTCGGCCGGCTTCATGAACGTGCCGAAGATCAAGGGTTCGCACACCGCGATGAAAACCGGCATGCTGGCCGCCGAGGCCGCATTCGAAGCACTGACTGCTGACGAAGTCCCGGCACAGATGGATAGCTATCCCAAGCGCCTTAAAGACAGCTGGGTCTATCCGGAGTTGCACAAGGTACGTAACATCCGTCCGAGCTTCGCCAAATGGGGCTTCTGGGGTGGCATGGCCTATAGTGCGGTTGATACCTATCTGTTCGGTGGCAAGGCACCCTGGACCTTCAAAAACCACGAAGACCATTCCTGCCTGAAACCGGCAAAGGACATGCCGAAGATCGACTATCCGAAACCGGATGGCAAAGTCAGCTTCGACAAGCTGTCATCGGTCTTCCTGTCCAACACCAACCATGGTGAAGATCAGCCCATCCACCTGACGCTGAAAGATGCCAGTGTTCCGGTGAACACCAACCTTGCCGTCTATGACGGGCCCGAAGCCCGCTTCTGCCCGGCCGGTGTTTATGAATTCGTCGAAGACGAAGACAATGGTGGCAAGCGTCTGCAGATCAACGCGCAGAACTGCGTGCATTGTAAGACCTGCGACATCAAGGACCCGACCCAGAACATCGTTTGGGTCGTGCCCGAAGGTGGCGGCGGGCCAAACTACCCGAATATGTAAGCCTTACGGCTTTCGTCACATAAAAAGGTCCGCCTCGTGCGGGCCTTTTTCTTTTGGTCTGATGATTGGTTTGGCCTGGGAAGAATGGCTTATAAGATTTTACTTGTTTCAATTTCAATCTGCGCGTTCAATACCGGCCCTTTTTAAACCGCAGGCAAGAACGATATGAAAATCGCGATCGTGACACTAGAAGGCTTCAACGAACTCGACAGCTTCGTCGCCTTGGCGATTTTAAACCGTGCCAAGGCCGATGGCGTTCATGCCGAAATCACTGGCACCGGTGACAGTGTTACGTCAATGAACGGCGTTTCTGTATCCGTGCAAAAGCCCCTGTCCTTTGCACAGGAAGCCGATGCAGTTCTTCTGGGCAGCGGCATTCATTCGCGCGATCACATCAATGATCCGGACATCATGAAGCAGCTATCGCTTGATCCATCCCGCCAGCTCATCGGCGCACAATGCTCGGGCGTTCTATTTCTCTATCGCATGGGACTTCTGCCAGCGACAGTCACGACCGATACCAAAACCCGCCCGTTGATTGCGCGCACCGACGCCGTGATCGAAGACCGCCCGCTGGTTGCGCAGGGCAACATCGTAACCAGTGGCGGCTGCCTGTCATCAAGCTATCTGGCGGGTTGGTTCCTGTCCAAGGCGGTCGGCCTTGAAAAGGCGATTGCCGTTCTTGAAACCGTCGCACCGGTTGGTCAGCGCTCGCAGTTTGCCAAGCAGGCCCGCGAAGTCATCGGCAAACAGCTTGATGTCCCGGCCAAACGCCCGCTTTATTGCTAGGCGCGAACCGGGCAAAACCACCTTATTGGCGACCCATTTTGCGGCTTGAATGTGATTTCACTTCAATGTGTGCGCTTTGCACATGGTTCCGTGTTGCAAATGCTTTGCCTTATAATTGCCGACTGAGTAGGCTAAACCCGAAATTCACTATGGCGATGGGCCAAACTCGACATCGCCGAACCCGAATTGCGGACGCAGGAAAAGCCTTTGAAACGTAAACTGTTACACCTCCTCATCCCGATGACAGCTGTTGCGCTTTCAGCCTGTGGCACCATGCCGCAGAGCAGCGACGATGCCGTCTTCGAGTATCCGCAATCCAACGGGTTTTCTGGTAACTTCCTGGCTGGCAAGGCCGCCCAGATTGAAAGCCAGTCGGGCTATGCTGCGCAGTATCTTTTGCGCGCCCATGAACTTGACCCCGATAATGCCGAACTCCGCCGTCGTGCGTTTCTCGCCCTGATCAGCGATGGTCGCATCAGTGATGCGCTCGACATCGCGATTCAGCTGCAATCTGAAAATGATCAGGACCTGTTTGCCGCCCTGACCGTTATGGACGGGGCCATTCGCGAAAACCGTTATCAGGATGCACTTGATATCGTCTCAAGCCTGCCCGAACGCGGCATCAACGCCCTGATCGCCCCACTTGCCAAGGCGTGGCTCTATACCGGGCTTGATCAAAAGGCCCCCGCCATGGCAGCCCTCGATGGCATGCAGGGCAACGGCGCGCTGAACCCGCTTTCGGAATATCATCGCGGTCTGATCCTGGCCCACTTTGGTGACTTTGACGCAGCCGAACGGGCCCTTGCCAGTGCTTACGGCGATCCGGCTGACGCACCTTTGCGCGCGGCCGAGGCATTGGGTGCCGTTTACGAGCGCAAAGGACAGGTGCAAAAGGCATCGCTTCTCTATGAAAGCTACATGGACCGGCATCCGCAATCGCTTGCCATGCCGTTCCATCTGAAACGGCTTGAGCGCGAAGAACCGCCCATCGCAACCATGCTGACCCCGGCCGAGGGGCTGGCAGAGGCTTACCTTGATATCGCCACCCTGCTCAGCCAGGAAAATGCGGTTGATCCATCCTTGCTGATGGCGCGCTATTCGCTGTCGCTGCGCCCGGATGATGACATCACCCGTCTTCTGGTCGGTGAAGTCATGGAAATCCAGAACCGCTTTGAAACCGCGATCGATGTTTATAGCGCGATCCCGGTTTCCTCGCCGCACAGCTGGAATGCCCGTCTGCGCACCGCATCAAGCCTTGAGCAGATCGGTCGCGCCGATGAGGCAATTGATATCCTTGAAGACATGGTCAGTGAACGCCGTGACCGTCCTGACGCCCTGATCCAGCTTGGCGACATCCTGCGCATTCAGCAGGAATATGATGGGGCCGCCGATGCCTATGACCGGGCCATCGAACGCCTTGGCGGCAAGACCCAGGTTGGCTGGCGCCTGCTATATCGTCGTGGCATTGCCCATGAACGGGCCGGTGACTGGGCCAAGGCCGAGGCTGACTTCCTTCAGGCACTCGAAATCGAACCGGAACAGCCCTATGTGCTGAACTATCTTGGCTATAGCTGGGTTGATATGGGCATGAATTTCGATCAGGCCGAAGACATGCTCAAGCGCGCTGTCGAGCTGCAGCCTGATGACGGCTATATCGTCGATAGTCTGGGCTGGGTTTACTATAAGCTCGGTCGCTTTGATGACGCGGTCGAGCAGCTTGAAAAGGCTGTCGAACTGAAACCGGACGATCCGACAATTAATGATCATCTGGGTGATGCCTATTGGCAGATCGGGCGCTATCACGAAGCTCGCTTCCAGTGGCACCGTGCCCTGTCCTTCAATCCGACCGAAGAACTGCGCAGTACCGTAGAAGCCAAAATCAGTGGTCAGGTACCAAGCGTGGCCCCGATTGTCGTGAACTGATGCATTTGGGAAGAAACGTTGATGTCTGCGACCTATCGCCAGCAGGCGCCTGCCAAGGTTAACCTGTTCCTGCACGTCACCGGCAAACGCGATGACGGCTATCACCTGCTTGAAAGTCTGGTCTGCTTCACCGCGACCGGGGATGTCCTGACCGGTGAGTTACGCGATGATGACAAAATCACGCTTTCGATCACCGGCCCGATGGCGGGCAACCTTGCCCTTGAAAGCACCGATGACAACCTTGTAATGCGCGCAGCAAAAATGCTGCAGGAAACTGGCACCCCAAAACAGGGGGCCGACCTGATCCTTGATAAGCGCTTGCCGGTTGCCTCGGGCATCGGGGGCGGATCGGCTGATGCCGCTGCTACCATCCGCTTGCTCTGCGAGATGTGGAAACTCGAACTGGATGAAGCGACCCTGTCTCGCATAGCCCTGTCACTCGGGGCCGATGTGCCGGTATGCCTGCATGGCAAAACCTGCGTGATGTCGGGAATCGGCGAGGAAATCACGGAGCTTCCCGACCTGCCGCCCGTGCCGATGGTCCTGATCAATCCGGGTAAAGCCGTTTCAACGCCCGAGATTTTCAAGGCCCGTGCGGACGAAGGCTTTAGCCCAACCAGCGCATGGGATACCGCCCAAACCTTCCAAAGTGGCGCCTCCCTTGCCGATGCCCTTTCGGAATGCGGCAATGACCTGACCCTGCCCGCGACCGGGATCCTTCCCGAAATCTGCGATGTACTTAATGCGCTTGCGCGTGAAGAGGGCTGTCTGCTCGCCCGAATGTCTGGCAGCGGAGCGACTTGTTTTGGCATCTACGACACAAATGATCAGGCCGAACGTGCTGCCCATGCCATTGCGGCACAGAACCCGGACTGGTGGATTTCACCCACCCATATCCTGACGGAAAAGACCCGCGAACAGGCCGATATGGGGGCGGCCTTCCCGGACTGAACATCAGGGTAGTGAGCGGATAAAAAAACCTTCAAATAGAGGGTTGCACTCTTCGCATGACGGCGCTATTTTCCGCGCCACACACGCTGATGGGGCGTGGCCAAGTGGTAAGGCATCGGTTTTTGGTATCGTGTA
>TARA_B100000674_G_scaffold461248_1_pt1 | contig 13056 bp, 31 predicted proteins | sample TARA_B100000674 | Tara Oceans TARA_B100000674 (sample SAMEA2622759) | marine metagenome | biome: marine biome (ENVO:00000447); feature: surface water layer (ENVO:00002042); material: "saline water (ENVO:00002010), including plankton (ENVO:xxxxxxxx)" | depth 5 m
TCTCGCAAGGTGGATGAGCGAGAATGATTATTTTTATATCATGCATAGATTTGACAGTCATTTAGCTGATGATATAGGGCTAGCAAACTCCGAAGACTGGAAGACTATATCTTTTAGTGTGGGAGTAAAGATGCAAGATAAGATTCATGTTATGAATATTGGTAAAAGCTCTAATCTGAGAGTAGACTTTTTAACTATTGATATTGCCCATGGTCATTGCGACAGAATGAAGGCAATGATAGAACATATTAAAAAATGGCTACCCGAAACAAAAATTATTGCAGGTAATGTAGCAACAGATCAAGCAGTCAGAGATTTATCTGATTGGGGCGCAGATGTTGTAAAGGTTGGAATAGGGCAAGGTTCTCCATGCACAACCAAAGATAAGACTGGATTTACTATGCCTATGTTTAGTTGCACACAAAAATGTTCTGGTTTATATTCGGGAGACTTCGTGGAAGGTTCTGAGAAAAAGATTCCAATTATTGCAGACGGAGGAATCAAATGCAATGGAGATATTGCAAAAGCTATCGTTGCGGGAGCAAATATGGTTATGGCAGGCGGTTTATTTGCGGCATGCACAGACAGCCCCGCAGTGCCAAGCACGATTAATGATGTTCCTCACAAAGCTTATTTTGGCTCTGCAAGCGCAGAGAATAAAGGTCATAATAATAATGTAGAAGGAAAGCTGACAAATATATCTTGCAATAATATGACATATGAACAAAAACTAAATGAAATAACGCAAGACCTACAATCTTCAATTAGTTATGCGGGAGGAAATAATTTAGAATCTTTACAGAATGTAGATTATAATTTAGTATGATCGTAAGAAAAATTTTTGATCAAGATATTTTAAAAATTAATGAATGGTGGCGCTGTCATGGATGGCCTCCAGTTAATAAATATATGTTATCCTCTGATGGCTATTTGGCTGAAGAAAATGGCTTGGGCGTAGCTGCAGCTTGGTATGGTAAAATATCAAACTCGAAAACCGCATTAATGGAATGGATGGTAAAAAACCCAGAGTCAAATAAAGAACAAACATATAAAGGCTTTGGGCTAATTAGGGAAGCTATAGAGAACCAAAGTAAATCTGATGGATTTAGAATATTAATGACAATTATAGATCATAAAAATCTAAAAAAATTTTTTTCAGACGCTGGATATATTAGCGGAGACAAGGGCTACGATACTTATTTAAAGATTTTAAAATAAATACTTGACAAGACTTTAAACCTGTGATATAATATAAGCCATATGAACGAAAAAAGATGTAGAGAAATTAGAAGTATCATTGGGTACAATACAAAAGAAAAAGACCCTACTGTCAGAAGGCACTACAGAAGGGCTAAAAAACAATATAATAAACTTTCACAAGTCGCAGCCAAGGAATTCCTTGATATGCTGAGAGACTTACAAACACAATAATATAATATGAGCGATCAAAATCAAACAGAAACTAAGTCCGACTGGCAAAAGCGAGAGTTGGGAGCACTATGGGTGCGGGAAGGAAAGAACCAAAAGTATCTTTCTGGACATATGAAGGTTGAGACAATGCCTGGGGTTCAAGAATCCGTAAAGGTTGTTGTTTTCACTAACAAGAATAAGGAAAAGAATGAGCGCGCTCCAGACTATGTAGTATATAGGTCTGAAGAGCCACAAGCTCAATCCGTAAGCAAGGCTACCGAAGAGGCAGTTCAAGAGGCTTCGCAAGAAACTCCTGCAGATACCTCTGACTCAGACGTTCCTGAGGAGCTTTTCTAAGTGTAAGAAATTACACTTTGTTCTTTTAAATTTTAGGGGGCGTACAGGATTCGACAGAAGTTGAATTCTTTCGCTGCAAGTCGGAGACGCACTTGGCTTCGATAAAAAAGTGCAAAGTTTTACATGGCAACAAGTCACGTATTAAAGCTTTTGGCTTCAAAAGCCCCAAGCTTGCCCTAGCAGCCTGAGTCTGCTACCTCTTACCTTTTGACGCAGATAAAAGGGATAAGGGGTCATCTATCTGCAAAACAGAAAAGGTTTGCCTATTCATAAACTGCAAATAATTGTAATAGGAAGTTCGATGTTAATATCAACAACTCAAAAAGAAATTAACTAAACTTGTAGACGCGAATGCTTGAAGGCTTTCTGGACGCGGGTTCGATCCCCGCCGCCTCCACCATTTAAATTTTATGTGTAAATAACATCATGGCAATTTTCAAAAAAGTATCTTCCTTTATCAAAGGCAAAATCAAACCAAAAGAAGATGATGCAGAGAGAATCAAAGATCTAAATAAAGAAATATGCCTTTATATTTCACAAAGATTATCTGAATATATTCGCAAGCCTGGCGATCCGCCAGAAAATATTTCACCAAAGCAGTGGAAAAAAATTTTAAATCAAATATGTTGGGCTTGGGAACACGCCCACGAAGGCAGTAATGAAGTAAGCTCTTTTAACAGAAGGGTTCATAAATTAAAAATCTTAACTGGCTTTAAACTATTTATAAAATACTTTAAATATATAAAGTAGAATGTAGTATAATACATGAAGAAATCGAATAAAAAGAATAAACCAAAGAAAGAAGAATATGATGTCTGCTTTGAGCCAGATGATCTTATGATTATGGCTATCAATGAAGTAAACGATTTAAGATCTTTGGTTGAGCAACAAGGTTCTGTTATCGATAGCTTAAAAAATGATTTACTTTTACTAAAGAAAAAAAGACATGGCAAAAGACTACAAGATTAAATATAAAGACCCAGAAGACAATTCGCCTCATGTCAAGTACGTTCACGCAGTAGATGAAAATACTGCAAAAACAATGTTTGAGCATTCGTGGGTTCACGTTCACGGAGATAACTCTAATGATTGCCCAGAAATAGTTGATGTGGAAGTCCTTAATCATAGCGAGTCAGAGGAAAACTAATAAATATTTTACCTAACTTTCGTGCGACTTCGGTTGCAGGATCTTTTTGTCTTGACATTTCTCAAAAAATATGAGATACTTATGGTATCAAATGAGAAAACCAACACTAAACAAAGACGGCACTCTTCGTAAGCGTCGTACAACTAAAAACTCAAAATCCAATCCATTGGTAAGTCTACCTCTAGATCAGATTGAGCATCTTATGCCAGAAGGCGGGTGCGAAATTCCTGTAAGCGAGGAGTGGGTCAAGAGTAGGTTGTACGCTCAGTATATGCAAGACATGCAAGTCTCACATGATTTCAGCAAACTACAATCAGTAGAAGATAAAATAGAATACGCACTAACAGACTTAGACAATGAGTAAAGCATTCGATCATTTAATAGGACAAGAAAATGTCAAAAAGAAGCTGGACTTCTACCTCAAGGGCTTTGAGGCGACTAGTATATGCCCATTTCTTAATTTAGTCGGAGCAAAGGGTCTAGGCAAGACTTTATTTGCCAAGGAATTTGCAAAACATCTCAAAAATTCAGATGGCTCGACCAGACCATTTCTGGAGCTAAACTGCTCCACCATTAAGAACAACGAGCAGTTCTTTGAGCAAATCTTTCTACCACTGATCTTGAATAATGAGATCACAATTCTTTTTGATGAAGCCCACGCACTTCCGAAAGATCTGACCATGGCTTTTTTAACCATTTTTAATACAGAGAAGACGCACACCAAAGAATTTGTTTGGGACGAACAAACATTTACATTTGACTTCAAAAAGCAAACTTTTATTTTTGCGACTACAGAAAGCGACAAGCTTTTTCCTCCACTCAAAGATAGACTGAGTACAGTTGACTTTGAGCAATATTCAGAGGACGAGCTTGGTAAAATTATACAATTAAACTGCGAAGGAGTTTCTTTTTCCAATGAAGCGCTTCAAAGACTATCGACTACTGTTCGTGGAAACGCACGAAATGCAGTTATGCGATCAAAAGAAATAGTTCTTTATTGTGAGGCTGAAAATAATCCTAATTTTACAGAGCAAGATTTTGATAAGATTTCAGATCTTCTAGGAATTCTTCCGCACGGCATCACTTGTACGGAACAGCAACTTTTGCAAATTCTTCAAGAAAGAGGCAGTTGCACCCTGCAAACTCTATCTGCAGTAACAGGACTTAGCCCAACTTCAATCAGAAGAGATCACGAAGTTTATCTCTTAAGGAAAAACTTTATGCAGATTGATGGACAAAGGAAGATTACTAAATTCGGTAGGAATATCATTGAGTCAAAATAAATCTTGACTTTAGATTTAAATTATGTTAATATATAAAGACAATGAAAAGTAAAGAAGTATATGTTGTCACCAGAGATGGTCGTAGAATAGAAGAACAGAACTATGAAACTAATGAAGAAGCTAAAGCTAGGATGGACACATTAGTTAAGGTTCTAAAAAAGTGGAAAGATCCAGACTCAATGAGAGTCAAGATAGAAAAAACTTCTCAGCCAAAAAAGATTAAGTAAATAAAATGAGCGCGTTGTCTCTGTATAGAATTGCATATAATGCAGGTGAAGACCATTCTGCAATAAATAATTATTTTTATTATAATGCAATTAGTGCAGAACAGGCGGTGGCTTTTCATCAAGCAATGCTTGAAAGAAAAAAAGCAACAGGTCAAATACTTTCTGTCGAAAGACATAACCCATACTCCCAACAATGGGAGGACGAAAGTGGGCAACTAAAACGTAGGGGGGATGATCCCCCCGCAACCTAATATAATATATGAAAACCAACAAATATCGTAATCGGTTCGATACAACTGGAAAATGCTCTGAAGAAGGAGCTAACGCAGAAGCTACATTTGTAGCCCTTGCAACAAAAAGGGGATACTCCCCAAGAAAAACTTCTAAGCAAGATGACATGAGAAAGCATGTAGATTATGTTTTGAAGGCTAAAGGCAAGAGCGGAAAACCTGTTGAACTTGGAGTGGATGTAAAAGCCATGAAGAGAATTCAAAGAAGGGTTGTCAAAGGTGGAGAGCTAGCCAAAGTTCAAGATGAGTGGCATTGGATTGAACTTAAAAATGTGCAGGGAAAGCATGGATGGGTTTATGGAGAAGCTCATTTTATCGCCTTTGAGAGAGAGAACGATTTTATTTTGGTTAACAGGCAAGAACTTGTTGATTGGCTGGGATCATCTAAAAAAATTAGATATGATCTACCTTTCGTTACATTAGCTAAACTTGCCAAGTATAAAATTTATCAACGTAAGGGGAGAAGGGATGAGATTACTCAGATTAGAACAGAAGACCTTCTAAGCCTCAAGTCTGCGAAAATTTGGAAAAAATACTCAGAGGTTTCTGATGTAGAACCAATCGGCTAATGGGAGAAGCTCTCGAAATTATATTTAGAAGTGGCTGGACCTTTTGTGGGACAATTATTCTAATTATGTTCGTGGGCTGGGCATTAGCGATGCCATTCTACTGGTGGTATAAAATGAAACAACTTAATATGAGCCGATCCTATTGGCTACATGATTATGGTAATTAGTTTTAATTATGCCAAATCAGAATGATCTAGACTATACATACTTACAAATGGCAAACACTTGGTCTTCGCTTTCAAAAGCAAAGCGAAAAAAAGTCGGATGTCTTATTGTAAAAAATGGTTCAATTATATCTGATGGCTACAATGGAACCCCTAGTGGATTTGACAACAACTGCGAAGATCTATTTCCAGCGGTTGGAGGAAGAATACTAATTGACGATGAGGGAGAGATGGTAGAGGGCACTTTTGATTTAAGAACCAAGCCAGAAGTTCTTCACGCAGAAAGCAATGCGATTACTAAGCTAGCGAAGTCTACTCAATCTAGCCAAGATGCAACCATGTATATAACAATTGCGCCCTGCCTAGAATGCTCGAAACTGATAATTCAGTCGGGCATCAGGCGGGTCGTTTTTGGAGCCCATTATAGATCAAAACAAGGAATTAATTTATTAAAGAAATCAAATATAGAAATATTACATTATGGATGTAGGTTTTAAAAAACTAAATAAAGATGCACGAATACCGAGCTATGCTCATATAGGAGATGCAGGAATGGATCTTACTGCGGTTTCGCTAGAAAAGTCAAATCATTATTGGGAGTATGGGACTGGATTGTCTATGCAAATTCCAAGAGGATATGTCGGATTTTTGTTTCCAAGATCAAGCATTTCAAAAAAAGATCAATATTTAAAAAACTCCGTTGGAGTCATTGACTCTGGATACAGAGGAGAAATAAAGATTAGGATGAGCATTCCTCATTTAGGAGCGCCACACTATAAAGTTGGAGACAGGGTAGCCCAGTTAATTGTAATGAAATTATCTTGGGTTGATGTCACAGAGATTAAAGACCTTGATGATTCAGAAAGAGGGTCTGGCGGATTTGGAAGTAGCGGAGAATAAAGCTTGACATTACCTCGAAAATATGTAATAATATACTCTTAACAAAAACACATGAAAGATATGGAAAATAATAATACAGAAAAATACTTCCTAGTTTACAGGAACGAAGATAACGAAGTTAAGACTTACGAAATTGGTCGCCCAGACCTTAGCGAGTCATTTGGAAATAAGAACGAACACCGACATAATGTTGGTTTTAAGGCATACTGCTTTGCACGAGAAGACTTTCGCTCTTTTCGGCATGACAGGATTGTCTCTCTCGCTAGGGCATAACCTATGAGAGGTGCAATTTTAGACTATTGCCTAAATAAATTCATGCCATTCGTTGTTCTTGGGGCTCTGCTAATTATAAGCTTCGAGCCGAACAATTGGATACCATACGCTATCTTTGCACTAACAATTTTTATAGAACGATTCAGTTTTAAAGTTGGCTATTCGGTTGGCTTCTGTGAGAAGCATGATCTTGTACCAAACACAAAAGAAGATGCTTAATGAGCAAAAGTCAATCGGGCAAAGGAGATTCTCCACGAAATATATTCTCTAATAAATATAGAAAAAATTACAGAGATATAGATTGGTCAAAAAAGAAACCAAAGAAAAAAAATGATCTACTTCGTGGACAATTTCCTAAGCCCAAGCCTTCTAAATAATTTTTTAGAAGATCAATCTCAATTTATAACTTTCCCAACTTCTGGAAAAACTTTTTGGGTAAGACCTTCTTACGAAGAATTTGACAATTATGTAATCGAAAGAATATCAAAAATTGAGCAGAGAAAAATAAAAAATATTCTATCTTTTTTTCGAGAGGCTAAAGAGGGGCAGGATGATGAATGGAGAATACACAATGACTCTATTATTAATGGAGAGCAACCAGACAGGGCAATTGTTTTATATATGCAATCGGAGGAGTCGAAAGAATTAAATGGGACGGCATTTTGGGAACACAAAAAATATGGAGAAGTTTATAAAGAAAGCGGGTATCAGGAAGATGAAAAAGATTTAATTGAGGGCTCCAATAAAATAGAGGACTTTACGCTAAAATCAATTATTGGCTATAAACAAAATAGATTGCTATCATATCCATCGAATTATTATCATAGCAAATACCCAAGAGAGTTCAAAGAGCCTAGAAGGGTTTTCGTGATGTTTTATAAAATACTATGAAGTTTAACGAATACTACAAACACTATCTAAGCCTACATCAAAACAAAACTTGCAGGCTATTACATTTTGTTGGTCAATGGGCTACGATATTTTTTATTTATATTATCATTAAATATGAATTGTGGCTATTGATACTTCTCGCTCCATTTGTTGTATATCCATTTGCTTGGAGTGGTCATTATTTCTTTGAGAAGAATGAACCCGCAGCCTTCAAGAATCCTTGGATGGCAAAACTTGCAGACTGGAGAATGTTCTGCGAAATAATCATTGGAAAAGTAAAATTATTTTAATGAAATACAAGGTAAACTTTGAGAAAGAAGACTTAATAAATATTTATGTCAAGCAATGGGTTTTGATGTGGTGCGAGAAATACCATCCCGAAGCATTTCAAAAAGCTGAAGAATTTGTTAAGAATGTTCTTGACAATAAGTAAGTAGCGTGGTATAATAAATGCCGTATGAACATCAAGACAGCAATACTAATCGGCTTTATAGCTCCGTTGGCTTATATACTTTTCGGGTACAGGGAAAGCGATTCTCCCCCAGAGATAAACAAAATTATATTTGAAGAGCCTAAAGAGCACGAAAAGCCTACTAAGCCCGAAAGAGAAGTAATCTTAATAGAAATAAACTCTGTTCCTCCACCATTTGATCTAGCGGGGAACCACCCATATGTACTATGGATTAATGGAGCCAAAATTAATGCAAAAAAACAAGATATAATTAATTTTGTAAATAAAATTGGTATGGAAAATATTAAGCCAATGACCACCTCAGACATACATAATGGATGGATTGAGCCTCATTTTTTCGAGAAGGTTGACTCCGATCTGCAATGAAAATAACCAAAGAACTGAAACACGCCACTTTTGAATATGACGAAGAGGCGAAAGAGTTTAATATTTTAACAAAACCATTTGGAGAGTCTACTACAGGAAGAAATAGTATTACCTTAAATAAGGTTTATGCTTTCGCATTTATGCGTTTTGTGGTGAGAATGGCTCAAAGGAATTGGCTAAGAAATGCAAATAAAAGTGCCCCATGCCCATTGGATGATATAACAGAAGAAATAACAGATGATCCTGATCAAACAGAATTTTCTTTTGAATAAGAAAGCTCTTGACAATAAAAAAATAATTTGATATAATTTCTATATGATACTAGGACTTACATGCATTAGCGAAGAGCTAAAACTAAAAGACAAAAAGAAATATTCTTTTCGTACAATGACTCGTAAGAGGTTTAACGACCTCGGTAGAGATGAAGCGATAAAACAATTGTCTGAAAGAATTTTGCACAACGCAACAACTACAAGGTACATTGTTAAGCATTGTTCGCTAAATAATATATTTCATTACAGACTTAGCTCTGCTCTGTTTCCGCTTATCACAGATAATCAAACAGATGTTTCACTAGAAGACCTTGCAGACCTAACCAAGATCAAGGAAGAGTTGGCTTTTGCGGGTCAAATTGCACAAAAATTTAATATATCTATCGGTTCTCACCCCGATCAGTTCAATGTTCTTGCATCTACTAATGAGGATGCGGTAAATAGAACGATAAATGAACTAAATTTCCAAGCAAGTGTTCTTGATATGGTAGGTTTGCCTCAAGATCATACTGCTCCAATGAACATTCATATTAATTACACCCCGAAATCAGACGAGGGTTTAGGAATGGTTGCAGATAGATTTTACAATAATCTTATGCGTTGCGATGCAGGAGTATTCAATCGACTAACTATCGAAAACGAAGACAAAGGTTTCTTTAATGTAGATAATTGCATTAAATTTAGTGAATACTTATTTCACAAATATGGATGCAACTTACCTGTTTGCTATGACAATTTACATGACTTTTGTAACCCATCAGAAGAAAACAATATTATATTGCAAGCAGAGCGTTGTGCTTATACATGGATAGATCAAAGAGAAGTTTCGGGAGGACTTAATCATTTTATTTCTCCTGTTTTTCATTGGTCAGAAGGAAAGCCCGAAAAGCCAAGGGCACACGCAGACCACTTTGCTCTTGGAAACTTTCCTCCGCATATTTCTATCAACCCCGACCAACCCGCCAAGTGGGAATGCGAAGTTAAGCAAAAAGACCTTGCCATCAAATTACTTCAAAAAAGTCTTGACAGAAGACCACAACCCGTGGTATAATATACTCATGCAAGAAAATGTAATATACGATAGTTATACAGGTAGTTACTGGTTTATAGATATTGAAACCGAAGAGTGGGTTGAGCTTCTAGAAGAAGACCTAGACGGAGAAGCTTATTGGATTTGAATGAAAAAACTATGGCTGATATGGGCAAGAACGCTGGATCATAGGGTTGGAAAAACTGACGAAGATCAGCCCGATATTCCGATCCTTTCCCTAAAAGAAGCTAGATGGAGTTTAATAATGAGAACAATTATTGTGTTAACAAATATGATAACCTGTGGATTTATAGTAGCAAACATAATTAAAAATTGGTAAATGAAAATATTATATAAAAATTGGTTTATTCACAATGTCTTTGGGCATTCTATCTCGGAACTCCTTTATTGGATTATAATTCCATTTGGAGGAGCAACAAGAGCAAGCAGGGCTTCTGTTTGGTTCCACGATATTACTTGCCCAAATAAAGGACACAATTATAAAGCAAGCAAAGACAATAATTATTGCGGAGATTAATGCAAACATTACATAATACTAAAAATTGCAATTATAGAAGATTTTTGCATTTTCAATTAAAGCACGGCAAAATAAGCGGTAAGTTTTATAAGTTTCTTTGCAGAAACTTTCCTTATCGAATTAATGCAAGAGAGGTTACAAGATGTGTCGGCATGGTTCTTGATGGCAGAATGACTGAAAATAAAGCTATTACTACTCTAAAAAGAGCAACCACCGAACTTAAACGACAAAAAGAAATGTACCAATCAAATATAGAGTGCAGAAAGAAAATAGGTTGTAAGCAAATAAACTAAATGGATGTCGAGCAGAGATCACTTAAATATATAGAGTATCATATGTTTGAAACATTTGATCCAATATTTCTCAATCAGACGCAAGTAAATGGTTTGTGGCATAGTGACAATGGGTATCCTAGATATGAGAGTATTATTGAAAATGCAGAAGGTCAAGAGGGCAATCTTGTTTCTTATCTATTCCCTCCATTTGACCCCGATTCAGACGAATACGATACATATGAATTTAATGCTTGACATTTAACAATTTTTATGGCATAATATATATATGAATACAACAAAAGAAGAATTAGCAATGCTTGAAGCGTGTCAAGATTCATTCGAGTGGAATGAAGTGTGCGATAAAATTGTTTCGGCTAGGTCTAACGAAGAGTTCCCGCCCGATTGGAAATCTGTAGTAATAGATTCGGGATTGATGAATAGAATTCGATCTCGTTGGGATGCCAAAGCAAAGCGTAGAACTTCTAGACTTTCCATTGATGATATTTGTGAGCATTTTTCCGATGGAAAGATGGATGAATGATAATTTTTATAAAGATGCAGAATTAATGCATTTATTCTGCAAACTCAGCAAAGAAGAGTTTTTAAACAAAAACCAACACATTACAGAATACGAATATAATGCAACTAGATGCATATGGAGAGATAAAGGAATGAGAACAACAGAAAGACAAACAAGAGAAGACGAACCAACAATTGAAGATATGCGTTGGGATATCGCAGAGCATGAGGCTATGAATATCCAAACCAAGGACTTGATAGACCACCTCTATTATGGAATGCAAGGGCTAGAAGAGATGCCTGATATTGAAATTCGTGACGAATGGAATACGCTTTTTGGGGACGCAGAATAAATGGAAGAACTAGTTGAGTTATGGGATTTATCTTGGGGAGATGGAATTCTATTTATATTCATATTGATGGGTCTATATACTTACAAAGTTTGGATAGATAATAAATTTAAAAAATGAGTGAAAATATTCACATAAGAGAAGCTATACTTTTAATAAAAAGTGCCTGCCTTGAACACATGAATGTTTTGCGTTTAAAAGGAGAAGTAAATCAATACAACAAATACTCTGATGCAATCGGGGTTTTTGATGATTGGATGCAATACATACAAAATAAAGAAGAAGAAGAGGCGATGACCAACGGAGATTGGGAAAATGATATATATGACCACTCCGAAGAGCGGGAGAGAGATCGTCTACTTGGAGAACAAGAAAAGTTGGACAGAAGATATGAGTAGTGCATCAATGAACTCCCATAAATCTTTTAATTTTGTTCACAAGATTCACTCCACTATAGCCTCGCCATTAATTGACATACATTACTCCAAGGATAAGATTCACAATAGAATTTCGTACAAATTCTGGAGAGAAATAACCGCCACTATAGCGAGCAAGAACCTTTCTAATGAACAAAAGGTGAGAGCTATACATTTAATCATAAACGAGAGAATGATGTTCAACACGGAAAAGCAAGCGGGCTTTGATGCGGAGTCCGCAGAGCAGGCAATTTTAGATATTTTGTCTTGACATTCGTGGGAAAATATGAGATAATATAACAATGTTAGAAAAAATACTAGATGTACTAGAAAAGTGGAAAGACCTTCAGCCAAATATGGCAAGCGAGCATTGCAGGTCGCTATTAGCAAAAGACTTGAATGATGCACTTGAAGAACATATCAATCAAGTGATTGAAGATGTTGTCTGCGGAGCAAATAAGTAATGTCTTACGAAGAGTTTGAAGACGATACTTTTACCATCGCAGAGTTGGTTGTAGATATGCACCATCTTGTAGATGAGTGCATGGAAAATAAGTATAAAATTTATACAAAAGAAGATCAAAATATAGTCCAAAAAAGAATGGATATGCTCCTAAAGCAAGGAACTTTTTGGATTTTAAGAGACAATAAAGAAAGGTATATTTATGACTTAAATGAATTTATAGCTTGGCTATGTGAATTCATGGAAACAAAGGAAATGGAAAATGATTAAATCAAAAATGGAACAAATAAATAGTATGGATATTATGTGTGCAACGGAAGTAGAAGAATTTTTCTATAAAGATACAGATGAACCTGTCGAAGAAGGAGAGCCTGTCGGCTTGGATATTGATTCTCCATTTGAGGTAGAGTTTGTACTATTTTCAAATATTTATTGGAATCCAAACAAATATGATTATGAGTAAAATAATTTTAATTTTATCTATCACTATTTTTTCGGGATGCTCGTATACAGGGACACCAATAGTGTACGATACAGATTTATATTATGTTAATCATGCACCACACCCACAAGGATGTGAGTGTTGCTTAATTAAATAAATGAAAACTTATCAAGTACCATGTTGTTGGCAAGTTTATACTTGGGCAAATGTAGAGGCAGATTCCTTTGATGATGCAATAGAAAAAGCTCAAGGAGACTTGAAGTATTCAATCATGGATAAAAATAATCCGATTTATGTTCAAGGAAGTTTTGAAATGGACTATGAAGTAATTAAATACGAAAAAGAAAAGGAATGCAATAAATAAGGTGTAAAATATATTACACCATGACATTTCGAGAACTA
>TARA_B100000674_G_scaffold348908_2_pt1 | contig 12993 bp, 9 predicted proteins | sample TARA_B100000674 | Tara Oceans TARA_B100000674 (sample SAMEA2622759) | marine metagenome | biome: marine biome (ENVO:00000447); feature: surface water layer (ENVO:00002042); material: "saline water (ENVO:00002010), including plankton (ENVO:xxxxxxxx)" | depth 5 m
GCGGGCAAAAACAAACAGTTCCCCAGCGACGATGCAAAGCTGTGGTTTGAGCGCATGCGCGACAAAGGCTGGACAGTACCCGAATGGCCCAGCGAATTGGGCGGTGGCGGCCTCGATGAGCGCCAAGCCAAAGTCCTGAAAGAAGAAATGAAGGCACTGGGTTGCCGCACCCCGCTTTTTGACCTCGGCATTTGGATGCTTGGGCCCGCCGTACTCGAGTTTGGTAACGACGAGCAAAAGCAGGAACACATTCCCAAAATTGCGCGCGGCGACGTGCGCTGGTGCCAGGGCTACTCAGAACCCGGCGCTGGCTCCGATTTGGCCAGCCTGCAAACCCGCGCCGAAGATATGGGCGACCACTTTTTGGTCAACGGCTCGAAAATCTGGACAACCAATGCCGACAAAGCAGACTGGATTTTCTGCCTGGTCCGCACAGACCCAGACGCAAAAAAACAAGAAGGCATCAGCTTCCTACTCATCGACATGGATGATCCGGGTGTCACCACAACACCGATTGAGTTGATCAGCGGCGAATCCGAGTTTTGCCAAACCTTCTTTGACAATGTGAAAGTGCCCAAGGCCAACTTGATTGGCGAACTGAACAAGGGCTGGTCGGTTGCCAAAGCGCTGCTCAAGCACGAGCGCAAGCTGATGTCAGAAATCGGTGGCGATACCCCTGGCCCCAGCTTTGGCCCCGTTCAAGCGGCTCTGGAATATGTCGGCACAGATGAAAACGGCAAGCTCAAAGATGCGGCGCTACGCGACCAGCTGGTGCGCCATGAAATGGCTTACCGCGCCATTGGCCTGACGCATTTCCGCACCTTTGAAGAGCGCATGAGCGGCCAGGCCGACAGCAATGTACCGCTCATTATGAAGTACGTGGGTACGGAAGAAGGTAAGCGCAAAGAAGAACTGTTACTCGCGCTGCTTGGTCACCAGGCACTCGGTTGGGACGGCGACGGCTTTAACGAAGACGAAAAGCTGACGACGCGCGGCTGGCTGTTCTCAAAAGCACTCTCTATTGCCGGTGGCACATCAGAAGTGCAACTCAATATTATTGCCAAGCGTGTCCTTGGCTTGCCTCAGCAGTAATTAAGGGAGCCCAACATGGCACTGGTACTTAATGAAGAACAACGCCTGCTCAAGGACACCGCCAAGGATTTTTTGAGCGAAAACATGCCGGTAGAAGCGCTGCGCACGTTGCGCGACAGTGACGATCCAACCGGCTACTCCCAGCAGCAATGGCAGCAAATGTGTGAACTCGGCTGGGCCAGCATTGTCCTGCCCGAGCAGTACGATGGCCTGGATTTTGGCTTTATGGGCCTGGGCGCAATCATCGAAGAAAGTGGCCGTACGCTGGCCGCATCCCCCCTGCTAAGCACCGTTGTGCTCGGCGCGTCGGCAATTCTGCTGGGCGGCAATGAAGAGCAAAAATCCTCGTTGCTTCCCAAGGTTGCCAGCGGCGAGCTCACCCTCGCTCTCGCCCTCGAAGAGGGGCACCACCACGCACCACTCGATACCGCAATGGCGGCAGAAGCCCACGACGGCGGTTTCCGCCTGAATGGCAATAAAAGTTTCGTTGTCGACGGGCACAGTGCAGATAAGCTGGTCGTGGTTGCGCGCACCAGCGGAACAGCCGGTAGCGCTGATGGCTTGAGCCTGTTTCTCGTAGACGGCGATGCCAAAGGGCTAACTCGTCAGCGCCGTAAAATGGTCGATAGCCGCGGCGCTGCTGCCCTCAGTTTCGATAACGTGGACGTCTCAGCCGATGCGCTTATCGGCGAGCTGGGCCAGGCCTGGCCAGTTCTGGAGGCGGTACTTGATCGCGGCCGCGTTTGCCTAGCAGCAGAGATGCTCGGTGGCGCGCTCGAATGCTTTGAGCGCACCGTGGAGTATTTAAAAGAGCGTGACCAGTTCGGCGTAAAAATTGGCAGTTTTCAAGCCCTGCAGCATCGCGCATCGCTGATGTATATCGAGCTTGAATTGGCAAAATCGGTGCTCTTTGATGCCTTCTCTGCCATTGATGACAAGCGTGCGGACTTGCCTCAGCTTGCCAGCTTAGCCAAAGCGCGTATGAATGACGTTTTCGAGCTGGTAACAAACGAGGCTGTGCAGATGCACGGTGGCATCGGTGTGACGGACGAGCTCGAAATCGGCTTTTTCCTGAAACGCTCTCGCGTAGCGACCCAACTATTGGGGCACAGCGGCTTCCATCGCGACCGCTATGCCTCACTGTGTGGCTACTAAGGCGCGAAGCAAAAAGGGCATCGAGAGATGCCCTTATCACTACTTAGTCGCCGCAAGCCCTCGTCTTTCCATTCGCCGTAAAAACACCCCAATAACTGCCGCGTAAAGCGAGTCGCCGAGTAGCTTATCCTCTACCCCGCTGTCTATGCTGGGATTATCATTGACCTCAATGACCACCACCCGACTTCCCTGCTGCTTGATATCCACACCATAAAAACTGTTGCCAATAAGCTGACAGGCACTGACCGCTGCACGCAATACGTCGGCTGGGACATCACTGATCGGCACCGCATCAAATCCACCTGATTGGCTTCGCTTGCCGTGACGGTAAATCTGCCAGTGTTTTTTCACCATGTAATAACGACAAGCAAATAACGGTTGGCCGTCTAATACCCCAATACGCCAGTCGTATTCGGTATACATAAACTCCTGCGCAAGAAGCAGCGCCGACTTATCCAGTAGTCGCTGCGCTTCCGCACACAGCGCTGCCAGGCTGTCGACTTTAACCACCCCTTTAGAGAACGCACCATCGGGCACCTTTAACACCAGGGGTAAGCCAAGTGCGTCTATCAAGCGCTGCGCTTCCGACTCACTGCCACTTCGCAAATACTCCGTCTTCGGTACAGCAACCGCGTTCCGCTTTAGTAAATCAGCAATATAGATCTTGTTCGTGCATCGTAAGATCGACTGAGAGTCATCGATAACCACTAGGCCTTCCGCTTCCGCGCGTTTGGCAAAGCGGTAACTGATGTTCGCTACCGACGTTGTGGTGCGGATAAACAAACCGTCGTACTCTGCCAGCCGCGAATAATCCGCTCTTCCAATCAGCTCCGCACAGATACCGTATTTTTCCGCGACACGGATAAATTTCCGCAGGGCGGCGCCGTCGCTAGGCGGCATCGCCTCCTCGGTATCGACCAGAATCGCCAGGTCATAGCGGAAACGCTTTTGCGCGGGTGCCGGCCGCCATAGTTTTTGACTAAAGCGCTCAAAGCACGCCGCGAAGCTGTCTTGCTCAGTGCTCGACGACAAGGCCCGCAGCGACGCGGCCTGTAATTTATCCATACGCCAACCCTGGCGATACACCATGCGCAGCTCAAGAATCGGGCAGGGAAAATGTTGGAATGCCGAGCGCGCAAGGTCGGCATATTCTGGCTCCAAAGTCTCGCCGAACCAGCATCGCAACTGTTTCACCTCGCCCGGCTGCCCCGGTGCAAGCGCGGCAAGCGTCGGCAACATGCCCTGCCACTGAATAGACGACAGCGGCTTTGCCGACAATTCCGTCAGGGTTTTCAGCGATGGAATAACATGATGCCCGCGGGCTTCAGCCAACAGCGAGCAATAGTAGCCGCTACCGAGATAGCGGTAGTTCCGGCACAGATTAACGACCCTGACGCGCTCGCGAGTCGTTCCAAGACAAAGATAATCATCGAAACTGATGACCGAATGGCTGGGATAATAAGGCCCCCAGTCGCGCACATCATCGACAACAATAACTAAACGGGACATCGGCTCCATGCTCCCAAAATGCTCTCCCCATGCGGGATCAGCGACCGTCTATGCGGTGGCAAAAGCTGCGGCATTCTGCGACCAGTGCAACAGCGAAACAAGCACTATTTTATGTTGTAGACGGCAAATAATGCGCAGTATGATCCGCACATGCGCCGCCATCTGCGGTATTTGTCGAGTCTGCCCCATGTCGCCGTGTATTCGCCCCGCTAGCCCCATAGATTTGCCGGCACTGGTCGAGCTGGAACGACACTGCTTTAGTAGTGACCGGATCTCCCAGCGCAGCTTTAAAGCGTTCATCCGCCACGGCGCCCACCAATTGCTCGTCTGTCGTGAAGCTGACAAACTGTTGGGCTATGCATTGCTACTGTTTCGCCGTGGCACCCTTCTGTCCCGGCTTTACTCACTCGCCGTCGCCCCCGACCAACGCGGTAAAGGCGTCGCGATGTTATTACTCGACGCAGCAGAACAACTCGCCCGCGACAGGCAAAGTGTTTTTCTTCGCCTTGAAGTCAGAGAGGACAATGCCGCCGCAATTTCCCTGTACAACCGCCGTGGCTACCGCACTTTTGGCCATGTCAGTGACTACTACGCCGATGGTTGCAGTGCCGTACGTATGGAAAAGCGACTGCTAACACCCGCGCAGCGCCGCGCGCACTCACCCCACTACTACCGGCAGACCACGGGTTTTACCTGCGGCCCCGCCAGCTTGATGATGGCCATGCGAGACCTGGATCCGGCATCGCCCTTTTCCCGGCGCGAGGAGCTGCAAATCTGGCGGGAAGCCACCAGCATCTATATGGGTAGCGGTCACGGTGGCTGCACACCACAAGGCTTAATGTTGGCGGCGCTGCGCCGAAAATTTAACGCCACGCTCTTTATTAGCGATACGGCCCCCGCCTTCATCGACAGCGTTCGCTCGCCCTCCAAGCGCCAGCTTATGCAGCTGGTTCACGACGATTTTATGGCGCAGTTGACGGACTATAAGGCGGATATTCGGGTCAATAAGCTCGACACACCGGCCCTGCAGTCGCTATTGATTGAAAACCGTCACGTTATCGCACTGATCAGCACGTGGGCACTCGACCGCCAACGCATGCCTCACTGGGTATATGTGTACCGAGGAGAGGAAAATACGGTGTATATCAATGACCCCGACAGCAACACCTGTCGTGGCCAATCCTTAGACAGCAGCAAGGGCCACTGGCAGTCTGAGATTGAATACCACCGCGTGCCAATATCACTTGAACAATTCAGCAACATGGCAAGCTTTGGCAAACGTCGTCTACGCTGCATATTAACGCTACAAAAATGAGGCTGTGATGACATCAGACGCCACAAGTTATAAAACAGCGCTGCGCGCGCGCTCGGATGAGCTGATCCGCATTCAAAAGCCAATATTGATACTCGATGCGATCAAGTGGCCCCATGATGTGGAGAAACGTTTTTTTGAGAACGGCGCCAACGCGCTGCCGACCGTGTGCCGTGAAGACTACCTGCGCAACAACCCTCTCAGTTTTAACGCGGCAGAGATTGATGCACAACTGAAAAACTTCCAACAACGGCTCGATAGTGCCCTGGGACACGGCGATGCCCTCGGCCAAATTCTTTGGCAAACCGCCGAACAGTACCGCAGCGTGGTTGACCTACTGGAGCACCGTGGCCAAAAGGCATTCCTGACCGCCAGCCGGCGGCTTTATGGCTCCGCACGCGATCGTCTGCGGGGTGACAGCCTGCCGCTTATCGACATGGGTAAGCGCTTGTGCAGCATTTTTTCCCTTCCCGCCGCCCACCATCTTGCATCCCCCTACCCCAAGGTCATCGATGCGACTGGCGCAGTGGAAATGCTCTCCCAACGACTCAAGCCCTTTTTTCCAGATACCGCTTTCACCGTTCGGGAAACAGATGGCATCGTGTCTGATGCCTCAGCCGGGGGCGACTGCATCAAAATCAATCGCCACGCGCAGTTCTCCCTTCTCGATATACAAGTTTTGGAGGTTCACGAAGGTTGGGTGCATGTCGGCACCACGTTAAATGGTCGCCGCCAGCCATGGGCCAGCTGGCTCAGCGTCGGCTCTCCCCGTATTACTGCCCTCCAAGAGGGCTTAGCAGTGCTTATCGAGACACTGACGTTTAGCTCTTTTCCCGGGCGCGCGCGAAAAATCAGCGACCGTGTAGTGGCCATCGATATCGCAGAACAAGGGGGCGACTTTCTCGATGTATATCGGCACTTTGTTAGCCAGGGCCTCAGCAACAAGGAAAGCTACAAAATTGCCCAGCGGGTATTCCGCGGTGGAATGGTGGAAGGCGGCGCCTGTTTCACCAAAGATTTGAGCTACGTCAGGGGCTTTGTCGAAACGGTAAACTTTATTCGCAGCGCGATCCTCAGTGACGTGCCGGAAATACTACCGATGCTGTTTGTAGGCAAGGTGTCCCTGGAGGACGTCCCCCGTCTCTACCCCTATTGCCAGGAAGGCATCATTGAAGCGCCGCATTATCTGCCGCCTATGTTTCGAGACCTAAATGGCTTGTACGTGTGGTTTGGCTTATCTAGCGGGCTGGCGGATATCAATATTCACAGTGTCCAGGAGCACTTTCAAACACTTTTCGAGCACTTGAAAGCCGCTCCGGACGCTATACATAGCACCAAGTGCGATTAGCCATAAAAACACGCGTAGGCACTGGTCTCTTCCACTTTCAAATCAAACGCGCTGTTGGCCGGTACATCGAAAGATTGCCCGGCGCTAAAGCGCTGCCAATCGCTGGAACCCGGAAGCAATACAACCAGCGCGCCAGTAATGACTTGCATGCGCTCCGCCGCTTCGGTGCCAAAGCGGTATTCACCGGCTTCCATAACACCCACCGAGACCGGCTGGGATTTTCCTTCAAAACCCAATGACTGAACTTTTTCGTCAAAATAGCTGTTGTGCTTGATCACGACACACCCTCTTTTTCAATTAAGGCGCGATCATACCCGTCGCGCCCCGCTTCGGCCAGTACGCCACCCTCAGCGGAAGACGTGGCGCGGTGGTCTCGCCCTATGTAGTGGTACATGGCCGGCACAACGAACAAGGTAAACAGCGTGCCGATGCTCATTCCCGAGGCGATAACCATACCTAGCGAAAAACGCGATGCCGCACCGGCACCACTGGCAACCAGCAGTGGCAACATCGCCATCACCAGCGCCGCCGTGGTCATCAGAATAGGACGCAAACGAATCGACGCGGCCTCTTCTATGGCTTCGCGCTTGGACACGCCCTGCTCCTGCAACCTGTTTGCAAAATCCACCATCAAGATACCGTGTTTGGAGATCACCCCAATCAGGGTGACTAGGCCAACCTGGGTATAGATATTCAGGGTCATACCGGGGAACGTTGTCAGCTGCATACCGTTAGTCAGTGCAAAAATATTAATGCACAGCAACGCGCCACATACCGACATAGGCACGGTCACCAGAATGATCAGCGGGTCCCGGAAAGACTCGAATTGCGCCGCCAAGACGAGGTAAATAATCAGCAGGGCAAAGGCAAAGGTTCCCACCAATGCTCCGCCCTCTTGCTTGAACTGCCGAGAGCTCCCCGCGTAGTCCAGTTGAAAGTTGGCGGGCATAATATCGTTGGCAATACCTTCAAGCAGGGCCAGCGCCTCGCCCTGTGAAACATCGGGGCGCGGCACAGCAATAATCGTATTCGCATTTAATTGCTGGGCATGGGGTATTGATCTTGGCTTGGTTCGCTGCACAACCTCGACGAGTGTGGAGATTGGAATCAGGTCGCCGCTTGCCGCACGCGTGTAGTACCCGGTCAATTGCTGAGGATTCAGGCGCTCCTCGCGCTCAACCTGGGCAATGACTTTGTACGAGCGCCCCATGTACGAAAAACGATTCACCTCTGCACCCGCCATCATCGCACTCAGATCTAAGCTCAGGCTTTGCATGTCAACGCCAAGTAGACCGGCCTTGTCTCTGTCGACGATAATTTCGGCCTCGGGGCGATCGAAATTTAACTGCGAGGCCACGTAGAAAAAGCGCTTACTGGCCATCGCACGCTTAACCAGCTCATCGCCCACTTCCGCCATCAGCTGCGGCTCAGCCGTCGACTTGAGAATAAACTCCACGGGATAGCCCTGCCCTGGAGTTGGCAGCGGTGGCGGCTGGAATGTCGCCAGGCGTAGCGGCGCCACTGACTCCATGCTCATACTCAAGTCGTTAGCGACATCCCCCATTGTCTTGGTCCGAGCGTCCCAGGGTGTGCCAATCAAGCCGATAAAGCCTTTATTGCTTTCACCACTTTCTGAGATGGTGAAGGCAAACGTATGATCCACATTGGGGTGCTCCAACGCCAAATTCTGAGCGGCCAAAAAGGCATTGGTAAAGTACTCTGGCGATGCATAGCCGTCGCCCTCAGCAATGACGCCAGCAAAGCCTAAGTCTTCGGCCGGCGCCAATTCGTTATCACTGCTCTGGTAGAGGAAATAACACGATACCAGCACCACCAAACCGAATACGCCAATCACATTGACCTGATCCATCGCGGAGTGGAGTCGTTGCTTATAGCCCTGGCGCCAGTACTCGAACTTCTCATCTAGGAAACGCTCCAGACGACTGCTACCCGATTCATCGTGCGACTGCAGTATTTTTGCGCACATCATCGGTGTTAACGTCAGGGCAATAACGCCGGAAATCAATACCGCGCCCGCCAGGGTAAAGGCGAACTCGGTAAACAGTTTTCCCGTCATTCCGGTTAAGAAACCAATCGGTGCATACACTGCCACCAGGGTAATTGTCATCGCAATCACCGGCCCCAGAAGCTCGCGCGCGCCGACCAAGGCAGCCTTAGATGGCTCCATGCCCTCTTCAATATGACGATGGATATTTTCCAGCACGATAATCGCATCATCGACCACCATGCCGATGGCCAAGACCATCGCCAATAGCGTTAGCAGATTGATCGAGAAACCCATCGAGTACATCAAAAATAGGGCGCCTACCAGCGACAGCGGTACAGTCACCGCCGGGATCATTGAGCTGCGCAGTGAACCCAGGAACAAGAAGATGACCAGAATAACGATAATGACCGCTTCGATCAGTGTTGCCTGTACATCGCTGATTGCCGCGTTGACATAGACCGTGCTGTCATAGGAAATATTCGCCTCAATACTCTCCGGCAAAGCGCGGTGAATACGCGGCCACATTTCGCGTATCTCCGCAGTCACGTCGAGCAAGTTCGCATCCGGGCGCACCTCAATACCGATAAACAGGCCTGGCTCGGCATCCCAGTGCGCCACATAGTCGTAGCTCTCATCGCCGAACACCACATCGGCGACATCGCGCAAGCGCACTAGCTGCGTTCCTTCACTGCGCAGCACAAGGTCTCTAAATGCCTCTACTGTGCTCAAATCTGTATCTGCAGAAATGCCGACTTTAACGTACTGCCCTTTCGTTTCTCCCACGGCTGATAGAACGTTTTGCCGCTTAACTGCTGAAAAGGCCTCGCCCGGTGTCATGTTGTGCGCCGCAAGACGTTCCGGGTCAAACCAGATCCGCATGGCGTAATTCCTGCCGCCGAGTATCACTGCACGCTCTACACCGCTAAGAGCAGATAGCTCCGGTTCAACAACCCGCGCCACATAATCAGTAATTTGCGCTTTGCTCAGCGTCTCGGAATAAAACGACAGGTACATCGCCGCGTTGTCACCGGCACCCGCTAACTGAATAACAGGGTCCTCACTGCCTTCCGGTAGCTGGCTGCGCAGCTTATTCACTTTTGCGGATATTTCGGTCAGCGCCTCATTGGGGTCCTTGTCAATTTTCAGGTTCGCCGAGATGCTGGACAATCCCTGAGCAGAATTGGAGGTAAGAAAATCAATACCATCTGCTGACGCTATCTCTCGCTCCAGCGGCGTGGTGATGAAACCTTCGACAAGCTCTGGGTCTGCCCCCGGATAAACCACCGAGATACTGATCCGCGCATTTTGAATTTCAGGGTATTCACGCACGGTCAAATCCTGTGCTGCGCGCAAGCCCAGTAGAAAGATCACCAAGCTGACCACAATGGCCAACACGGGTCGTTTAACAAAGATATCTGTGAAATGCATGACGCCTGTCCTTGTTAGTGGCGTGGGAGAGTCATCAACTTCTTTAGAGGCCATCAACCTATTTTATGGCCATCAAGCTATTTATCGCCGATCACCCCTGCGGGGGGGCAGGCATCAAGCTAGGCTCGGGACGAAGCGTGTTATCAATCGTAACCGGCTGACCACTGCGCAGCTTTAACAACCCAGTACTGGCGACTTCGTCGCCTTCTTTAACCCCTGAAATGACTTCAATAAAATCACCGCGAGCCTCTCCCAAGGTAACGAAGCGTTGAATGACATCCAGGGCCTCGGCGTCGCCACCTTCCTGTTGACGAATAACGAAAACGGAATCGCCGTAAGAGCTGTATTGAATAGCGGTTTTTGGCAAAACCAGTACCTGCGTCGGCTCTCCCAGGTTCACCGTAACTTTTGCAAACAAGCCCGGTTTCAGCACTTTTTCAGGATTGGCGAATCGCGCACGCACATCAAAGTTACGCGTTTGTGCATCAATTTTGGGTTCCACGGCGATAATCTCGCCACTGAACTGGCGGCCACCCAACGCGTCGACAACGATCTCGATCGTTCTGCCAGGGTTCACCTTGCCCAACTGCTTTTCAGGCAGTGAAAAATCCAGCTCGATGGGGTCTAAAGATTGCAGGGTAACGATCTTGTCACCAGCGCGGAGGTATTGACCTAATGCAACTCGACGAATACCCAGCTCGCCAGCAAAAGGCGCCCGCAGAGTTTTTAAATTCAAACGTCCGCGCTGCGCCTCGACAGCCGCCTTGGCCACATTCGTTTCTGCCAGCGCGGTATCGTATTCAGACTTAGAAATCGTTCCGCGCTTGTAGAGTTTTTCGCGCCGGCGCTGCTCAATCTCGGCAAGCTTTGCCTGCGCTTCCAAGCGAGCGAGCTCACCGCGCTCGGCGACCGATTCCAAACTCAGTAGTTCGGTGCCCGCCTCAACGCTTTGCCCCGATTCAAAACTAATTTTAGTGATCGTACCGTCAACTTCAGCCGTTAGGTCGGCGCCCTTCACCGCCACCAAACTACCCACCGCGTTCAGACGAGCAGCCCACTGCTGCGGGGTAACCGTAGTGCTTGAAATAGTCACCGGCGGAGTCGGCATATTATCGATGAAGTCATTCATCATCTGGTTGCCAAACCACTTCATACCAAACACGCCACCAAAAACAACGCCGCTGATTGCCAGCATTACGACCATACGCTTAGTCATTTGTATTCCTTGTCGACCATCCAGTAGCTGCGAATCGATATAGCAATGTGCCGAACTCGACAAATGTGCCAAGCTCAACAGCTTCCCTATCGCGAAATCACCGCTGTTACCCCTAGAAACAGTAGTACGAATTTTACACAGAGATAGTAACAGGGATGAGAATGAGAATGCATCAACAATTTAACTGTTTACATTGCGTAAACCATTAATTTTAAAGGGGTTATTGGGAATAACTTTGTTCACAAACTAACGCATAAGTAAAGTCTTAGCGCGGCCAACCACTACGGAGTTGTGAGTTAACGAGGTTATTGGCACCGAATATAAGCGGGATTAACCGGGACTAGACGGGGCTGAATGGGACGGATGGCGCGGGGTTACAGCGTTTCAGCCATTTTTGATAGCCGAAACACTGCTTGCGTTACCTTGCCCGCGCCGCTAAAGAATTGGCGCAATTATTGGCACATTTAGTCGAGCCAGCTTGCTGACCACACTGCCCGGCCGATAACTTCCAGGTCATTTAAACGATCACGCGGCACACTAATTGTGCTGTAAACCTTGTTAGCGCTGATGATATTCACGCCGTCGAGCGTTTTTTGCAGGTGTTTAACATAGAGGTGATCATCCAAGCGCAGCACGTACAGCCCCTCTCGGCTGACATCCCGGCGGGAATGATCCACCAGCACCGTGTCGCCGTCGGCCACCACACCCAGCATTGAATCCCCGGAAACCTGCACCGCCGAAAGGTTGCCAGCGCTCAGACCGGCCTCCTGAAGCCAGTCCTGCCGAAAAGCCAGATGCGACAGCACCCTGGCATTTTCCATTGACGCCCCATGCCCAGCGCTAACCTGCGCATCGTAGAGCGGTATATACGCGAACTCGTCGTCCCCTGGCTGGTAGTCGTCTGCACAGTTTCGCGTGCCTTGTGGCGCCTCCTGGGCCACGGCGTCGCCCAACAACATGGCGCCGTCGCCTGAAAGCAGCCAGTTGGCGTTAATTCCGGCCTCCACCAGCTTCGCTATCATCTCTGACTTTGCCGTGCCGCGCTGCTCTGTATCCTGATACCCCCGGCGTTTCATGCCCACTAGGGCAGCCATTTCCTCCTGACTGAGACCCAGATGGTCGCGGACTAACTTTAGGCGCTCTGACAAACCATTCATTTATGCAAACCTTATATGGCACGTTCTTTTGCGCAACGCGCATCTTTGCGTGCTTATAGATGACTCAGAAAATCCTTTTCTTATCAATTAGATACGTATTTCTGCGCACTTTTCCTTAGTTTTGCACGCTTTCTCGGTTGTATTGCACGTATTTCTGCGCTAAATTTCCTGACAACTCAGCGTGACAACGCATCACGACAACTCAGTAAATTCAGGGCCAAAAAAATGCGCAAGTCTCAACCCAGCACACCTCGCGACATGAACCGCCACGACATACTTGCGGCAATCCGAAAACAAGGCACCTCACTGGCTGCGATTGCGCGGCACCATGGCTACGAGAATGACCGCAGCCTACACACCGTATTCCGGGCACCCTACCCCAAGGCCGAAGGCATCATTGCCGACTTTCTCGGCATGAAACCCGAAGACATATGGCCTACCCGTTACGGGGAGAAACGCGGGTTTAAGTCTATCACCGAAATTACCCCTCGTCGTAACTGCGCCTGACATGACACCAGCCTATCGCCCCCAGTCCTGCTCGCATAGCGGCACAGCGCACATTTTTTTAGATGGACACCGTTCAGGGAACACCCAATGACCAAACGCAATTGGAAACGGCAACGCGGCCAGAGCATTCGGCACGCCATGGAACTGTGCATTCGGTACGCCCGCGACATCCACAACCTGTCCGTTGAACGCATCGCCGAACTCATGGGCCTGGAAAGCCACTACACCCTCTACAAATGGTTAGAAACCGGCCGCATGCCA
>TARA_B100000674_G_scaffold136286_1_pt1 | contig 12977 bp, 15 predicted proteins | sample TARA_B100000674 | Tara Oceans TARA_B100000674 (sample SAMEA2622759) | marine metagenome | biome: marine biome (ENVO:00000447); feature: surface water layer (ENVO:00002042); material: "saline water (ENVO:00002010), including plankton (ENVO:xxxxxxxx)" | depth 5 m
ATCTGTACAAGTTATATGGAATAATGGTATTAGTTGGACATTGAACAATGGAGAAACTATTGATCTAAGGCCTGGTTCTTATCAAACTTTAAATGAAAAGAATAATTTTGTTATTAAGTATGGAAGTGAAATACAAAAGACAAATCAAGGCACACTTTTAGACAATATTACTTATGATGGTGAAGAAATATATTTTCCAGGTGAATCACAATATACACAAAAAGACGCAAACTTTAATGGTGGATTTTATTTCTTTCTAGGAATTATTCACGATATTACTTACTCAGCACAATCCTGGTATCCTAGAATTATAAATCATTATACTAATTTGGTAGATCGTTCTGTTAAAATAGTTAAGGATGATAATGCTATACAACATTTTCTCTTTGTTACCTCAGGTACAATAAATGTAAGTGAAGGATTAAAACAAAGAAACTTTAAAAAAGAGTCTTGTCTTTTATTACAAAAAAATAAAGAATACACGATATCACAAGTTGGTGATGAAATAATGAATGTCTATGAATTTAAATCTGTTAAAAAAGCCACTACTGACTAAGAGAGGTCTGAATAATGTTAAATTAGCAGGCCGAGAAGCGTGGGAGTCTACAGTTTTTCAACTTACAATTTATACACTTGCGATATGTTTTTTATTATTTTATCCTGTTAATTATATCTTAGCACCATTTACTTCTATCTCAGTCTCACTTGTCATGGGATTTGCGATTGGTATATTTTTGCATAGAGGTTTTGTACACAAACAATTTCAAACATATTCATGGCTACAAAAACCTGCCTTGTTTATTGCAAGTATGGTAATGTTTACAACTTCTATTCGTTGGTCTTTTGCTCATATGTATCATCATAAGTTTGTAGATACAGACCAAGACCCACATAATCCTATGAGTATAGGTCTGATAGGTTCTGCATTTCCTATCTTCTGGAATAAATTTCCTGTATCAATGAGAGATATGTTAAGACTTAAAGGTCATTTCAAAGACCCATATCATAAGTTTATGGAAAAGTATTTTGCTTTTGTAGTTGTAGGTTTTTACAGTTTACTTGCGTTAATTAGTTTTGAATTTTTTGTTTACTTTGTATTAGGTTGTGCTTTGACTAATATATTTGTAGCGATGGTAAATCAACTTCACGCTTGGGGTAACCCTGAAGGTGTATGGTGGTCATTAATATCAGGCGGCGAGGGTTTTCATAATAAACACCACGAGAATATGAGAGACTATAAAGATGGTAGTCCTTTTATCTGGTTTATAGAGATGGTAAAAAAGAATGAACGAAGATGAAAGAATAAAGAAACTTATAAGAAGTAATGTATCAGGTCCTGGTCATAGTGATTTGTTTGTTAAAGAAACACACTGGCGAAGCGAACCTAAACAATCAAAAACTTATTGTAAAGAGGTAGTAAAAAAATTAAAAGATCAAGACCCAACTCAATGTGAATTTTTTAGAAGTCCTTGGAAATATAATGAGAGTGCTGTAAAGATAACAGACGATAAAGGATATATAAAAGAACTTGAAAGAATGGTTGAGGAACTTAGAGATCAAGTTAATTATAAAGATGAAGAATGGTACTGGTATTGGATACCTGAAAGACTAAAATATAAATTATTGTCTGAGGATCAGGCAAGAGAAATTGAAATATTAAAAGATGAAAATGCTCAACTTAAATCTAAGAATATGCATTATCTAAAAAATATTGCAAGATGGCGAAAAGTTGCAAGACATTTAAAAGAAATTATATTAACATTAGATTATGAAACAAATAATACTTCACACAGGAAGGTGCGGCTCAACAAAACTGTGGGCGATACTTGATAGATATTATCGTGCTAAATATAGTGGCGATAATACTGAAGGCTCTTTAAAAAAATTAAATAGACGATACAATCTTCTTGAAGATAAGTATTTTGGTTTATTTGAATTCTATTCGCCTAGATTTTGCGAGATGCGAGTTAAATATCCTTGGTTATCTGTAAGAGTAAAACAGAAAGATGGTCTATATCCAGGTCACAATATTACACCTGAACAAGATAAAGAATGGACTAATTTAAGATTTGAAGCATGGGATTATGTTCATCATATTACTTGTGATCACTTTGATAAAAACTATCTTATAAAGTATCCACCATTCTCACCTACATATGAAGAAGAACGGGCATATCACGAAGGTAGAATGAAACTTGAAGATTTTGAGATGAATATACCACCTACTGATGGCACAGATTTTATAATATTGAGAAGAAGAAATAAGATTGAACAAGGTATATCTAGATGGTTGACACAAAAAACTAATCTATACTTTACTGAGAGAGATAGAGATAAAACTGAATTAGTTGAAAGAACAAAGAAAATATACAGTAAAAGATTATCATTTAAAGTACCAGCGTGGGCAGAACACACAGGTATAGTATTGATTGATAAACTAATGGATAGACTTGTAGATCATCTCAAGAAAGTATCTACAAATATACGAGAGATATATTATGAAGATATTGCAGATTTAGAGCCCTATGAGGTTCTAGAATTTATGGGTATTACTGACTATGAGAAATACTTAGATAAAAATTTTACTATACCATTTATTAAAACCTGGACAAGATAAGGGTTATAAATAGTATAAAGGAAAGATATGGCAACAATAGCAAATTTAAAGGTAGATCAAGGGGCAGATTTTGCTACTACAATTAATCTGAATAACCTAGATGGCACAGACTTTAATTTATCTGGATATACAGTCGCCTCTCAGATGGCAAAATCTTATGCAAGTGCAACTAAAACAACTATAACAGCGTCAATTACGAATGCTGCTACGGGTGCAATTCAATTAAGTCTAACTAATGCACAAACAAGTGCTCTTGCCGCAGGTAGATATGTGTATGATGTAGAAATCACTCAGACTTCTGGTAGTGTAAAGACTAGAGTTATTGAAGGTCAGATAACAGTTTTTCCACAAGTAACTAGCATTTAGAGAATATAAATAGAAATATGGTAGAGGTAACAGTATCAAATACAGGTTCGGTCGGGGCAGTAGTAGATTCAGGTGGAACTAGAGGTTCGGTAACTGTAAAAGCAGGTGCTCAGGCAGCGGTTACTTTAGCTGCATTAAATGATGTTGATGCAACTTCAGTCGGTGATGGCTCTATATTGATGTTCAATAGTGCAACAAGTAAATTTACAACCACTAATAATATTGAACCACAGACTGGTGGTACAATTACAATCAATGGTGGTAATTTCTAGGAGAGATAAATGGCAACGATATTAAAAATTAAACGATCTACTGCCAGTGGAACAACAGCCCCAGCCGCATTATCAGCAGGAGAATTAGCAGTAACTTACGGAGGTGGTACTTCAGGAAACCTTGGTGAAAGGTTAATGATCGGTAATTCAGATGGTTCTGCTGTATTAGTAATTGGTGGTAAATATTTTGCTGATCTGAATGATCACACATTAGGAACATTAACTGCAAGTTCTGCTGTGCTTGTAGATTCAAATAGTGCAATCGACACTATGAAAATAGGAAACAGCACAACTGTTGGAGGTTCGATAGAGTTTCAAGAAGGAACTAATAACGGTTCTAATTCAGTTTCATTAAAAGCACCTAACTCAGTCGCTTCAGATTTAACTTTAACATTACCTGGCGCTGACGGTTCTGCTGGTCAACCACTAGTAACTGATGGTTCTGGTGGATTATCTTTTGGTACAATTTCAACAGCACTTAATATTGCTGCTGATAGTGGTTCAACTGACCCAATTAGTACTGAAGAAACAATTACATTTGAAGGTGGTACAGGTATTGATACAACTGTTACCAATAATAAAATTTCAACTGCAATAGATTCAACTGTTGCAACATTAACAGGTTCACAAACACTTACAAATAAAACACTTGCAAGTCCTGTTTTCACTACACAATTCTCAATAGGTTCTGCTATAATAACAGAAGCAGAATTAGAAACGATTGACGGTATTACTCCTGGTACTGCTGGTGCAAATAAGGCACTTGTGCTTGATGCAAGTAGAGATATAGGAACTGTAAGAGACTTTACATCAGATGGTACTGTAACTGCTGCAGGATTTACGATAGGTTCTGCTTCAATGGTAGAAGTAGACTTTGAACAGATTGAAGATATTACTGCTGGTACTGCGGCTGCAAGTAAGGCACTTGTTGTTGATGCAAATAAAGATATTGGTACAATAAGAAATATAACTTCAAACGGTGCATTTTCTGCTGCTTCTGGTACATTTACAGGCAATATCATTATCGGTAACGGTGGTAATATTGGTTCTACTAGTGATACAGATGCAATACAAATTGAGGCAGATGGTGATGTTGTATTAAGTCAAGACTTGGCTGTGACTGGTTCACATACAGTAACTGGTGCGACTGTATTAAATGGTGCGGTCACATTAGGAGATGCCTCTGCTGATGCTGTTGCGATTACTGGTACAGCAACATTTACACCTAGTGCAGACTTTGATGGTGGATTTACAGTTGCTAGTTCACAAACTATTGATATGGGTGGCAATCAGATAACTAATGTCGCTGATCCTACTCAGGCTCAAAATGCAGCTACAAAAGCATATGTTGATGCTGTTAAAACAGGATTGAATGTTAAAGATTCAGCTAAACTTGCTACTACTGCAGCTCTCGCTGCTTCAACTTATGCTAACGGTTCAAGTGGTGTTGGTGCAACATTAACAGCAAATGCAAATGGTGCTTTAACTATAGATAGTGTTGCTGTTTCTACAAGTGATAGAGTTTTAGTTAAAGATCAGGCAGACGCTGCACAAAACGGTATCTATACAGTAACAAATACTGGTGGTGCTGGGGCTGCGTTTGTACTAACAAGAGCAACAGATGCTGATACAGGTGCTGAATTACCTGGTGGTACTTTTATATTTGTAACTCAAGGTACTAATAATGCTGATAATGGTTTTACATTTACACATAATGGTACACCAACTATCGGAACAACTGATTTAACAGTTGCACAATTCTCAGGTGCTGGTCAAATTGATGCTGGTGCTGGTCTTACAAAATCAGGTAATACACTGGCAGTTCAAGTTGATGATAGTTCAATAGAGATAAATTCAGATACACTACAAGTTAAGGCAAGTGGTATTACAAATGCTATGTTGGCTGGTAGTATTGATCTAACTGCAAAAGTAACTGGCACACTACCTGTTGCAAATGGTGGTACAGGTGCTGCTAGTTTAACTGCAAATAGATTACTACTTTCAAATGGAACTAGTGCGATATCTGTGCTTGCTGCTGGTACTGCAGGTCAAGTAATGACTTCAAATGGTGCTTCTGCACCTGCGTTTGGTGATATAGACGGAGGCACATATTAATAATTAAGAAAGTGAAATTATAATGGCTAAATTTGATGATGCCCAAACTATAACGGGTGAAGTAAATATAAATTATGTTTTAACTGCTTACTCGAAAAAACTGAATGGTCTTATGGGTGAGAACATTTTATTACAGGCGAAAGTGTCTGAGTTGGAAGAACAAAACAATAATTTAAGTAATGAATTAACTAAATTATATGCAAAGGTAAATAATGGCGACAGTAATAAAACCAAAACGAAGCGAGTCCGCGGGAAGTAATCCCACTACAAGTGATATTGCGGTCGGCGAGATTGCGGTAAATACTGCTGATAAACAAATATTTATTAGAGACTCTAGTGATAATATAGTTCAACTAGGTGGTGGAATATTAATTACAGGTAATACTTCTAATGCGGTTAGTACACAAAATGTTTTAACTGGTACTACAACGGATGCTACTGAAACCGAAATATTTATAGGTGGCGTTAGTAATAGTAGAGTGAGTGTTGCAAATAATTCAACTGTAATGTATAGTGTTGATATTGTTGCACGAAGAACAGATTCAGATGGTGTCGGTGCAGGATATCATCTAAAAGGTATAATAGATCATAATTCAGGAACTACTGCTGATGTAGGTAATCTGTATGAAATTATACTTGCTGAAGATAATACTGCATTGGCTGTTGATGTTGGTGCCGATGCAACTAATGACGCAATTTATGTAAAAGTAACCGGTATAGCAGGGCACACTTATAGATGGGTCGCCTTACTTACCACTACGGAGGCGAGAGAATAATGGCAAGAACAAGAAGTGTAAGTATTGATGGCGTAACAGGTAAGGTTGATATTGATCCGATATCGGATCAACCCACGATTACGACAGGTGCTTCAGATGATTTAATTCTAGTATCAGATACCTCTGATTCTGGAAACATGAAAAAGATAACTATTGCAAATGCGGCCTTAACTGGGCCGACTGGTCCTACTGGACCTGCGGGACCTACTGGACCTGCAGGTAGTGATGGTAATGATGGAGGTACTGGGCCTACTGGACCTACAGGACCTACTGGGCCTGCTGGTGGTACTGGACCTACAGGACCTACTGGACCTACGGGGCCTGCTGGTAGTGATGGTAATGATGGAGGTACTGGACCTACAGGACCTACTGGACCTACTGGACCTGCTGGTGGTTTTACTACTAACTCTGATGCCCAAGTTAATTCATTGGGTGTTGGTACTGCAGGATCAACGACTGCAGGTGAGATTAGGGCAACAAATAATATTACTGCTTTCTACTCAGATGAAAGATTAAAGACCGTTCTTGGCGAGATAGATAATGCATTAGAGAAAGTAAAAGAATTACGAGGTGTTTACTTTGAAGAAAATGAAACTGCAAAGTCTTTAGGTTACAATAATGATAAAAGACAAGTAGGAGTAATTGCACAAGAAGTAGAGAAAGTATTACCAGAAGTGGTAACTAAAGCACCAATAGACGAAAAGTATATAACAGTTTGGTATGATAAGTTAGTTCCTTTATTGATTGAAGCGATAAAAGAATTATCAGCGAAAGTAGACAAATTAGAAGGAAAATAAATGGCTGTACCAAATTCAAAATCAACTTTGAAAGAATATTGCTTAAGAGCGTTAGGCAAGCCTGTTATTGAAATAAATGTAGATGATGACCAGGTTGATGATAGAATAGACGAAGCACTACAATACTTTGCTCAATACCATTATGACGGTGTTGAGAGAATGTATATGAAATACCAGGTAACTGCTGACGATATTACAAGGGCGAGAGCAGACGAGACTGTTGGTACTGGTACCGAAGGTCTTGTTTCTAACACCTTTGGTAATCAAAAAAACTTTATTGTAATGCCGTCCTCTGTGTTATCAGTAATGAATATATTTAATTTCAACGATAAGTCAAATTTAAATATGTTTGATATTAGATATCAAATGAGATTAAATGATCTCTATGATTTCTCCTCTACCTCAATTATACATTATGAGATGACAATGAGACACCTAGATTTTCTAGATCATATTCTCATTGGTGAAAAACCAATCAGATTTAATATGCATAATAATAGATTGTATATAGGAATGGACTGGCAGAATGATGTTGCTGCCGGTGAATATTTAATTATAGAATGTTATAGAAAATTAGACCCAGATACATATACAGATATCTATGATGATATGTTTTTGAAAAGATATACGACTGCTTTAATTAAGCAACAATGGGGTGCTAATCTTTCAAAATTTCAAGGTGTTCAAATGTTAGGTGGTGTATCTATGAACGGCGAACAGATATACACACAAGCTCTAGAGGAAAAAAATAAATTAGAAACTGAAATAAGAGATACTTTTGAAACACCTATCAGTTATATGGTAGGATAAAATGCCAACTAATGTTTATTTCGATCACGGTAATCAGAACGAACAGCGTCTTTATGAAGAATTAATCATAGAGCAACTAAGCATTTATGGTCAAGATGTTTATTATTTACCTAGAACCTTAGTAAATGAAGATAGTATATTAGGAGAGGATACTTCAGCCAAATTTACTGCAGCATATATTATGGAGATGTATGTTGAAAATACAGATGGATTTGCTGGCGAACAAGAAATAATTAGAAAATTTGGTTTAGAATTACGAGATGATATATCTTTAGTGGTTTCTAAATTAAGATGGGAACAAGTTTTACAATCAGAAAATAATTTAATTGAAAGTTCTAGGCCTAATGAAGGTGACTTAATATGGTTTCCTAGAGTAAATGCTTTCTTTGAGATACAATTTGTTGAACATGAACAACCATTTTATCAAGTAAATGATCTTCCTATTTACAAATTAAGATGTACTAAGTTTGAGTATTCATCTGAAGAAATTAGTACAGGTATTGCTGATGTTGATAAAATTGAAGATGACTTATCAACGAATATGCTCGACTTTCAGATTAGTCTTGAATCAGGGTTGGCAGCTGGTTCTATAATGATGGAATCAGATATACCTGGTCAAACAAACTTTATATTATTAGAAACTGCACCTGCTGAATTAGGTGAAAAACAAATTGTAGATCAGAGTCATAAGTTTGAGGCAGCTGCAGGTACTACAACACCTAGTGATACCTCAGATGATATATTAGATTTCAGCGAGAGAAACCCATTCGGTGAAGCTGATGAACACTTTGGGAAGGACTTCTAATGTTCGGACAATATTTTTATAATAAACATTTAAGAAATACTGTTATTGCATTTGGTACAATATTTAATACTATAGGTGTAAGAAGATTTGATTCTAATGGTGTTGCTGTATCAAGTTTAAGAGTACCTTTGATGTATGCACCAAGAGAAAAGTTTTTAGCCAGACTACAACAACAAACTACTTTAGGTTCTGGCAGTGAAGAACGAGTTGCAATCACTCTACCTCGATTGAGCTTTGAAATGACTGGGATCTCTTATGATCCCAGTCGTAAGATTAATAAAAACTTAAAGTATAAAAAAGCAAAAAGTGCTGATGATAATAAAGTCTTTACACAATTTGCACCTGTACCTTACAATATGGGTTTTAATTTATATTCTTTTACTGCTAATTCAGATGACGGTTTACAAATAGTTGAACAAATATTGCCTTTCTTTCAACCAGATTATACGGTAACAATGATTGAAGATAAAACTATGGATATCAAAAGAGATATTCCTTTTGTTTTAAATAGTGTAGATTATGAAGATACTTATGATGGCGATATGACATCTAATCGAAGAATAATTTATACAATGAATTTTACTGCTAAAATATATCTATATGGTCCAATTACAAGTGGTGCTGTAATTCGTCAGGCGGGTGTTGATCTATATACTAAACCACAATCTGAAAGTCCATCTAGACAAGAAAGAATTAAGGTTACTCCTAATCCTACATCAGCAGATTATGATGATGATTACACATATACTGAAACTTTAGAATTTTTTGAAGATGGATTAAACTATGACGAATCATCAGGACTCGATAAATAAATTTCTCAATAGAAAAAGAATAAACATTGATATTGGTTTTAGATGCACTCTAGAATGTCCAATGTGTTCTAGACAGCAGGACTATAAAGACATAAGACCAGTTCCTGGAAAAGATTTAACAATACCTGAGTTTAAAAAAATAGTAAATTTTTTTGACGAAATATCTTGTTGTGGTCAGATATCGGATCCTATATTTAATCCTAATCTATTAGAGTTTATAAAAATAGCAAAAGATAAAAATAAAAAATTAATAATACACACAGCAGCCTCACAAAGACCACTAAGATGGTATGAAAATGCGTTTAATAGTTTTGGTAAAGGTGAATGGATATTCGGAATAGATGGTTTGCCTGAAGAAAGTCATAAGTACAGAATAAATCAGGATGGCATAAAGTTATTTAACATAGCAAAATTATGTGCTAGTAAAGGTATTAAAACAAGATGGCAATATATTATATTTAAATATAATGAAAATCATATTGATAAGGCAAAACAAATGGCACATGATAATGGAATAGATTTTGAATTAAATATTTCATCAAGATTTAGCGGACCTGAAGATCCTTACTTACCTAGTGATTCAAACCATTATATTGATCCTGCCAAATTTGCAATTTTTAGGTAACTATAAATAATAGTATGAGTAAAATAGATGATAAGTTAAATGAAATTTTAGATGTAACCGCTGAACAAATATTGGCGCCTACAAAAATAGAACCAAAAGAGGTTACTGTAATACCAGAGTCAGCCGATCCTCAAGATGATTTTGAACACGGCCGAGAAAATCTTTATAAGTTAATAGAAAAAGGTAATGAAGCAATAGATGGTATTTTATCACTTGCAAAAGAAAGTGAGCACCCTAGGACATATGAGGTTGCAGGACAATTAATTCAAACAGTAAGTCAGGTATCGCAAGATTTATTAGGTCTACAAAGTAGATTAAAAAGACTAAAAGAAGTTCCTAACAATGCACCTAAAAATGTGACCAATGCATTGTATATAGGTTCTACAAATGAATTACAAAAACTATTAAAGAAAACAAAAAAAGATGACGGAGAATCTGAATCCTAGAGAACAATATCTAGGTAATCCTAATTTAAAGAAAGCATTTACTTCTTCAGAATTTACTGAAGATCAAATTGTTGAGCTGTCTAAATGCATTGAAGATCCAAAATACTTTATAACAAAATTTATAAACATTGTTACCATTGATAAAGGTCTTGTACCATTTGAAATGTATGAGTTTCAAGAGAGAATGGTAGATACTTTTCACGAAAATAGATTCACAATTTGTAAATTGCCTAGACAGTCTGGTAAATCAACAATCATTATTGCATACCTATTACATTATGTTTTATTTAATGAGAATGTGAATGTTGCTATACTTGCAAACAAATCATCAACTGCTCGTGATCTATTAGGTCGTTTACAACTTGCCTATGAACATCTGCCAAAATGGATGCAACAAGGAGTAATGAATTGGAATAAAGGTTCATTAGAATTAGAAAATGGTTCTAAGATTGTTGCTGCCGCAACTTCATCATCTGCTATTCGAGGTGGTTCTTTTAATGTTATATTCTTAGATGAGTTTGCCTACATACCTAACAATATCGCTGATGAGTTTTTTAGTTCCGTTTACCCTACTATCTCTTCTGGTAAATCATCAAAGATTATGATGGTATCTACACCACATGGAATGAATATGTTTTATAAAATATGGACTGATGCCGTAAATAAAAATAATACATATGTTCCTATTGAAGTTCATTGGTCTGAAGTACCTGGTCGTGATGAAAAGTGGAAAGAAGAAACAATCAAAAATACAAGTGAACAACAATTTCAAACTGAGTTTGAATGTGAGTTCTTAGGCTCTGTTAATACACTTATCGCACCAAGTAAACTAAAAGCACTTGCACATATAGATCCGCAAAGAAGTGGTGATATCGACATTTTTGAAATGCCTAAAAAAGATAGTATCTATACTTGCACGGTTGATGTATCGAGAGGTACCAATAATGACTATTCTGCTTTTACTATATTTGATACTTCACAAATGCCATACAAACTTGTGGCAAAATATAGAAGTAATGAAATAAAGCCTGTTGTTTTTCCTAATGTCATAAATGAAATTTGTAGAAAATATAATATGGCATATGTCTTAGTAGAAACAAATGATTTAGGTCAGCAAGTTGCAGATGCCTTACAGTTTGAATGTGAATATGATAATATGTTAATGTGTACACAAAAAGGTAGATCAGGTCAAATACTAGGTGGTGGATTTAGTGGTAGAGGTTCTTCACTAGGTCTTAGAATGACTAAGGCTGCAAAAAGAGTGGGTTGTTCTAATTTAAAATCCTTGATTGAGGGTGACAAACTGGTTATTCAAGATTTTGATACTATTGCAGAATTATCTACATTTATATCTAGAGGTAAATCATATGAGGCCGAAGATGGTTGTAATGATGATTTAGTTATGTGTTTAGTCATATTTGCGTGGGTTGCCAATCAACAATATTTCAAAGAGTTAGTTAATATTGATATGCGTAATGCCTTATTTGCAGAACAACAAAATGCCTTAGAACAAGATATGGCACCTTTTGGATTTATGGATGATGGTTTAAATGAACATGATTCTGAAGTTGATGAGTATGGAGATGTCTGGAATCCTGTTGATATAGTCAGATAGTCTGTAATTTCTACTAATTATAAATAGTTTAAAGGGTTGACAAAAATTAAGGGTAATTTAAATAATTAAGGAGAAAACACTATGGCATTCCAACTATCACCAGGTGTTCTCGTACAGGAAACAGACCTAACAAATATTATACCTGCAGTAGCCACTTCTATTGGTGCAACAGTTATTGTATCTGAAAAAGGTCCTATGGATGAAATTACAACTATTTCATCTGAAAAAGAACTAGTAGATACATTCGGTAAACCCGATGGAAATACTTTTGAGTATTTTTTCACAGCTGCTAACTTTTTACAGTACGGTAATACTTTAAAAGTGGTTCGTGCTACAACAGGTAATGTAAATGCTTGTGTATCAGGCACTGCTATACAGATAAAAAACACCCAACACTATCTTGATAACTTCGCAAGTGGTCAAGCTGCTGTTGGTCCATGGGCTGCTCGTACTGCTGGAACTCACGGAAACAATTTAAAAGTTTCTATGTGTACAAATTCTAATGCGTTTTCATCTACTGCAACTTCACTAGTAAACAACGGATCAGGTATCGCTGTCGGCGCTACTACAGTCGCTGTTGATAGTGGTTCAGAGTTTGTAGTTGGTGATCTAATAGAGTTTGGTGACGCAAGTAGCAATTTTAATGCTGCTCCGTCAGGAGAGTTCTACGAAATTACGGCAATCAATACAAACGACCTAACGGTCAAAAGACATAACAGCACAGGTTCTCAAGGCCTAAAGCATGCAGTAGTAGATAACGCTAAGATCAAAAGATATTGGAAATTCTTTGATCAGTTTGACGCTGCTCCAGGAACAACAACTGATGTTGCTAATAATAACGGTGCAAATGACGAAATGCACATTATCGTTATTGACGAAGATGGCGGCATTTCAGGTACTGCTGGAACTATTCTAGAAGTA
>TARA_B100000674_G_scaffold115453_1_pt1 | contig 12963 bp, 13 predicted proteins | sample TARA_B100000674 | Tara Oceans TARA_B100000674 (sample SAMEA2622759) | marine metagenome | biome: marine biome (ENVO:00000447); feature: surface water layer (ENVO:00002042); material: "saline water (ENVO:00002010), including plankton (ENVO:xxxxxxxx)" | depth 5 m
CATAAAGTTTCCAAGAATCATTAATCTTTCAATATGATGACAATAGCCAAACTTTAGTAAATTTTTAATAACATTATCTACAGGCAAAATACCTGTTTCCCCTTTATAAAAAGAATCTGGTATTGCATTTTTTTTAAAGTTCCAAAAATTCTGAGTCCGCATTTTATTTCCATATTTTTGATAAATCAGATTTATAAATTCTCGCCAACCAATAATTTGTCGTATAAAACCCTCCAATGAATTTAATGGGATTTTTTTTTGTTCAGAAAAGATTAGGACTTTATCTATAATCTCTCGAGGTGTAATCAAACCTGCGTTTAAAAGAGGTGATAAAAGACTATGCCATAAGAAATTATCATTTTTACTAATAGCATCTTCATAATCTCCAAATAAACTAAATCTATTTTCCAAGAAATCATCTAACCATTCATTTGCTTCTTTAAAATTTGTTGGATAAATAAAGTATTGACTTGTCCCAACAAATTTTAATTTTGAATTAAATATTTCACTTTCAATACTCTTAATGAAATCACTTTTGCAGATATGATTTATCTTTGGAACTTCAATATCTTTCGGTAATTTTTTTCTATTTAATTCATCAAAACTCCATTTTCCTCCATAAGGTTTGTTATCAGAATTCACAAGGATATTAAGAGATTTCCTTTGGTTTTCATAGAATTTTGCCATTAACGGCTTTTTATTGTTTCCCATAAATTTTTTTATTAAATCACTTTTTGTTATGAACATTGGAGATTCATAAATACATACATTCATATCATTTTTTTCAGCAAACTTATTTATTCTTCTCATTATCAAATAATCATGGGGATTGATTATATTTATTGTCTTATATTTACTTTTAATATATTTTTTTAAATAATCATCAGTCTTAAAATTATTTTCATTTTCTGCATAAATAACGTTATGACCAAACCCTAATAAATAATCCTTGTAGGATTTCATTGAAGCTTTTAAAAAAATAATTTTATTAATATGATTTACTAATTTAAAATGCTTATCATTCCCAAAGAAAAGGGAATCCTCAATCATAAGAAAATCAAATCCCAATTTTAGTAGAGAACTTGTTTTAAAAAGTTGATTAGGAAAAATTATCGAGATTTGATTCATAGTTGACATTTTCTTATTCTGCACCTTTTTGAACAGTAAATTACATTATCCCAACATTTACTCCATTTTTTTCTCCAATCAAATGTTCTATTACAGACAGGACATATTTTTTGTGGTAAGTTTTTCAATTTTTAATTCATTTTCTATGAGTTGATTTAAATCTATCCGAGCTTATTATGCATTCATGTTTTGTTTTTCTACCATTAACTCTTTTTCTCCAGACCTTAAATGTATTTTTTTTCAAATTAGATCGCATTAGTTTTATTGCATCTTTTTCTTTTAATCCAAATTGATATTCAATTGACTCAAAAGGGGTCCGATCTTCCCAACACATTTCAATTATTCTATCAATTTCTTTTATATCCATAATTATTCAATCCCAAAACATCTCGAAGAGCATATTTTTTCTTCATTGGATCTTCCTGTAATTGGTAATCTATACTTGGCCCATAATTTATAGAAAAGTCTTAAAATGTCAGAGATATATGGCAATTTTAAAGGATAATAAATCCATCCTAAACCTACAAGATCATATGAATAGGATAGGACATCTAAACCTTTTATTATTTTCTGACCATCTAAAATGCCATGTAGATTATTCATAGCTTCTAAGTATGAAATGTTTTGATAATCTTTAGGATTGAAATCACTCTTACTTATATCAACAAACTCTATATTGTTTAATGAATCCTTTTTCTTTAAAAATTTTGTCTCTCTTCGACAGAGGGGGCATTCACCATCAAATAAGAAAGTTAATTTATAGCTCATTTTTATATTTAATATAAAAAATTCTTGATACTTTTGTGGATTTCATCCATAAGAACTTTATAAACAAAAATTAATTGAATAATTAATATTTATTTTCTAAATAAGCTTTATAAAGCCTTAATAATCTTTTGCTTAATTTCTATAAAAATTGCATTATGTTAACAATAACAACCATTGATAAAGGGATACATCAATGGTTTTAAATATTTTTATTCATCAAGTAGATGAACTCCATCTCCGACATCTGATTTAAAATCACAATATTTTTCAAAAACCAAACCAACTTTTCTCATAGATTCTCCAAGCTCATCACTAAATTTTTCCCATTCTGGAGAATTTTTTTCAGGCAAGGTCCAACCTTGGGTCTCAACCATGCTTGTTATAACAGTGTAATCCCACTCTATGTATGCCATTTAAAAATAGTAATTAGTTATTCATAATTATAAAGCATATTAATGTTGTCAAAAATAATAAGCTTTCTATCAACCAATGAAAATTTAATTATTTGAAATTAAATACATTGATTGATTCAAATCTTATAATAGAAACATAATATTTTCTTGAGGAAATGGGTGTTCTCCCAGAAAGATTTAAAAGGATTAAAAGCGTTTTAAACAGGCGTATTGAAAATTTAACTGTTTTAGTTGAAGCAGTGAATAAACCACATAATTTATCTGCGATATTAAGAACATGCGATGCGGCAGGAGTCTTAAATGCAAACTTTATTTGTGCAAATAAAGAGGTTAAAACTTTCAACAGTACGGCGCAAGGAAGTCAAAAATGGGTTAATTTAATTAATCATTCAACAGCAAATTCGGCAATATCTTCATTAAAAAAAAAGGGCTTTAAATTATATGGAACCTCATTAAATAATAAAGCAAAAGATTATAGAGAAATTGACTATTGCTCTAATACATGTTTTGTCTTGGGTGCGGAAAAGTGGGGATTAAGTGAATATTTGATTAATAAAGTTGATGAATCCATTTTCATACCAATGAGTGGAATGGTTCAATCATTAAATGTTTCTGTAGCAGCATCAATTTTAATATTTGAAGCTATTCGTCAAAGAGAAGTTAAAGGGTTAATACCAAAAAATGGAGAGGGTTTGAATAAAACAGTTTATGAAAAGACATTATTTGAATGGAGTTATCCAGAATTAGTAGAAAAATATTATAAATCAGGAAAACCTTATCCTAAGTTAACGGAGACTGGAGATATTAATCTTGAATTTTTAAATTAAATTTTTTTGAAAATTAATCTTTTAATGATTCTTCTAAACCCTCTCCAAGAAAAGATAATCCTAAAACAAGAATAAACATAGCCAATCCTGGGAACAAAGCAGTCCACCATATACCTGTGGGAAGAGCTGACATTGCCAAGTTTAAATCACTACCCCATTCCGGGACATCTGCAGGGACCCCCAAGCCTAAAAAACCTAAGCTACCTAGGACTAAAACAGCATCTGCGGCATTTAATGTCAAAAGGATAGGTAAAGGAGTTAATACATTTGGAAGAATATATTTAAAAAGTAATCTTAAAATCCCAGCCCCAGAAATACTTGCTGATTCAATAAAAGTCTCCTCTTTTATAAGAATAGTTTGATTTCTTATAAGCCTAAAATACTGAGGTGAATAAACAATACACAATGCAAATGCAGCATTGAAGATTCCTTTGCCAAGCACAAAAGCCATTACTACTGATAACAAGATGACTGGTATTGAAAAAATAGTATCCATTAAAAGAGATAAAGATTTGTCAATTACACCTCCAAAATATCCGCTTAATAATCCCAATGGCAGGCCTAAACCTATAGCAAAAAACATTGCTAAAAAAACTACCTGAATTGCAATTATGGATCCTTGTAATGTTCTTAAACAAACATCTCTACCTAGTCTGTCAGTTCCACAAAAATGATTGAATGATGGTGCAGCATAAATATCATTACTTAAGCTTATTTCAGAATTAACAAAAATATTACTATGATCAAATATAAACATAACTATCACGATTAAAATATAAAAAAGAACTATTACGAAGCCTGTTAATCTAATTTTTTTTGTAAGGTTCATTGGTTAAAAAGACTTCTCTTATTTCTAGAGATTATTAAATAAAATATAACTTTAGTTTTAGAATTTAATAGTTTCTTGTCTTTAATTTAAAATTTTATTTTTGATTTAATTTAAGAACAGCCATAAAAGCCTCTTGAGGAACATCTACTCTTCCCATTGCTTTCATTCTTTTTTTACCTTTAGCTTGTTTTTTTAATAACTTTTTTTTCCTAGAGATATCTCCCCCATAGCATTTTGACAAAACATCTTTTCTTAATGCACTTATACTTTCACTTGCGATAACTCTACTACCTATTGATGCCTGAATAGGAATCTTGAATTGTTGTTTTGGAATCAAATCTTTTAATTTTTCTACTAAACCTCTACCAATCCCATAAGCTTTATCTTTATGAACAATTGATGTTAATGGGTCAGCTCTCTCAGAATTTATTAAAACATCTAATCTTACTAAATCATTCTTTCTATATCCTATAAGATGATATTCCATTGAAGCATATCCTTGAGTCCTACTTTTCATTTGATCAAAAAAATCTGTAACAACTTCCGCTAAAGGTATTTCGTAAATCAAGGTGACCCTATCAGTAGTTATATATTTCATATCAATGAAAATACCTCTTCTCTCTTGACATAGGCCCATTAATGTTCCATTAAACTCATTGGGAGAATATATTTCCATTTTTACATATGGCTCCTCTATTGATTCTCTTAATTGTGGGTCAGGTAAGATTGATGGATTATCAATTAGAGTCTCTTCCCCATCGTTAAGGTTAACTTTATAAATAACTGAGGGAGCTGTCACAATTAAATCCAAATCATACTCTCTTTCTAATCTTTCTTGAACAATTTCCATATGAAGCAATCCTAAAAAGCCACATCTAAAACCAAATCCCATAGCACTACTTGTCTCAGGCTCATATTTCAATGCAGCATCTGATAATTGAAGCTTTTCTAAGGATTCTCTCAGATCAGGATATTGATCAGCGTCAGTTGGGAATAATCCGCAAAATACCATTGGATTGGCTTCTTTATAGCCAGGTAAAGCTTCTTTGGAAGGCGAGTTGAAAAGTGTAATTGTATCACCAACTCTTGCATCTGCGACAGATTTAATTGATGCTGACAAATATCCAACTTCCCCGGCATGTAATTCATTAACTTTTTGCTGATCAGGAGCCATTATTCCTACTTCATCTAATTCATAGAATTTTCTACTTGCCATCAACAAAATTTTATCTTTTATACTTATTGATCCTGAAACTACTCGAAAATAAACAACCACACCCCTATAAGGATCATAATATGAATCAAAAATAAGAGCCTGTGTAGCTAAGTCTTTATTTTCCTTAGGAGGTGGGATATTCTTAACAATGGACTCAAGAATATTTTGAATACCTACGCCTGTCTTCGCGGAACAATGAATTGCATTTTTAGTATCTAAGCCAATAATATCTTCTATTTCTTTTTTTATTTTCTCAGGATCAGATCCTGGTAAATCAACTTTGTTAAGAACGGGGATTATCTCTAAATTATTTTCAATAGCTAAATAAACATTTGCCAAAGTTTGTGCCTCAACTCCTTGGCTGGCATCAACCACTAATAAAGCACCTTCACAAGCTTGAAGTGATCTACTCACTTCATATGAGAAATCTACATGACCAGGAGTATCAATTAAATTAAGCACATATTCTTCTGAATCCTTTGCTTTATATTTCATTCTTGCAGCTTGTAACTTTATTGTTATACCCCTTTCTCTCTCAAGATCCATGCTGTCTAAGAATTGATCTTGCATATCTCTTTTAGAAACTGTACCTGTCTCTTGAAGTAGTCGATCTGCAAGCGTTGACTTACCATGATCTATATGGGCGATAATACAGAAGTTTCTTAACTTTGAAACTGAGATATCTGTCATATTCTTTTATCGAAAAACTTTTATATTTGAATTTTAGCTAATTATTATTCTTGATGAAATCCTAGAATTTCATTATTTCTTCTTTTAATGTTTTCTTGATAATCTTTATTTGATGAATTATTAAAAGTTATCAAATGACTTAATTTTTTCTCTACTGAAATACTACTTTTCTTAATCAAACAAGAATTTTCAAGTACTTGCAGCATTATTTGAACTGCAGTACTCGCTCCTGGTGAAGCACCCAACAAAGCAGACAATGATCCATCTTCAGAGTTTACTACTTCAGTTCCAAATTTAAGAGATCCCCCATCTTTAGTTTTTTTTATGATTTGAACTCTCTGTCCTGCATTTTTTAAAGACCAATCTGAATTCACTGCGGATGGCATGATTTTTTTTAAGTTCTTTATCCTAGAAGAATGATTCTGTAAAGATTGAGATATTAAGTAATTGATTAGATCAATATTATTTAATCCAACATCAATTATTGAAGAGATATTATCTTTTTTGAAAGAGTTAAATAAATCTAAGTAAGAGCCTCTTTTCAAAAACTTTGTAGTTACACCGGCAAAAGGTCCATACAGTAAAAATTTTTTTCCATTTATCCATCTTGCATCTAAATGCGGTACGGACATTGGAGGAGAGCCTACATTTGCTTTTCCGTAGACTTTTGCATTATGTTGTTCTGTTAAATTTATTTTATCGCTAATCAGCCATTTACCACTTACTGGAAATCCTCCATAAAGTTTACTTTCTGGTATTCTTGATTTTTGCAAAAGATTAATTGTTTTTCCTCCAGCGCCTAGAAAAATATAATTTGTAAACAAGATTATTTCTTTTCTATTTTGTCTTATAAATAATTCCCAATTATTAGAACCAATTCTTTTTAAATTTAGCAACTCTGTAGAATATTTGATTTCAATATTTTTATTAGACTTAAGGTAAGAAAGATATTCATTAGTTAATGACTCAAAATTTATATCAGTTCCACGTTCTATTTTTGTAGCAGCTATTTGTTCATTTTTATTTCTTTCAAAAGTTAATAAAGGAGCCCAAGATTCAATTTCTTTAAATGAGGATGAATATTCCATTCTCTCAAATTCTTTAAATCTTTTCATATGTAGATATCTTCGATTTAAAAAAGATACATTTTCCTCTCCACTCACAAAACTTATATGCGGTATAAATTTTAAGAATTTACCTGCATCAATTTTGCCAGACTCATATAGAGATGCCCAAAATTCTAATGAGATCTCAAAAGAATTATTTATTTTTAAAGCTTTATCCATTTGGAATCCACCATCTTCATTAGTTGGGGTATAATTCAACTCGCAATTTGCAGCATGTCCAGTTCCAGCATTATTAAATGCCCCTGTACTCTCTAATCCGGCAGTGTCTAATTTTTCAATAATTAAGATTTGAGCAGAAGGTAAAACTTCTGTAATTAATATGGCAAGAGTTGAACTCATGATGCCTGCTCCTACTAGAACTGCATCATATTGAACATCATTTTTATAAGATTTTTCAGCTTGCACTTTAATAATAAATTTCTATTTTTGCAAAGAACGAAATTCTTCTATAGTCTTATTAGTAAGTTTACTTAAAATTATGAGTTCTGACACACTTGCACTCACAAATGATAACGTAGAGAAAGTTCTCGATGAACTTAGACCATTCTTAATTTCCGATGGAGGAAATGTTGAAATAGCAGAAATTGATGGCCCAATTGTTAAAGTCAGGCTTCAAGGCGCTTGCGGCAGCTGCCCAAGTAGTACTATGACACTCAAAATGGGTATTGAGAGAAAGTTAAAGGAAATGATTCCTGAGATTAGCGAAGTTGTTCAGGTTTTGTAAATCTGGAAATTTAAATCACTTTGCATCTAATTCTTTTAGTAACGCTGTTTTATAGTCAAGGCAATCTGTGGGCAACCCTTGTCCAATTGCTACTAAAAGTGGGGTAAGCATGCCAACAGTAAATACTAAGTTTGCTTGATTAATATCATTATGGCTTAACGCAAAAGTAATCAAATAAATAAAAGTGAGATACAAATGCAAAGATAAAAACTCTTTGGGCTTAAGAGCAGGCCATCTAAGAGTATTACCCAAAAAATATAAGAATCCAGTCATACTTAAAATTAATTTAAATTTCTTAGTTTAAGATTAATCCTTGAATTCGATTTTTTAACACAAAATTTACTAAAAATAATAATAATAATATTTTTTAATTTACTTTATCTATGACAAATTTTTAAATTTTCTGTATGATATAAATACGTAGCCAAGGCTACAATTCGTTCACTCTTTTAAAGAGCGCAGTTCGAGCTATACCAGGGAACGGGGGATAGCCGTTTTGTTTAATCGAATCATGACTAAATTAACTTACAGAGGCAAAGCTTATTCACAAAATAACAAAGCTGCAAAAAAACAATACGTTGAGCTAACTTACAGAAGAAATGTTTACTCAAGTAGACAAATTAATTCTTCAAAAAACTTTAAAGATTCATCTCTTGTTTACAGAGGAGTGAATTATTCATCTTAATTAAAAAATTTTTACCCCTTATTATTAAGGGGTTTTTTTATTGGCTATATTAGGATAAAAGACCAAAATTATTATGTCAGATAAATGCTGTGGCAGTTCTAAGGATATTTCAGAAAATAATAATTTAAATCATAAGGAAGCTATTCAAAAAAGGTATGGAGCTGCTGCGATAGAGAAGGAAAGTTGTCTTTGTACACCTGTTTCATTTAATCCAATATATTTGGATGCCATTCCAAAAGCAGTAATAGAAAAAGATTACGGATGCGGGGATCCCACTAAATGGGTTAGAAAAAATGATGTAGTTCTTGATCTAGGGAGTGGGAGTGGTAAAAACGCTTTTATTTGCGCACAAATAGTTGGAAGAGAGGGAAAGATTATTGGTGTTGATCAAAATTCTGATATGTTAAATCTTGCGAGGAATTCGATAAAGGAATTTTCAACAAAAGTTGGCTATGAAAACACTCAATTTATAGAGGGATCAATAGAAAAACTAGATGAGTTGAATTTAAATAATCAGCCCATAATAAAAACCTCTTCAATAGATATTATTCTAAGTAATTGTGTTCTAAATCTAGTTGATCCTAAAGCAAGAAAGAATTTATTAAAAAATATAAAAAGAGTACTTCGTGATAAAGGGAGAATAGCTATAAGTGATATCGTTGCAAATAAAAAAGTCCCCCTAAGACTCCAAAATGATTCAAATTTATGGAGTGGTTGTATTAGTGGAGCATGGTACGAGCCTGAATTAATTAGTGACTTTAGTAGTCTAGGCTTTAAGAATCTAAAATTTGCTGAAAGGAGTGAAGAGCCATGGAAAATTATTGAAGATATAGAATTTAGAACAATAACTCTAACTGGTAATCTTTAATTAAATTCTAGTCTTAATATGTATGAGAGTTTAAGAGGTCAGATTCCTGCTTTAAAAAATAAAATATATTTTAATTATGGAGGACAAGGCCCATTACCCAAACCATCACTCGAAGCAATAATAAAAAGCTGGGAAATCATCCAAGATATTGGTCCTTTCACAAATAATGTTTGGAGTTATATTAGTAGCGAAATTAATTCTACAAAACTATTACTATCTCAAATATTAGGCGTTAATAAAAAAAATATAGCCCTATCTGAAAATATTTCCACAGGTATAGTTTTACCTCTTTGGGGGATAAAATTTAAAGAAGGAGATGAATTACTAATAAGCGATTGCGAGCATCCTGGAATAGTTGCTGCTTGTAGAGAATTATGCAAAAGAAATGAATTAAAGTTAATTATCTTGCCATTACAAAAAATCAAAGTACTTAATGATCAAAACTTCATTTCGGAGACTTTAAAATATCTAAATAAAAATACAAGAGTGATTATAATTTCTCATATATTGTGGAACTTTGGGTTTAAAATCCCGTTAAAAAAATTAAGAAAAGAAATTAATAGATTAGATAATAATCCTTATCTCATAGTCGATGGAGCACAAAGTTTTGGGCACATAGATGTAAATTTAGATGTAAGTGATTCAGATATCTACGCAGTTACTTCTCATAAGTGGGCTTGCGGACCGGAAGGATTAGGAGCTTTCTTTGTCTCCGACAAATTTATTCATGAAACCAACCCCACTATAATTGGATGGAAATCTCTTAAAAGAGAACAGGGTATCTATGAGCCATTTAATAATCTTTATCAAGAGGATGCAAGGAAATTTGAAATAGCTACTTCTTGTACCCCATTATTATCCGGCTTCAGAAAGTCTCTTTCTTTATTAGAAATAGATAAATTTTCAGAAAAGAGACAAGAATCCATCATTAGAATGAGTAATAAGTTATGGCTTGATTTAAAAGGTATAAAATCTGTAGATTTAATTTTAAATTGTCCTTTATGTAATGGGATCGTAAGTTTTGATATTAAAAATCTCATAGATAAAAATAGATTTATAAAAGAATTAGGGAAAAAAAATATTTGGATAAGAGTAGTTGAGGATCCTAAATGGTTTAGGGTATGTATACATCAGATGACAACAAATAATGATATTAATTTACTTGTTGATCAAATTAAATTAAGCATTTAAGAATATTCCTTCACCAAGGGATTGAAGAACCATCCCAAGCTAAAAAACTACCACTATCTTGGGGTTTTTGATTTCTAATAATTTCAATTAAAAACTTTGATGCTTTTTCTGGGGAAAATAATTTATTCGCAGGAACAAATTTTTGAAATGGTTTTGATAAATTCGTATTGACAGTTCCAGGGTGTAAAAGAGTTACTACTGCTTTAGGAAATCTCCGACCCCACTCAATACTTAAAGACTTAAATAATTGATTTTGAGCGGCTTTTGCAGCTCTATATGAATACCAACCTCCAGTTTTATTATCTCCTATACTTCCAACCCTTGCGCTTATAGTCGCAAAATTAAACAACGAATCTTTAGGAATGAACTCTTCAATAGTTTTTGCGAGAAGAATTGGTGCTATGGAGTTTATAGAAAAACTTTCTATTAAGTTGTCTTTATCTACGTGTTGTAATCTTTTCTCTGGATTTAAAGTATCACTATGTAGTCTACCAGTAGCATTTATGATAAGTCTTAAATTTTTTGGATGGTGATGAATTCTATTTTTTAAATTTTCAAGAGAATTATTATCCTCAATATCAAATTCCCAAAAATTAAAAAAATTTTTTTTTCGTCCACATAAAACAACATCTAATTCATCCTCTAATGATGAAAGATCCTCTGCTATTTGTGTACCTATTCCTCCAGATCCAATTACTAAAGCTAATCCTTTCATTTTGCAAAATTTCTTTAACTTCCATATTTTTAAGTTATTTTTTTGGAAAACGCGTTAATAAATGATCAATTTTCTTGTATTTAAATTAATAGATTTAACTTTTCAATTAAAAGACTATTAGCTACTTTTTTATCATCAAAATCAATTGTTTCGTTTTTCAAGATTTGATAATTCTCATGGCCTTTTCCTGCAATTAAAATAATATCATCACTTTTTCCTAAATTTATTGCCTTTTGAATTGCACTATATCTATTAATATCAACAATAATTTTATTTCTATTTTGAATCCCATTTAAGATATCATTGATTATTTTATTTGGATTTTCTGTTCGGGGATTATCAGATGTCAGAAATATTTGATCCGAAAACTTTTCTGCTATGGATCCCATTATTGGGCGTTTTTTTGAATCTCTATCACCTCCACAACCAAAGACTGTAATTATTTTACCTTCAGCAAAATTTTTGATTGAATCTAAAACATTTTTTAAACCATCGGGGGTATGAGCATAATCAATAATTACATTTGGCAGCAAATTTTTTTTATCATTTTCTATAATTTCGACTCTTTCCATTCTCCCTGGTACTCCCTTAAATGATTTCATAGAATTACAGATATCTTTTAATGGAAATCCCAAATTATATAAAGTAATAATTCCCTGAAGAGCATTCATTAAATTAAATTCGCCAACCAAAGGAACAAAAAGTTGAATTACCTCACAGGGAGTATGAAGAAGACAGTATGACCCTCTATTTGTTAATTCCTTATTTGAAATATAAAAATAATTATGCTTATTAAAAAAATTCTTATCTTTATTAGCTGAAACGGCTAAGCATGAAGATTGAACTTGATTAATCAACCTGATTCCCCATTCATTATCAATATTTACAACACTAAAAGAATCATTGGATGATAAAAATGGATATTTAAATAGTTTCATTTTTGTTTGAAAATAAGATTCCATATCAATGTGATAATCCAAATGATCCTGAGATAAGTTTGTAAATATTGCTGCAATAAATTCACATCCAGAAATTCTATTTTGAGCTAATGAGTGAGAACTAACCTCCATAATCACAAATTCTGCATTTGCTTTTCTTGCAGCATTCAATTTTGGTTGTAATTTATCAGCAAAATCTGTAGTATGAGCTGAATGCTCTGAAAAATCTGGCCAACGATTATATAAAGTTCCAAATAAAGCTACTTCTTTCCCTAGATTTTTTAAAAGATGTTCGAGTAAAAATGTTATCGTTGTTTTTCCATTTGTTCCTGTTACACCAATAATTTTTAATTCTCTTGATGGCCTATTCCAAAATTCAGATATCATTTGCCCAAATATATAATCTAAAGGACCATCTAAAACTAATACCTTTCTATAATCTATTTCTCCAAAACTCTTTTGAGCCTCTTTACTAATTACTGCAGCCTCTGCACCATTATTAATTGCATCTTTCCAATATATCCCTCCATCAACTTTTGTACCTTTTAATCCTAAAAATAAAGTCCCTTTTTCAACATCTTTTGAATTAAAACTTATATTTTTAATTTTAGGATTAATAAATCCAGATGGAGGCGAGATTCCTACAGAATTTAGTAATACATGTAAAGAAATATTTTTCATAACTAGTTCACTTGATTAATTGTTTTATATGTTTTCTTAGCCAACTTTCTAGTTGCAACTCTTTAATTCTTGGTGAGACCCTTGGGAATTCATTTATTTGATTAGAAGATAGGTTTTTCAAAGCAATAACAGGTACCTCATGATCATATTTTTTATAAAGATC
>TARA_B100000674_G_scaffold138912_1_pt1 | contig 12937 bp, 13 predicted proteins | sample TARA_B100000674 | Tara Oceans TARA_B100000674 (sample SAMEA2622759) | marine metagenome | biome: marine biome (ENVO:00000447); feature: surface water layer (ENVO:00002042); material: "saline water (ENVO:00002010), including plankton (ENVO:xxxxxxxx)" | depth 5 m
TGCTTGGATGTAGGGGGAAAAGGCGCCGGTGTTCATACCAAAAGCGGCAAAGGGATCGACATACCCGGCCAACATCGTCGTGACATTGGATGTGTTGTGGCGACCCGAGTCAAGCAGGCGTGTTGAACCAGCGCCGTTGTCGAAGGTGACAGAGTCCATATTTGCCATGTTATCGCGATATGAAATTGTCAGATCGGTTCGAAGGTAGCTGTTGAGCTTCAATCCGGCACCGACCTGATATCGCGTACCTGCATGTGGGTCGGTGTCCCATGTATCACGTATGGCGCTATCAACCGAATCAGCATCATCATCAATCGTGCTGGAATAGCCCAGATCAGCCCGCAGGTATGGCGTAAGCAGCCATTCTTCGGCGGACGCTGTTGATTGCAGTCCGGCAAGTCCGAGTGCGGCGAGCATGCCAGTCTGTGCTGATTTGCGGACAAAATGGCATAATTTGGAGGCGAAAAGGGCCGATGGCATGGCGGTGTAACCTACAGGAAATATTGAGTTTTATAGCTCAGCTAAACCTATAAGTGTGTTGCGCCGCAATAAGAAAATCATTGATTGTCAGATAGTGTCAGATTCTGACAGATTTCAGAATTCAACGGTGCTGCGAAAGGCCGTGCTTTTCAATCAGGCGGCGAAACTGGTGGTAGTTCAGGTGAAGGGATTTGGCGGCTTCGGTCTGGTTGTTGGCGTTTTGGCGCAGGGCCTGTTGCAGCAATTTGATTTCGAAATTGGCGACTTGGGATTTGAAGTCGATGGTGCCGTCCGGGGCGCTGTCGGGTTCGGGCGTTTCAATCACGCCGGGTTGGCTGGTTGTGCTGTTTTCGGTTTCTGACCAGATGTCCTCAAACGGATCAAGGGTGATGTGGGCGAGCGGGGTTTCGTCGTCTTCAGTGAGGTAAATGCTGCGTTCGACCGCGTTGCGCAGTTCGCGGATATTGCCGGGCCAGGGGTGGCGGAGCAGTTGTTCGGCGGCATGTCTTGAGAAACCGGGAAAAACGCTGCGGCCCAGACGTTTGGTCATCTCAAGCGCGAACTGTTCGGCGAGCAAAAGGATATCATCAGACCTTTGGCGGAGCGGCGGTACGGCGATGACGTCAAAGGCAAGGCGATCGAGCAAATCGGCGCGGAACTTGTTGGTTTTGGCCAGTTCGCGGAGATTTTCATTTGTCACACCAATGACGCGGGTGTCGACTTCGATGACCTCGGAGCCGCCAACACGTTCAATCTCGCCATACTCAACCACACGCAGAAGCTTTTCCTGCACCACCGGGCTGGCGGTGGCGATTTCATCAAGAATGATGGTGCCGCCATGCGCACGTTCGAACCGCCCGACATGGCGTTTGGTTGCCCCGGTAAATGCGCCAGCCTCGTGGCCGAACAGTTCGGTATCAAGCAGGCTTTCCGTCAGGGCGGCGCAATTGACCTTGACCAGCGGGCCGCCCCAGCGGCGCGACAGATAGTGCAGGCGGGCAGCAATCAGTTCCTTGCCCGAGCCGCGTTCACCAATCACCAGACAGGGGCGTTCAATCGGCGCCAGACGTGAAACATGTTCAAGGGCGGCCAGAAAAACGGGGTCTTCGCCCAATATCGGTTGCAAGCTATCCATTTCGCGAAAAACGTTATCGAAAAACGACAATATTGTCGCGATAAAAGTTACTTAAAAAGTCTGATGATTTGTTAAGTCATTGATTTTGGGTGTTTTCAAAACTGGCACGGTTCTTGAGATAGAGAGATCAGAATTTGTACGTCCCCCGAATGAATAAGGAGATCAGACAATGGGCGTGTTTTCGCGTTTGTCCGATATCGTAAATGCCAACATCAACTCGCTGCTGGATCGTGCCGAAGATCCGGAGAAAATGGTGCGGTTGATGATCCAGGAAATGGAAGACACCCTGGTTGAGGTCCGGTCTGCTGCCGTCAAGGCGATTGCCGATAAGAAAGAAGTCGAGCGCAAGCTGCGTAAGCTTCATGACGGTCAGGTCGAATGGGATACCAAGGCAGAGTTTGCCGTTTCCAAGGGCCGTGATGATCTGGCCAAGGGGGCGCTGATGGCGCGCCGTCGTCTGGCCGATCAGAGCCTTGTGCTTGAGCGCGAGCTTGAAGTGATCGAGGAAACCCTTGGCAAGTATGACGAGGACCTCAACAAGCTTCAGAACAAGCTGAATGAAGCCAAGGCCAAACAGCGTACGGTTGAAATCCGCATGCAGACGGCTGAAAAGCGTGTCAAAATGAAAGAAAAGCTGCATTCCGGTCAGATCGATGAAGCACTTCTGCGCTATGAGCAGATGGAACGCCGGATTGACGAGCTTGAAGCCAACGCGGACTCCTGGGAGCTTGGCCGTGGCCAGAGCCTCGAAGAGCAGTTTGAAGACCTTGAGGCGGAGCTCGGGATCGAGGATGATCTCAAGGAACTCAAAGCGCGTGTGAAAAAAGACACGAAGAAAGACAAATAAGTAACGGGCTTATGTGTTTTGAGGCACAGGTCTGTTTGAAAGAACGAGATGTCGAATATGTGGGCGATTGCCGTACCCTTGATCGTTTTAATCGCCGTGGTGGGCCCGGTATGGGTGGTGTTTCACTACATCACGGTCTGGAAGCGCATGAAGGCAGAGCAACGCACACAAAGCCCGGAACAGACCGCCCGCGAAAAGGAAATCGTGGCGGATCTGAAACAGCGGGCCAAGCGACTCGAAACCCGTGTTGAAACACTTGAACGCCTGTTAGATGCCGAGGTTGCCGAATGGAGGAACAGGATATGACTGCTCAGCAAGCTACTGCCGGAGACGGTTTTGGGCGCAGTCACAAAAGACGCGCGCGCTGTGGATGTGGCTCGGGCGATAACGCCGACGGATCGAAACGCCATGGCGTAATCGGGCGCACCACGCGCGGCATTTCAGAAGCCTTTGGCATTCCGCGCAAAGGGGTGCTGATCGCCTTCATCCTGGTTCTGATCTTCAGCTTCCCGGTTGGCGTGATGCTGTTTGGTCTGGCATGGGCCTATGTCCATCATCCGGACTGGTTCGATGGCCTGCGCGGCAAGGTGCGTGGGGCTGGCCAAAGCACATCCGCCGGACGTGCGGCACGTCAGAACAACAGCAAGCCGGATGCCGGGGACGAACGCCCGACGGTTGGCGTTGATTATGAAGAAAGCTGGATGGAAGAGCTGCGCGAGCAGTTTGACGATCTGGAACGGCGCACCGGCTCAATGGAAGGTTTCGTCGCATCGGGCGAGTATCACACCGCATCGGAATTCAAAAAGATGCAGGACGAAGACGCCGCCAAAAATGCCGATGATGCCGACAAGAAGTCGGACGCGCCGAAGGCGTAGGCCTTTGGCAGGCATAGATTGACGAGATTGACGACGGTTTCAGCTTTCCCCAATCCCCCCTCGCGTTAGCACGGGTCTTGACCCGACGGGCCGTCGTCAAACATCAAACCGGACTTCTTAGGAAGTCCGGTTTTTCTTTTTGTTTGCAGTTCTTTGCGGCAAAATTCCCAAATAGCGTTTATCACTATACCTAATTTAAAGGTTTTCCCGGCAAAGTCGGGAAAATTGCCCATATAGTGCGCTATAGGGCAGGCAGCGTTTTGGGGAACATCATATGGCGACCATGATCGAGCATCCCGGGGAACAGGATTTTCTGCATCGTTTGATGCTTGATAACCCGTGGTGGGACGGTGTCACCGATGATCAGGTGCAGGGTCTGCCGCAGCGTGCCTTTTTCAAGCGGTTCTGGGGTGCGATTGAAAAGAATGACGGCCAGAAGACGCTGGTTCTGACCGGGCCGCGGGGTGTCGGCAAGACCGTGATGATGCGCCAGGCCGTGGCCGAGCTTTTGAACAATGACACGCCGCGTCGTCATGTTTGTTATGTGTCGCTTGAACATCCGCTGTTTCTGGAAATTGATTTGCCGCGTTTGCCGAAATTGCTGCGTTCCATGCGCGGGATCTCGGCCGATCATCCGCTTTGGCTGTTTATCGACGAGGTATCCTATCAGCGCGATTGGGAGGCGAGCCTTGTAAAGCTTTTGGCGGCCGATCCGATGTTGCGCGTGGTCGCGGTCAGTGCGCTGGCCCCGGCGGGTGACAATGCGGAATATATCCAGAGCCTGTTTTTACCGCCCTTCAGCTTTGCCGAATATCTTGAGCAAAAGGGTATTGCGCCAAGTGACGTTTTGCCTGAAACCCCCAATGTCGGGCGCTATACCGCCGATGTGCCCGATGGTTTGGTGGAGCTCAACGACCTGTTTGAGGATTACATCAACGAAGGCGGTTTTCATGCCGCCAATGGCGAGGCCGGGGCCATTCATCGGTCGCTGCATTCCGATTTGCCGGGCCTGCATGGCATTTCAAGCCCCTCGGACCTGCATCGGTTGTTTTCGCTTCTGGCCTATAACACGGGTTCGGAGTTTTCGATCGAGACGCTGGCGCGCGAGCTTGATATCGCCAAGAACACGCTGCGTCGGTACCTTGAATATCTTGAAAGTGCCTGGCTGGTGCGCCGGCTTGAACGTGTTGATCAGGATGCCAAACCTTTCCAGCGCGCGGTGGCGTTCAAGGTGCATCTGATCCATCCGGGGCTTCGCACCGGCTTGATCGGCGGGCGGGCATCTGATAGTGCCACCATCACGCGGCTTGCCGAAACCGCGATCCAGACGCAGTTTCTGACCTCATCCGTTGGCATGGAAAGCCTCTATTACGCCCGTTGGGGGCAATATGAGGTGCCGTTTGTGTTTCTTGATCGCCGGTCCGGCACACCTTTGTTCGCCTATCACTGCCTGTGGCGTGATGAGGCGATCCGCAAGCCCAAGGAAATCCGCGCCCTGGTGAATTTCCGGGGCAGTCATGCCTTGCCACTTGGGGCCTTTGTTCTGACCAAGGCGCAATGGCACGGCGGCAAGCTTGGCGGGGTGCCGATGCGCTTTGAGCCGGCCAGTGTGCTGGCGCTTCGGATCGGGCTTGAATTTTCGCAGCTTTGAATGCGCCGTAAATCGCCTTCACATGAATTGGAACGCTGCGTCTGATCTTGGCAGTATGGCCGTGCTGTTCGGTGCGGTCAGGAACTGCATCGGACAAAGTAAAGGAGTTCGTTCATGACGAAACTTTCCAAGCTTTTCCATGTCGCGGCCTTCGGGGCTTTGGCGTTTTGCGCCCTTGGTCTTGTTGGCATTTCGCAGGCATCCGCACAGGTTGCGTGCCCGGCAAACCCGCATTGGACGGCAACGGTTCCGCCGATTAACGCCGATCACGTTTTCTGCGGCGAAGTGCGGGCCAATGGCACGGCGGCCGGGTTCCATTCGCGCCCGGGTGGCGTGAACCCGGCGACGGTCGCCAATTTCGTGATTAATCAGCCCGCGAATGCCAATGGCGTGTATGGCGGGAACGTCACGTTGGTAAACCCGAACGGGGCAAACCCGACGAAGTTTTCGACGATGTTCCCTGATAGCTGCACCGAGGCAGCGGTCGTTCAGTCGATCCTGTATGCGCATGCAAATCAGGTAGCGTGCCCGGCGGGCGCGCCCGGATGGGCATCGTGTGGCCTGAACCGGCCGGACCCGGCAGCGGGCGGTCATTGTGTCGGCGATGATGCCACAACGCGGTTCTATATCGCGTTTGGAACACTCGGGAACGGCAATATCAACACCGCCTTCCCGCTGCGGTAATCTTTTGATGTGAGGTCAAACATGGCAGGCGGTGATTTTATTGAGCCGAATTGGCCTGGCAGAATTGTCGGGGATGATGGGCATGATCGGATTGCCGCCTGTCTTGTCCTTGATTTTCAGCGGGCCCCGGTCTGGTGCGAACAGGCCCTTTCCGAAATCGACGATGTGATTTCCGGCCGGCAACAGGCTTGGGATATGGGCATGAATGCCTACATGGTTAAGGTGCGACCGGCCAAGACCGAGATCCTGCCGGTCTATGAAGAGACCGGCGAGCCGAGCATTACTGTCAAGACCGGTGACTTGCGCGATGCCCTTGATTGGTGGCGCAAACAGATCAAGCAAAGCCCGGATTAACCGGGCGGAAAGCAATTTGCCCGAAGGTGGGCAAGGTTGGGCAACATGAGTAGAGCGATTTGAACGCAGCATTCTGGCGTATTCCCGCGCGTGCGATGGTGGTGATGGCGGTGGCAATGACGTTTGCCATGTCAGCAAACCATTTCGCATTGGCGCAAAGCGGAAGTGCCAAGGAAGCACCGTCTGATCCGCTGGAAAAATTCCTGTCGCAATATGTCGAGCATGCCGGTCTGCCGGGCGGGGTGGTGGCGATTGGCTATGGCGAGGGCAATGTGCGCTATGCCGCCACGGGCTATGCCAGTGTCCGGCCCGAGACAGGAATGACGCGGGATCGACAGTTTTATATCGGGTCGCTGACCAAGATGATGACGGCTGTGGTTACCTTGCAGCTGGCATCGGAAAAGCGGATTGATCTGGCCGATCCGATTGGCACATACCTGCCCAAGGAATTTCGCGACCGCATTGCCAATGCCGATCGCGCCACCATTCGTGATTTGCTGCGCAACAGTTCGGGCATTCCCGATTATCTGGATGGCGAGTTCTTTTTCGAGCTGGTCGGGCGCGACCCGCAGCATGGTTGGCGCAATGTCGAGTTGCTGCCACTGATTGCCGATCGGGAAGCCTATTTTGCCCCGGGCACGAATTATGCGGCCTCCAACAGCAATTTCATCCTGCTCGGCGTGATGATCGAGGCGGTCGAGGGCGCGCATATCAGTGCCGTGTTTGGTCGCCGGATTTTTGCCCCGGCCGAGATGAGCAACACATCCTTTGGCAGTTTTCCAAGGCCGGCATCGCTGGCGCGCGGTTTTGATGATGCCAATGGCGACGGGCAGCTCGAAGACGTCACGGATTATGACGTGGGCGATCAACTGGCCGATGGCGGGGTGATTTCGACCGCCGAGGATATGGTGAAATTTGCCCGTGCGCTGTTTGTGAATGGAGTTCTGCTTGGTCCGAATGCGCTTGAGCGCGCAACGACCGATACGGCCTTTGCCGGCGACGGGTCCTATGGCTATGGGCTGATGATCGGCGCAAGTGACTGGGGCCCGGTTTGGGGCCATGACGGGATCTATTTTGGCTATTCGGCCGAGTTTTCCTGGTTCCCGGAACAGGACACAGTGGTGGTGTTTCTTGCCAATGGGCGGGCACTCAATGAGGTGCCATCGGTGACCAGCATGCTAATGACCGGTTTGTTCGGCACGCCGGAATAGGGCGTATATTTCTGTTTTTATTCTGATTTTCCATGATCCCTATGCAGATATGCATACGGGAGTGCTTCATCTATGCACAGACGTCATAACTGATAGGATTATAATAGTTAGAATTCTATCTAATTTTTCTGTTATGGTTCGTGCCATGGAAAACATTGATCAAAACACCCCTTATCTAACCCTTGGCAGTGCCCTGATGCGCGTCGCCCGTTGCTGGCAGCGCGAGGTCAATCGCACCCTTCAGGCGCATGGACTTTCGCAGACCATGGCGATGCCGTTGATTGTTCTGCATCGTAATGGTGGTGCGGTTCGTCAGGGCATGATTGCCGAGGAAATCGGTGTTGAAGGCCCGTCACTGGTCCGCGTTATTGATCAGCTTGAACGCGACGGATTTGTGTCGCGTGTTTCTGATCCGCGGGATCGTCGGGCCAAGATGGTCGCCCTGACCGATGCGGGCCGCGCGAAAGCCAGCGAGATTGAAGTCCTGCTCGGCGATCTACGCGGCGAGCTGACCGCCAATGTTTCCGAGGAAAATCTTCATATCACCCTTGATGTCATGCGCGAACTGCTGAACCGGCTGGATATGCGCGAAACGTCGCAATAAGCCGGAGGTCAGCAGATGTTGCAAAATATTCTCGCCCTTCGGCCGAAAGCCGGAGACTGGATCTTTTCGATCAAGACATTCGGGGCATCGATGTTGGCGCTTTATATTGCGCTGGCCTTTGATCTTGATCGCCCGGTCTGGTCGATGGCGACGGTTTATATCGTGGCCCATCCGTTTTCCGGTGTTCTGGCATCCAAGGCAGTTTATCGCGTGCTGGGCACCTTGCTTGGTGCGGTGGTCGCGATCATTCTGGTGCCCAATCTGGTCAATGCGCCGGTCGTGCTGAGTGCTGTTCTGGCCGTCTGGGTTGGCGTTTGCCTGTTCTTCGCACGGCTTGATCGTACACCGCGCAGTTATGTTCTGATGCTGGCGGGGTACACTGTGGCCCTGATCGGCTTTCCGAGTGTGACCGATCCGCTGTCGGTCTTTCCGACCGCGATTGCGCGTTGTCAGGAAATCACGGTGGGTATTCTCTGTGCCACACTGGTCGGGCATATCATTTTGCCGCGCCATATCGGCCCGGTGATCGCATCACAAATCAACGGCTGGATGGCGGATGTCGCCAAGCTGGTCACGGAAAGCTTTGATGCGGGCATGGATGCCGATCAGCTGGACCGTGACCGGGCGCGCATTGCCGCCGACCTTGGTGAGTTGCACGGCATGGCCTTGCATCTGGGCTATGAGAAGTCGCGCTTTTCCGGGCGGACACGCGAATTGCAGGCGCTGCAAAGTGCGATGGCGTCCCTGTTGCCGGTTTGTTATGCGGTCCATGACCGTTTGACGGCGCTTGCGGCAGAGGGTGTTACCTTGCCGCCCGAACTGCGCGCACTTTGTGATGACATCATCGATCACGTCAATCGCGACGCCCATGACCCGGACCTGACATGCAGCCTGCATGACCGTGTGACCGCGTTTCGCGATCAGATCGACCAGTCATCTGACTGGGGTGGGCTTTTGATGGTTAATCTGTGTGATCGGCTGCACCGGTTGCTTGATTTCCATCATGATTGCCGGGTTCTGTGGGATGGCATTCGTGCGGGTTCCGCACCCAGTGACGTTTTGAACCGCTGGCAGGCAACCGCCGGGTCGGAAGCCATGGACCGTGATGCCAATGGCGCGGTGCGCAGTGGTATTGCCGCAGCAGTCGCGATCAGTGCGGTGTGTGCCTTCTGGATTATTTCCGGATGGCCCGCAGGCGGCACGGCGGCGATGATGGCAGCGGTTGGCAGTTCGATCATGTCGTTTCTTGATAACCCGGTGCCAGCACTCAAGGGCTTTATCCGTTACACCACGATGGCTGTTGGGGCGGTTGTTTTCTACAACCTGACGATCCTGCCGGGTATCGATGGTTTCCCGTTGCTTGCCCTGTCATTTGCGCCTTATTGCATCTTGCTGGGTGTGTTGATGACCTCGCAGGCGACGTATGGCTTTGGTCTGGCGATGGTGGTCAACCTTGTCATGATCCTCAACCTTGATACGACCTATAGCAGCGATATCGAGACCATTCTGGGCGGCGGTGTTGCATCGCTAGCGGGCTTTGGTGCGGCGATAATTGCAACCGCCTTTATCCGGGTGGTGCCAGCAGATCGATCGATCATGCGTCTGGTTCGGGCCAACTGGCGGGATATTGCCGCGATTGCGCGTGGATCCTTTGCCCATGGGCGTCTGATCCTTGTGCGCCGGTTGCTGGATCGCCAGGGACTTATCCTGCCGCGTTTGGCCATGGCGCCGCAGCATCGCGATACATTGATCCGGGTCATGCCCGAAGCAACGATTGCGTCCTGCCTTTATGATTTGCGCAATGCGACGCTGTTTACCAGCAAGCCGGTTGCCAATCGCATCAAGGTCCTTTTGCGGTCCATCGCGCGGCATTTCGAGGCCCGCCTGATTGATCCGGACCGCTTGCCTGATCCGTGGATCGTCGAGGAGGTCGACAACCTTTTGCGGTTGGTGGTGGCCGACCCCGAGGGTTCTGATCGCGAACGGCTTCTGGTGCCATTGGTCGCGCTTCGCCGCAATCTTTCCAAAACAGGCGCACCGCGCCTGCAGACACAAACGGGTGGCGGCATCTTGCCGGCCCAGCCGACGATCATGGGAGAAACAGCATGATCAATCCGACATTTAACATTTACGGCCTGTATGTCCCGACCTTTCTGGTTCTGGCAATTGCTGCATGGGGGTGCCTGAAGGTTACCCATCTTGGTCTGGCGCGGATCGGTTTTTACAAAATGACCGTCCATCCGGCGCTGACCGACCTTGCGCTTTATGTGCTGATCCTGACCGGGCTTTCGGCTGTCTTTCTGAAATAGGTGATGTGATGAAAAATATCGTTTTGAAAAGCCTGCGCATCGGATTCACAAGCTTGCTTGTGCTGATTGCCTGTGTGGGCGGATGGCATCTTTATGATTACTACATGAACGAGCCCTGGACGCGCGATGGCCGGGTCAGTGCCGATGTGATTTCCATTGCGCCTGATATTGGCGGGTTGGTGTCCGAGGTTCTGGTTGGCGACAACCAGCCGGTCAAGGCGGGTGACGTGCTGTTTACCATTGATCGGGCGCGCTATCAGGTGGCGGTCGATCAGGCACGCGCCAAGCTTGAAAACGCGATTGCCGCGCGCGATCAGGCCAAACGCGAAGTCACCCGCTATAGCGGGCTTGATAGCGACGTTGTCACCGATCAGAAAAAGGAACAGGTCAAAACCGATCTTGCGACCGCGCAGGCCGATGTGGATCTGGCGCGTGCCGATCTGGCACTGGCCGAACTGGATCTGTCGCGGACCAGTGTGGTGGCGCCGGTCGATGGGGTTGTGACCAACTTTTCGCTGCGTCGGGGCGCCTATGTCGGGGCGGGCAGTGCCATTGCCGCCCTTGTTGACAGCAGCTCGTTCTATGTTGCGGGGTATTTCGAAGAAAACAAACTGCCGCGCATTGCGATCGGTGATCGCGTGCAGGTGATGCTGATGGGCGAAAGCCGCCCGCTTTATGGTCATGTTGTCAGCATTGCAAGCGGCATTCAGGATAGCGAGCGTTCCGGCAGTTCAGCGGGCCTTGCCCAGGTCAAACCGACCTTCAGCTGGGTTAGGTTGGCACAGCGCGTTCCGGTCCGGGTCGAACTTGAACATGTGCCCGACGATGTCCGCCTTGTTGCCGGACGCAGTGCAATTGTCACGGTCGAGGATGAAAATGCCAGCAGCGGTTTTGCCGGACTGAGCCCGAAGCTGCTATTTTAGGCGATATTGAAGATGGTGCGGCGGCTATGATCATGCCGCACCGCAAAAATTGGGTTGCAGGGGAAAACAAGTTTGGGTAATTTTCGTAAAAATAAAATATAAATATTGTACGAATATTATCAAACGGGAGATTCCTGATGGCTGCTGCCCCACGTCCGCGCCGCTCTGTTTTGTATATGCCGGGTTCCAATGCGCGTGCCCTTGAAAAGGGCCGTACGCTTCCGGCAGATGGGCTTATTCTGGATCTTGAGGATGCGGTGGCACCCGATGCCAAGGATAACGCACGCAACCAGATTGTGAGCGCTTTGGCCGAAGGCGGTTATGGCAAGCGTGAAATCCAGATCAGAACCAATGGCCTGAATACCCCGTGGGGATATGCCGATATCGTGGCGGCGTCCAAAACATCGGCCGATGCCATCCTGCTGCCCAAGGTCGAAAGTGCCGATACCGTGCGTCAGGTCGCCAATATCATGGAGGCCGAAGGCGCGCATGCAGGCATGACCATCTGGTGCATGATGGAAACCCCGCTTGCGATGCTTAATGCCAAGGAAATTGCCGGTGCCCATCCCCGTCTTGGCGGGTTTGTCATGGGGACATCGGACCTTGCCAAGGATCTGAACTGTGCCCATACGCCGGACCGCCTGCCGATGGTGACCAGTCTTGGTCTTTGCCTGTTGGCGGCACGGGCCTATGGGCTTGCGATCCTTGATGGTGTGCATCTTGATCTGTCTGATGATGCCGGGTTTGAGGCGTCCTGCAAGCAGGGGTGCGAGTTCGGCTTTGATGGCAAGACGCTTATTCATCCCAAAACCATTGCGGCGGCGAATGCGGCCTTTGCCCCGGCAGAGGCCGAGATCGACTGGGCGCGCAAGATCATTGCCGCCCATGAAGAAGCCAGTGCTGAGGGCAAGGGCGTTGTCGTGGTTGATGGCAAGCTGATTGAAAATCTCCATGTGGTGTCGGCCAAGAAACTGGTCGCGATGGCAGATTTGATCGCGGAAATGGACGGGGCCTAAGCGCCCGACCACCATCAGACAAAACGGTGCGCGCGCCAAGAACAGCAACAAACCGGCTGCATCACAGACAGCCAAAACAGCGCGCATCGGTAATTCTTGGATCATCCGGCCTTTCAGGGAGGCAATCGAATGTCAAAGACCAATCAGGGCAATTATTTTGAGGATTTCCAGATCGGACAGGAAATCCGCCATGCCACCCCACGCACGATCACGACCGGCGATGTAGCACTTTATACCGGGCTTTATGGCCCGCGCTTTGCCGTGCAGTCGTCTGACGAGTTTGCCCAAAGCATTGGCTATAAGGCAGCCCCGGTGGATGATTTGCTGGCGTTTCACATGGTGTTTGGCAAGACGGTGCCTGATGTGTCGCTAAATGCGGTGGCCAATCTGGGTTATGCCGGCGGTGTGTTTGGCGTGCCGGTTTATCCCGGCGATACGGTCAGTTCGGTATCCACCGTGACCGGGATCAAGGAAAACTCCAACGGCAAGACCGGTGTGGTTTATGTCAATTCCGTCGGGCGCAATCAGCGCGGCGAGATGGTGCTTGATTACAATCGCTGGGTCATGGTGCGTAAACGCGATGAAAGCGCGCCGGCACCTGAAACGGTCCTTCCGGAATTGCCCGGTGTTGTGGCACCCGAAGCGTTCCAGATCCCGGTCGGGCTGGATGTATCGGCCTATTCAACCCAGCTGGCGGGATCGCCGCATTGCTGGGATGACTATTATGTCGGCGAAAAGATTGATCATGTTGATGGCATGACCCTTGAAGAAGCCGAACATCAGATTGCAACCAGGCTTTATCAAAACACCGCCAAGGTCCATTTCGATCAGGTCGCGGCCAATGGCGG
>TARA_B100000674_G_scaffold369796_1_pt1 | contig 12892 bp, 8 predicted proteins | sample TARA_B100000674 | Tara Oceans TARA_B100000674 (sample SAMEA2622759) | marine metagenome | biome: marine biome (ENVO:00000447); feature: surface water layer (ENVO:00002042); material: "saline water (ENVO:00002010), including plankton (ENVO:xxxxxxxx)" | depth 5 m
CGGCAATCTGGAAGACCGCATAAGGTGCTATGAGCCGCTGTTAATTTTCTGGGATGTCCGCGATGCCGTCCCCGGCGGGAATGATGCCAACGACCCCGGAAACCCTTGGCTTCCCCTGCAAATGACGAGCCACCGGGTCTATGTCACCGCGCGAACGCGTGTTGCCGCGAGGAACAGTACGACTTTGAATGGCAACATCAATGCAACCGTTCTCGGTAACAACAGCGGCCTAGCCTTTACCTATGATTCCCTTTTGTACATGTCATGCAAAACAGCGGACGGAACGGACACGACAAACGCCAATGCGGTGCGCGACGCTATTTTTGGTGTCTTTCACCCTGCCAATCCCAATCCGAAAGCTGTCCGCTTAAACAGTTCAAGAGAGGCCGCGACACTACTTAGATATTGGGACCAAGCGTTGACAGGGAACCAGCCGGCCCAGTCATTGAACGGTCCTCCCAATCTTGGAGGTGGACAAACGGGTAACTTGTTTACCAACCCCCGCGGCAACATTGCCTGCGGCGTTTGGACGCAACTACTGATCGCCATGTGGGCCCTGCACGGGAACGGCAATGGGCGATGCATCAGAGTTCTCCCCAGAACCGTGGAGTATCATGGCGCAGCAGGCTATCCGAACTTCCCGGCAGACATTCCTGATCCGCCCAATCCGAACAGGGTTTATTTGCAGAACACAGTGTACGGCAGTTTCTTTCTTGTTCGCCACTGGAACTACAATAACAAGCCGGGTCAACTTGACGCCAATAACTATACCCACCAACAGCTTTTTGACCGTGGTGCGGCACCGGCCAATGGCGGCGGCAATCTCGTACGCGCGGAAGAAACCGGCTTAGATGGCCAGAACAATTCGATGCCCGCTCCTGCCTTTGGCGCTCACTATATCGTGCTCGACACTGGCAGCGGTGACTATTTTGATCCGTCCTACGGAGCACGTGCTCCCGATAGGAATCTGTGGGTTAGTAACTCAATTGCAGGCTTAACTGGACCTTTGGCTCCTTGGCGAGCAGGTTTTGTCGCTTCTGCCCCTGCACAACCGAATGGTATCGAACCAAATCTGTTTTCAGTTGCTCTGTATAACGAGGATGCAGAGGTATGGATCCCCTAAACCAACATGGACAGCACACAGTTCAGATAAAAAGGAAGTCATCATGAAGGTGAACAATATCAGCACCGTCACCCTTCCAGGCAACCAGATCACGGGTGCTGTCCGCCTGGCATCACAGGCAACAGCGACGGGGCTCTATATGTCGTCAAGCGGCCCGAACAAGGCGGCAAAGTCGGCGGGCCACCCTTTTGTCACAACCCTTGCGTCAATTGCCCTGGATGTTCAGAAGGCACTGGCACCGCAAAGAGCGCCAATATTCCAGATGCTGCCAAGTACGACCACATGGGATATCAACTTCTCAAACAGCAAGGGTGCGGTGACCTACACGAGCTCCAACGGCGGGTTCAATAACGTTTTTGTCGCAGCTGTAGCGTCCGATGGCACGCTTACGCCGGAATTCAGCTATGAGGTCGAAGATGGTAACTCACCGACCTTTCTGCGCAACACCAGTACAAATCCCGCAAAGCAAATCTATATCTCGGCGATTTTGAGCGGGTATAACCTGGCCATCATCGGCCTGCAGGAACAAGACGGCAAACAGGTCCCCGGCGTTTCCGGCCTTATCGGAACCTCCGAAGCCCCCGTCTCGGTCGGGCGAGTTTGTGGTGATTTTTCCCAAGGTTTGCCACAGACCGTCAGCCTGTTCTACAAAACCGACGAAAGGGTTGGCCCCCTGACACCGGGCATGGCTTTTCGGGGTCGCCTGTCCTTCGCCACCTTTGACACCAAAAACAACAAGCTCGGCACTCCAGTTTCATTGCTGGACGGATCGGAAATCGCCGATTTTGATCTGGCGGCAACTGGTGATTGCTATTGCCTTTTGATCAGCCTGAGCAACGGCATGCCGCTTTTGGCAACCTTTGATGCAACCGGCAAACTTACCGGTGGTCCCGATCAGCTTGCCGGTCCGTGGAACAGTGTTGGGCATTGGATCGGCAGCCCTACACTCATTCCAGACCCGACCGCGAAAAGCCCGGCATTCCGTTTCGCCTTTGTCGAGCATGATACCCAAGGCCCGATCAATATTCACACCGGCCAATGTGGCACGTAAGCCTAGCAAGGCAGCACGAAACATTTATCATTGGTCGCGTTCTAGCAGGTCTTTTCCGACAGCCAGCCGATAAACACGCCCTTCTGCTCAAGGCGTTCATGGGCAAAGCATTCCCCGCCGGGATAGGCACCACTGGCCGGGGTGAAGCGCACGACATCTTCGCCGGGCAGGATGTTGGTGGTGGCCTCAACCATTTCGGTATGGGCGGTGCCCAGACCATCGGACGGCACAAGGCAATCATAACGCCCGCCATTGCCATTGATCGTGCGTACACCGACCATGCCATGGTTCATCGGCCAGGCTTTCAGAACCGAGACCAGATCACCGGGGTTCTTGGCAAGGCAGGCGGTGATGGCCGGCATCATGTCATCGAAATAACGCGTCCAGATACCATCGCCCTCGGCTTTAAGGTCGGCCACCGACACCACCGGGAAATCGCCGGGGGCAAGTGCAAGCCGGGCGGTTTCCGCCGATAGCGGTGATACCGCGCAATGGAAATCACCCGACGGGGTCGTCCAGATCGCATCAGCGCCCTTGCCACGCAGCTCATAGATATCGTTGCCATAACCGTATCCCGACCCGGTCCGCATGATCGGCAGGACCAGCGGTTCACGCCCGGGGAATTCAACAATTGCGCGTTCCCGATCGCGATCAAAGGTGACGGCAAAGCGGCTTTGATCATCGCACACAAACAGTTCCGGGCCGGTGATCGGATCCGGGCTGCTGTTCATCTGGCTTAGCATCGCGTCAATGCGGCTGAGTGCCACCTTGCTTTGCGACAGCGCGCCGCTGATTTCATGCTCGTCAGGCTGGCTTGCGATATCGTTCACCGTTTTGGTGCCCGATGAATAGCGCCCCTGCGCGAAATCAAGTTTCAGCGTGTAATGCAGTGGCGCGTCACTTTCCGCCCCGCCGTAATTGACGCGCTTGGCATCCTCGGCAAAGCGCAGAAGCTGGCCATTGCGGTAATAGAATTTGACGTCGCTTGCTCCGTAATCGCCAAGGTCGCGATGCTCATCCACCAGAACCGGCTCGCCGTCCGGCGTGACATAGGCCTTGTAGGTCACCGTATGATCAGATGCCGAATACTGACCGGGAATAACCCGCAGATCGGTCAACCGGGTCTCAATCGCGGCAATGTCATCGGCGATATCCGAACCATCGCCGTTGCGCGCCCCGTCGCTTTGCATGCGCGGGATCTGGATGACCGTGATATCGACATCACTTGGCGCACCGCGGGTCAGGACCGGGTAGCTTTGATCATTGCGAAACAGAAGGTCGTCATTGCCATTTACGATCTTGGCTTCAAGCACGTAGCTATGGCGCGGATCGATATCATCAAGATCATAGGGCAGGATGAAGACCATCGGCGGATTGGCGACCGGTTGGCGCAGTGCAGCAACCTCAACCGATGGCGCATCTGCCTTCGATACATCCAGCAGGCGGACGACAAGGAAGGTATTGTCTGGCGAAAGCGCGATCCGTTCGCGATAGCTGACCGACCCGGTAACGCTGTTACCAGGCGATTGCAGGGCCGCACAGCCCGAAAGTATCCCGACCATGCCAAGAACAATAAACGCCCTTGCCCACATGATTGCGGCGGAAGCAGGTTTCATTTTAACCCCGGTTTGCTCGTATTTTTTGGTGGCGCATTTGTTGCGCCAGACAATGGTGACGCCAAACATACCGAAAACCAAGGCCAAAAATGGGCAAATCGGGTGCAGTGCCGCATTATTAACAACCAACGGTCGCTTTAGCCCTTAAATCGGTGGCATGGCTGCCCGGCAATATCGGTCTGGATCGACAGCAGCGCCCCTTCAAGCGCATTGCCATTCCCCTCCAGCCCGACCGAGGCCGAGGTAATATAAAGCGTTTTAAGGTCCGGACCGCCAAACACACAACTTGTCGGCTGGGTCACCGGCAGGTCAATCACCCGATCGACACTTCCATCCGGCGCAAAGCGGATCAGACATCCCCCGCCCCAGCGCGCATTCCAGATATAGCCATCCGCATCCATCGCCGATCCATCCATATTGCCGCGTTCCTGCGGGCCAAAGAACGGCTTGGGATTGGATGGCACGCCGGTTTCCATGTCAAAATCATAGACATCAAGCGTGTCCTTGATGGTATCGCCAAAGAACATCTTCGCACCATCCGCCGACCATAACAGCGTATTGGAAATCCCGATATTGCTGCCAAACCGCACGGCTTCACCATCCGCACCCACCCGGTTGAGTGTCCCGGTCGAGATGGTTACAGGCAGATCTTCGCCATTGGGACCGATATTGTTTTGCATGGTGCCGTGCCAGAACCGGCCCATCGGATCGACCCGGCTTTCGTTCGACCGGTTGCCTGCATGGTCGCTATCGGGGGCGACAAACGGTGTGGTATCGCCACTTTCGGGGTCCAGAAACGCCAGCCCGTCGGCAAGGGCGACCAGAAGCCCGTCCTTTTCACGCGGCACAATGGCCGCGACCGGCTGATCAAACTTCCAGCTGCGTGATCCCCCCTGATCGGGGCGCAGCGCATAGGCGGTCTTGCCGACAATATCGACCCAATACAGAACCCCGTCTTCGGCATCCCAATGCGGGCCTTCGCCCAGCGTACATCGCAGGTTCGGCAATACGGTTTTGACGTTGGACATGGTTTCTCCCTGATGACGATGCGGCTGTTTTTCCGCTTTGTATTTGTGTGATCATTATTATCGTGGCACACGGCCAGATACGATCACAATCTCTGATTAATAGTGCTACCCAAAATGGTCGCGCCTGAAAAGTCATTTTATATGATGATTAGATGGGCGGCGCACTTTTTTGGAATTCTGCAATCGCAACTCGGTTGCATTTGCGTCACGTAATTGATAAGCATTCTCAGACTTTACAGCGCGCTTATCTGCCGCCGATTGGCGATAGCGCAAGTGATCCATCCCCGGCGCATGAGTTTCTTTCCATGTTCGATCTGACAGACGTCGCGTTCAAAAGCGATGGCAAAAAGCCAAAGACATTGCTTGAAGGCATCACGGTCAGCTTCCCGACCGGGGCGTTCAGCGCAATTGTCGGCCATAACGGATCGGGCAAAAGCACGCTGATCAAGCTTCTGGCGCGCAAAAACAAACCGGCATCCGGGGCGATCGCACTTGATGGGCAAGACCTTGCCAACCATGGCACGCGCGACTTCGCGCGCAAGGTTGCCTACCTTCCGCAAAACCCGGTTGTGCCGCCGCACTTAAGCGTGCGCGAACTGGTGGCCTTTGGTCGATATCCCTGGCGCGGCGCCTTTGGCCGCTATCGCGACGAGGATCATGCCAAGATTGATCAGGCAATGGAACTGACCCACGTCACCGGATTTTCGGATCGTCTGGTCGCAAGCCTTTCCGGTGGGGAACGCCAGCGCGTCTGGCTTGCCATGTTGCTGGCACAGGATGCCCCTGTGCTGCTGCTGGATGAACCGACCTCGGCCCTTGATGTCGGCCATCAACGCGACATTTTGCAACTGGTCGCCAACCTTAAGGATCAGAACAATCTGACCGTCATAGCCGTTTTGCACGACATCGACATGGTCGGGCGGTTTGCCGATCACATTCTGGCACTGCGGGGTGGCAAGACCTGCTGGCAGGGAACGCCACGCGATTTCATGCATGGCGAAACCCTGCGCGACATTTTCCAGACCGACATCGATGTCATCCATCTTGCCGATCATGACCGCTTTGTCAGCTACGTTGCCTGACGCGCCAATCAGCCACCATTTCAACAGGGATCAGGGAAATCATGATGTTTACGCCTTGGATGGGTCGCACGTTTGCGGGCCTTGCAATCGCCACCGGAACCGCCATCGCGTCCCTTGCCTCCCTGCCTGTCCTGGCCGAGGAAACCTTTACCCATGAAATGGGTGAAGTCACTCTTGAAACCACTCCGACCCGCTTTGCCGTTTCTAACTGGGCCCTGACCGAAAGCCTGATCGCACTTGGCATTGACCCGGTCGCAATCCCCGAAGCCGAAGGGTACCGTGCCTGGGTGGTGGAACCGGCACTGCCCGAAAGTTTCACCGATCTTGGCACCCGTCGCGAACCGAATTTCGAGGCGCTCCGCGAAGCGAAACCGGACGCTATCCTGATCAGTACCGATGTCGCCATGGCCCTTGAAAAGCTGTCCGGCTATGCACCGACACTGGTTTATTCAATCTACAATACCGGAAGCGACGAACCGGCAATTGACCGCGCCGAGGCGCTTCTGCGCAATGTCGCCAAACTGGCGGGCAAAGCCGATACGGCCGAAGACGTCATTGCATCGGTCAATGCCCGGATTGAGGCCGCGGCCAAGCGCATTCGCGATCATGTCGGCGATGATGCCAAATTCGCCGTCGTGCGCATTCTTGATGAATCGCATTTCCGCATTCATGGCAAGACGTCGCTATTTGGCTCTGTCCTTGGTCGCATGGGCTTTGCCAATGCCTGGGATGGCGAAGTCAATGGCTGGGCGTTTCGTAATGGCGATCTGTCGGACCTTGCCAAGATGGGCGATGTGCAGTTTGCCTATATCGAACCGGTCGCCCCGACCACGCGCGAAAGCCTGTTTAACTCTGCGATCTGGAAGGCCATGCCGTTTGCACGCAACGGCAATGTTCATGCCATCCCGGCAAGCTGGACCTTTGGCGGGGTGTTGTCGGCTGCACGCTTTGCCGAATTGCTCGCCGATGCAGTTACCGGCGCTGACACCACCGCAAGCGGTTCGTAAGGGAACCCCGGCATGAATATTCTGCGTGCGCTTGTCTGCCCGGTTTTGCTCTGCGCTGCCATTATCGCAACTTCCATTTCACCGGCTTTGGCCGACCCGATCGAGATCGAACATGAGCGCGGCATTCTGCGTCTTGATGGCCCGGCCAAACGGGTTGCCACCATCAACTGGTCGTTTACCGAAAGTGTGATTGCCCTTGGCCTTGACCCGGTGGCGATTGCCGACCCACAAGATTACGTCGACTGGGTTGCCAAGCCTGATCTGCCCGAAAGCTTCGTTGATCTTGGTCAGCGCGCATCGCCCAATCTTGAAGCCCTTCGCGCATCAAAGCCCGACCTGATTATCAGCGTTCCCGATATCGGCATGGCGTACGAGAAACTGGCCGAAATCGCGCCGGTTCTGGAACTGCGTTTGTTTGACGGCAAGACCCCGGCCTTTGAAACCGCCCGTGAGGTTTTTGGCAAGATCGCCAAGGCCACCGGGCGCGAGGCAGAGGCCCAAGCCTATCTCGCTGATGTCGATCAGAAGATGATCGATTATGGCAAGCGGATCAAAACCGCCATCGGCCCGGATCAGAAGATCAACGTTGTTTTCTTCTTTGATGAAAGCAATGTCGGCATCTTTGCCGATATCTCGCTCCCCGGCTCGGTGATGACGGCGATGAATGTGCCGATTGCCTATGACGGCGAAGTCAACAAATGGGGCTTTGGCCGTGGCGGGCTCGAAATCCTTGCGCCCTATGCCAAGGAAACGCTGGTCTATACCAACCCGGTGCCCGATGTGGTCCTCGATAAGCTTCTGAATTCGCCGATGTGGAAGGTGATGGATTTCACCCGCAACAACCGGGTGTATGAATTGCCCGTTGTCTGGGCCTATGGCGGGGTGCCATCCGCCCTTCGCTTTGCGCGCCTTCTGACCGAGACGATTGAAAGCGGCCCGCAACAATGAGCACCGCGACCGCGCGCAATGCAGACCTTCGGGGGACACTGTCCCTTCCAGCCGTCCTGACCGGCATTCTGGGCGTTTTGGCCCTTGCCGTACTGGTCATTGATTTCTGGCCCTATCTTGCCAGTGGCAACATCTCGCAGGCCCTGTTCAGCCCGGATGAAACCGATTTCGATCAGATCCTGTTTCATTTCAGCACCCTGCCCCGTGTTGCCATGGCGTTTTTGTGTGGGGCTGGGTTGGCGCTTGCCGGGGCTGCGATCCAGACGGTTTTGCGCAACCCGCTGGCATCACCGACCACCCTTGGCGTCGGCGCGGGTGTTGAATTCGCCCTGACCCTGTTTGTCCTGCTGGCACCAGCATCGCTTGCCATATTTCAGGAGGCCTTTGCCCTTGCCGGGGGTCTGATTGCGCTGGGTGCCGTCTATCTGATTGCGGCCAATCGCGGCAATGCGACGCTGTGGCTTATTCTCGCCGGGATGATCGTCAATCTGCTGTTGCAGTCAGGATCGCAGATCATCTTGCTATTTAACGAGCAATATCTGCAATCGATCTTCATGTGGGGGGCCGGTGATCTGGCCCAGAATGGCTGGGACGACACCGAATTTGTCTGGCCGCGTGTCCTGACTGGCATGATTGCCATTCTCGCCCTGTCGCGCCCGCTTGATCTTCTCGCCCTTGGCGATGACACGGCAAGTTCGCTTGGCGCCAAGGTCACGGTCCTGCGCCTTTTGATCCTGGGCTTGGCAGTCTTTATCACCGCCTCGGTGATTTCGGCAGCCGGCATGATCGGCTTTGTCGGCTTGGCCATCCCGGCTGCCCTTCGCATTGCCGGACTGTCGCGGTCGCGCGATTTGATGATCTATTCGGTTTTCACCGGCGGCTTTGCACTTCTGATCGTCGATTTTCTCGTGCGTCAGTTTAATACACTTGGTGGAGATCCCCTGCCAACCGGGGCGGCAACGGCCCTGTTTGGCGCGCCGTTCATCATCTTCATGCTGCTCAAGGCGCGCATCATGCCGGGCAACCAAAACGATGATCAACATAGCGATCAACAGATCGTCTCGAAAACCACCCTTTCGATTGCGCTTGCCGCCAGCCTTGTGATCGGTGTCGTGTTTTCCCTGTTAGTCTCGCTGGATGGCAGCGGCTTTGTCATTCTGCGCTGGCAGGACAGCAGCCTTGATATCCTGATCGGCCGGTCTGAGCGCACCTTCGCCGCGATGATTTGCGGTGCGGCCCTGGCCGTCTCAGGCACACTCATTCAACGCGTCGGGCGCAACCCGCTGGCAAGCCCGGAAATCACCGGGGTCAGCTCGGCCACCGCACTCGCCATGATCCTCGCTCTCGCCGTATTTGGCTTCGGGCAGCGTGCGGAACTGATGGTGATCGGGGCTGCGGGCGGGATTGCATCGCTTTTCGTCTTGCTCGCCCTTTGCCGCAAATTCACCCATGCGCCGCATTACATGTTGCTGAATGGCCTCGCCATGACCGCCATTCTGGGCGCGATGGTACGTATTGTCCTGACCCGAAGCGGCACACAGACATCGATGCTGATGTCCTGGCTGGCTGGTACGACCTATTTCACCAATATGAACGAGGTGATGATTGTCGCCGGTGTCACCGGTATTCTTCTGGTGGTGGCAATTGCCCTTCGTCGTCCACTTGAACTGGCGTCATTGGGTACGGATCAGTCGATCTCGCTCGGGCTTGGTATTTCGGGTTTCCAGTTTGCCATGATGCTGCTCGCTGCCATTCTGGCTGCCAGTGCAACCCTTCTGGTCGGACCGCTTAGTTTCGTCGGTCTGATGGCCCCGCATCTGGCCCGCGTCGCGGGCTATCGCCTTGCCGGCGGGCATCTGCTCGGTGCTGTTCTGATCGGAGTCAATGTCATGATGGTTGCCGAATGGCTGGCGCGCAACATGATCTATCCGGCCCAACTCCCAACCGGCCTGATCGCCGCCCTGATCGGCACGGGTTATTTCCTGATTTTGGCCGCCCGCAAACGCTAGGCCGGGCAAACGCCGTTAGTCTTTTGAAACCGCCGCCCAATTGCGCGCCAGATCAAAGGCGTGATCAAGGTTGTCGGTGCGTTTGACCGCAAAGGGCAGCATGCGGGCAAAGTTGCTGTCCTCGGCATCCTCGTGCGCGTCTTCATGGTCATGATCATCATCGCCGTGATGATGACCTTCATCGACACGGATCAGACCCTTGGCAAAGACATCCAGCCGATCGCGGTTGCGCTTGAACCATGCGGCAGCCTGTTTGCGGATTTCGTGATCCTGATTGATAAAGCCCGCCACCCGAAAGATCAGAATGGCCGGTTCGCTGCGTTCGGCCAGCGCATCAAGGGCGGCGATATAGGCCCTTCCATCCGCGTCACTTTGCTGGTCAATCATTTCAAACAGAACGATGTCGGTTTCTGGTGTTGAGGATCGGAACATCTCGCATTCTCCGTACGCGATTGGCCCGGCGGGAGGTCCACCGGGCCAGTAATCGTCTCAATGTGTCAGGCCGTAATTGGCCAGGTCGCGATCAGAATTCGCGACGATAGCCAATCAATACCGTACGGCCATGACCGGCAACCGAATAACCACGTAGCGCCGTCCCAGCCGGGTTTTCGTAGCTGCTATCAAGAATGTTCTCGATCCCAAAACGCGCCGTACCACCCAGCACCGGGTAGTTGCCCGACAGGTTGAAGACGAGGCTTGGCTTGATCTTTTCATCCTCGATTTTGTTACGTGCTGCAGTATAAGTCCCGTCGAAGCGCATATTCAGATCGCCCCAGACATAGCTGTCGACATAGCCGGTGAAGCGGAACGGCGACGGAATACGGTTATTGGGAAGCCAATCATCCAAATCACCGTCTTCGTCAGTGTCATAACGACCTTCAACATAAGACGCCAAAGCGCCAATATAGGTATCTTCCGAGATGTCATACTCGCCGGTCAGCTCCGCACCGATGATGCGTTCTTTTTCCTGGCTGAGCGTGTTGGTCGAGCTATCGAAGTTGTTGCCGCGTTCGTTGGTGCTCATGTACACCGCACCGGTCGTCCGGAAATCCGTGCCGTCAAAGCGGGCCGCAAGTTCGTAGGTTTTGACCTTGGATGCATCGACATCAATATCAGAAAAGTTAAGCGGAACGCCCCGCACACCAGCACGACGCGTGTACGCCCCGACATCCGGAACAGAGAACCCTTCGCTGTAGCTGAGCGAGGTGTCAAACCGCTCCGTCCAATGCACCACCGCAGAAGCATTGTAAGTCACAGCGTCATAAGTCGTTTCACCACCGGTAAACTGTGCAGCGGGAACAGTTAGAGCTCCCTGCATATAAGTGTAGTTAGGGCGTAGGAAGTCATCGACGGTCAGGTCGTATTTTTCGTAACGAACTCCGCCGGACAGATCGACATACTTCGTCACCGGCGCACTCAATTGCGCAAATACGGCTTTGCCTTCCTGATCCATCGGCGCGCCAAGATCACGCCCGCTGACCGACTCATACTTGACGTCATCAAAGGTCAGATCCCCACCCCAGGTCAGGGTCAGTCCGTCATACACGACATCCAGATCAGTGTCGGTGGACAGCTTGACACCATACTTGACCGTGTCGATCACTGATTGCCCCAAGGGATCAAGCTCTGTTGTACTGCCTGGTAGCAATAGCTCTTGGTTGTTGTGATTTGCATCGTATATCGAGCGGGCAGCCTGCTTGTAGCTGTCATTGTAAAACAGTTTCAAATCACCGGTGCCAATCTTGCCGAAGTCATATTCGTATCCGGCAGTGAAATACTGACTTTCGTCTTCCAACGGCTGACCGGTGTACGGGCTATCGTAATTGACCGACACCGGATCGGTGGAAAGGTCGGAATAATACTCGATATCTTGACGGAACCGCACGACTTCCGAGGACAGGAACACTCGATGGCCCTCAGCCAGTGTCACACCGGCCTTGCCGAAAACATTGAGGTCTTCGGCGTTGTCAAATCCCCCCTGACCGAGCATGGCGTCTGACGGCACCTGATTGCCATAGCCGTCATAGGCATTGCCGGTTTTTGAACCGGTGACACTGGCCGCAAGATCAACCGCGCCAAAGCCACCGCTACCCGAAACTGTCAGCGACGGTGAGAAGCTTTCGCCGATATCATCGGTGTAGCTTTTGGCATGGGCATCCACGACAAAGACGTTTTTACCGACTTCACCGGTCTTGGTGATGATGTTGATCGTCGCCCCCGTCGCGCCATCGCCGTTCATCGCGTTCGAACCCGGAATGACTTCGATGCTTTCGACCTGCTGGATGTCGATCATCGAAAGGATACGGCTGCTGTTACGAAGCGGCGTGTTGCGCGCAACACCATCAACCAGCACCTGCACATCACGGCCACGGAAGGTTTCCGTGCTCGAAATCAGGCTTTGGTCATCAAACATGAAGCCCGGGACATTGTTACGAATGACATTGGTGATGTCGCTGCTTTTGGCCGACTGGGCTTCGATCTGATCGGAGCCAATCACAACGACCGACGGCGACATGGTCGCGATCGAGCGGCGCGAACGGGTCGCGGTCACCACCACTTCGGGCAGGATCACCGTGCCCTCGGCGTCGCTCATGCTTGCCGATACCGGGCGGATGATAACGCTGTCATCAGAGACAAATTCAAAAGCATATCCCGACCCCGACAGAAGGTCTTGCAAAGCTTCGCGGGCGGACATGTCAGCGGAAAGGTTGCCGCTTTCAAGCCCGGAAAGATCGCCCTGCACAACAAGCTGCAAGCCAAACTGATCGGCAACCTGATCAAGGGCGGTGCGCAGATCCCCTGCGGCAACCGCAACCGGCTGCGCAGTATCCGATGCGGTTTGCGCCATGGCGTGCGGGACCGATGCGATCATCAGTGTCGCAACAAGTGCCGTGCTGCCCAAAAGACGGGACATTCCGCGTTTCCCGGTTTCCCCAAATTTCACGATATTCAAGTTCGAACCCCTTCGCATGAAAATAATAATGCAAATCACTATTACCTTCATGACGAACACCCCCGCGAAATGAGG
>TARA_B100000674_G_scaffold319113_1_pt1 | contig 12882 bp, 8 predicted proteins | sample TARA_B100000674 | Tara Oceans TARA_B100000674 (sample SAMEA2622759) | marine metagenome | biome: marine biome (ENVO:00000447); feature: surface water layer (ENVO:00002042); material: "saline water (ENVO:00002010), including plankton (ENVO:xxxxxxxx)" | depth 5 m
TTTTGGAAATTACAAACTTCAGAATGTACCAATAGGACGAGTTGACATTCTATTTATGATGACCGGATTCGATCCGGTTTATCGTAGAAACCTAATAGTTGCATCCGGGAAAGAGCTGATTTTGAATATAAAACTTGAGGAGAGTGTTAACGATATTCAGGTTGTTGAAATTAATGTAAAGTCAAACCAGTTAAAGCCCAATAATAAAAGTGCAGTAAACAGTACTGTTAATTTAAACCCTCAGCAAACACAAAAATTTGCAGGAACATTAATGGATGTTTCCAGAATGGCTGCAAACTATGCCGGTATTGTGCCCTCTGGAGATCAAAGAAACGATATCATTGTAAGAGGTAATTCACCTCTAGGCATTGTGTGGAGATTAGAGGGCGTAAACATACCCAATCCTAATCATTTCGGTTCGCAAGGCGCTTCAGGAGGCCCTATATCTATTTTAAATAATAATAACTTGTCCAGCTCCGATTTTATGACAGGAGCTTTTCCAGCCGAATATGGCAATGGAACCTCAGGTGCTTTTGATTTAAAAATGAGGAATGGTAATAATGAGCGGGTTGAATATACTGGAATGGTTGGTTTTAACGGATTTGAATTGGGAATAGAAGGACCTTTTTCGAAGAAAAGCAAGGCTTCTTACATGATAAATTACAGGTATTCTACTTTAGGTGTTTTTGATGCTTTGGGAATTAGTTTTGGATTTCCAGCTATTCCCCAATATCAGGATGTTGCTTTTAAAATTAATATGCCAACAAAAGGAAAACTAGGTCAGTTTCAATTATTCGGTATTGGAGGCATCAGTTACATAGAGTTATTGGATAGTGAAAAAGAGGAGGGAGAGTGGACGTTCACGTCATCAGGCACCGATGTGACTTTTGGAACAGATATAGGCGTAATTGGTTTCAACCACAAAAAATTCATTACCAAAAAGTCGTTTTGGAGCAACACCATCTCACTATCTGGAAATAGAAATGATATTTCTTCAGACACTGTTCCTATTGATAATACCCTTGAAACTTTTACAACTTACCTAAATGAATCTGTGCAAACAAACTATTCTTGGAATTCAGTTTTCAACTGTAAATTTAATGCAAAACACACTTCAAAAATTGGCTTAATTACAGATTATATTGATGTAGATTTTAGTGAAAAGTTTTATTCAAACATTTTTTCAAACTGGCTTCCAATAATTGATTTTAAAGGAGGAACTACGCTTTTTCAAGCCTATGCTCAGCATAGGTACAAACCAACGGATAAAATATTAATGAATGGAGGTGTCCATTACCAAAGGTTAGTTTTGAATGGTTCGGACATCATTGAACCAAGAGCATCCATAAAGTATGAATTGACCAAAAAGCAGTCGGTCAGTTTGGCATCAGGCCTGCATTCCCAAATGCATCCTCTAAGAGTTTATTTGTTAGAGACGAATTACGATGACGGTACAAGTGTAAAAACCAATAGAAATCTCGATTTCACAAAAAGCATTCATGTTGTGTTGGGCTACGACCATATGTTATCATCGAACATTAGGTTTAAAACGGAAACGTATTACCAATCTATTTATGACACACCTGTAGAAAACGGAACGTTTTTTTCAATCGCTAACGCTGGTGCTGATTTTATATTCGAAGACACCGACAGTTTAGTGAATTCCGGAACTGGAACGAATATGGGAATTGAATTTACGTTTGAAAAAATATTCAGCAAAAATTATTACTATCTCATTAACGCCTCTTTTTATGATTCCAAATACGTAGGAGGAGATGGGGTAGAGCGCAATACCGCTTTTAATGGGAACTATACATTTAACACTTTAGGAGGTTATGAATTTAAAATTTCCAAAAAAATGGTTTTGACACTCGACTTCAAATTTGCAGCATCTGGTGGAAAACGATATTTAAGATTTGACTTAGATGAGTCCATTGAAAGGAACCGAGCAGTATTTGACAACAGCTCTGTTTATGAACTTAAATTTGATGATTACTATAGGTTAGATATGAAAGCCGGATTCCGAATGAATACGAAAAAAGTTACGCATCTTTTTGCATTTGATGTTCAAAACATCACGAACCGTCAAAACATCTTTCGAGAGGTATTTGATGCAGGTATTGGTCAAATTAAGCAAGAATATCAGCTAGGATTTTTCCCTGTATTCTTGTACAAAATTTCATTTTAAATCGATAAAACACATTTTTCTATTTTATACATACTTTTACTTAAGAAGTATTAAAAACAGTGTGGCTTTTGCATTTTACCAGATACCAAATCTTACTCCGACAACAAGCGCATTTCCTTCATAATTTATTTTATTTCCGAGCGTATAATCAACTATATTGTAGCGTGAGTAGAAACTAATCGCTAAAATTTCTTTATATCGTTTTTTAAATAAGAATCCAAAATTAAAATTTGGTGAATGAGCGGCTCCCTTAAAGTTTCCATCCATTTGAAAAATGTTTCCAATTTCTGGAAACTTAAAATCAAACCGATCATATCCAACTCCAAGAATGGTTTGAAATGCGAAATTTCTTTTTAAAAAAAGCGAGTAGTCAAATTCTAAACCATAATAACTACCAAAATAAAAACGACCGGTTTCTTCCTGTCCCTCGTATCGGTAGTTATAGTCCTGGGGTGCGTAAAGAAATCTTGACTCAATTAAATAATCGATGTGTATTCTGTTCTTCAATACATATCCAAATTGAACCCCTATAAACGGATGGTTTCCTATTATTTGCAATGAATTATCCGGCATCCAAAGCCCGGTTGAAATTGACATTGTACCACCAACTGAAGTATTGGAATATCTTCCTTTTAATGAAAGTGAATCCTTAGAGTCGTTACTGCTCTCGTCCTCATCGCCATCAATGACTATTTTTACTGGCACCACAAATTTCACGGGGATTTTGTTGCCGTTTCCATCTTGTCCTGGTATAAAATCAGGTAGCTTTTTTACCGTAGCTATGGCAACTTCATCAATTATGGCATAACCACTGCTCTTAACAAGATTAAGATCTGATACAGAACCGGTTGAATCAACAATAAATTTAACATAAGCAGTTGCCGACACATTTAATTGATAAGCTTCGTCAGGTAAAACCAGGTTTTTAATAATTAAGTTCCTTATTCTTGTTTTCGTACATTTTACTTGAACTGATGAATTGGAACTTTTACATTCCTTAAAATAAGGATAAACCGAAATTTTCTTTGTCGTATCACTTTCCTGCTTTTGATTTAACTGTTTATCAACAGTATTATCCTGTGCAAAGACATTAAAAGAAAAGAAAATTAAAAGTGTATGTAATATTTTTTTCATGCCGCAAAAATACCAAATCTGTTTTAGTAAAATAGTTTGTTTCGTAGCTGTGATATTGAAAAAAGAAAAATAATTAATCTTCAATTAAACCTTTTTAATTGTGAAGCATCAAAGGGGTAAATAACATAAAATTTAATTACAATGAAAAAGTTAATTATTCTTGGTGCATTTATTTTAACAGCTGGATTAGTAAGTGCGCAAACACAAACCAAAAAAGTGAACCAGAGACAAAAAAATCAAACAGAAAGAATTACAAAAGGAGTAAAGTCTGGAGAACTCACTAAAAAAGAAACCAAAAATCTGGCTCGTCAGCAAAGAGACATTCGGAGGACAAAAAGAGCAGCAAAATCAGATGGAAAAGTTACTAAAAAAGAAAGAGCGGTGATTCATTCGAAACAAAATGCTGCGAGCAGAAACATTAAAAGAAAGAAAAACAACGATAGAAGTAGAAATTAATATTTGTTATTAATTTATAATTAAACTAAAAAGGAAAGATTAATCTTTCCTTTTTTTTTACCTTTTTATCAAAAAAATATTGAATTAAAACATAGATAGTGTTTACCTTTTCTGTTTTTTTGAATTAAATAGTAAATGTTTTGAATACAAGAGAAGCGTTGATTAAAAAAGTCAAAAACTTTTCAAAAAAAAACGAACCGTCAAATGAATCTAAAATTTTACTTACAGGATGTTTAAAATGTTTATATTTAATTCCTTGACTTCAATTATATTCCAAAGTTTTAAAAATTATGTCAAACTATTTTTGAAAACAAATTCTTTTTATTGTTTTTCAATCTCGATGCTTAAACGAATTATGATTCCTTAATAAGTTAAACAACTGAAGAGCGCGAGTATGAAATTCCTTGGAAAATCAATGCTTTATTGAGCCAATTAATTTAATCATATTGCCAAACTAAATAACCTATGAAAATCAATATTACAACATTCATTTTTTGCGTAATTGCATTCAATATCTCCTTAGCACAGGATTTATCAGGTAAATGGAAGGGTGAGTTAAAACAAGGCTCGGATAAATTCAACTTTGAATTGGATTTACAAAAAATCGACTCTATTAATTACAATTGTACTACTACTATTGAAGTTGGAGGAGAGTATGGAGTGATGAATGCCAAATGTTCCTTTAAAGAACAGGTATTATATTTCAAGGAAAATAAAATCATAGCTAATCAAAGCTCTAAAAATGAATGGTGTTTAAAAACAGCTGAACTTTCTTACAAAAAAAGCAGAAAAAAAAGCAGCTTAACGGGAAGCTGGACTGGCGATTGTGCTCCAGGTACAATTAAATTATTCAAAGTAAAGAAATCCAGAACTAAGGAAAATTCAAAAGTCGCAAAAAAGAATGTACAGGACAATGGTACAATAAGTGAAATCACAAAAAAAAGTAGTCTCTTCAAAGGGTTGTTTGATATTTATCAGGACAGCATCACTGGAGGTATAAAAATGGTAATTAAAGAAGAACAAATTGGGAAAGAATACATATACTTTAATCAGGTTACGGACGGTATTGCCGATGTAGGTTTACTCCGTGGATTTTATCGAGGATCAAAAGTTTTTAAAATTGAAAAATACTTTAATAAAATTCAATTCATATTTCAAAATACATCGTCCTATTTTGATCCTGAAAATGCGATATCCAAATCTTCTGGAGCAAACTTAAGTGAGGGTATTATTGCAAGTTTGGAAATTGAAAATTCCCAAGCCGATAAAGGGCTGTATTTAATTGATGCAAATAATTTGTTTTTTAATGAGACTTTCTCTCAAATAAAACCTCCAAATCGCCCGAATCAACATCCCTACGCCTTCAGTTTGGGTAATTTAAATATGAACAAATCAAAAATAAACCAAATAAGAAATTATCCTCAAAATACAGATTTAGCAATTGAGTATGTTTATTCTAAATCCAACATATTAAATAGAGGATCTCGCTCAGTTGCGGACGGAAGAAATGTGAGTATAAAGGTTTATCACAGTTTAATTGAAATGCCGGATAATGATTTCGAGCCTTTAATCGATGACCCGAGAATTGGCTTCTTTACGACAAAGGTTTCAGATATGACCAACAACGAGTTGCTGAATTATAAAGACTTAGTCCATCGATGGAATCTGAAGAAAAAATATCCGGATTTACCGATTTCCGAACCTGTTAAACCAATTGTCTGGTGGATTGAAAACACTACTCCCGTTGAATTAAGACCAATTATTAAGAGGGCTGGTGAACTTTGGAATTTAGCTTTTGAAGAGGCAGGATTTAAAAATGCGGTTGTTTTGAAACAACAGCCCGATAGTGCCGACTGGGATGCTGGAGACATTAGATATAACGTGTTAAGATGGACTTCTTCACCATATCCGTTTTTTAGTGGTTATGGTCCGAGTTTTGTTAATCCAAGAACCGGTGAAATTCTGGGGGCAGATATAATGTTGGAATACAGCTCTCTATCTTATTTAGGAGATTTTTCGAAGTTAATCGGGAATGGTGGAGCATTCAATGAAAATGAATTGTCGTTACAGCAGGAAGGCTTTGAAAATAAAAATTGTCAGGCCACTCAGTACGGGAAAATGGAAAATGTTTTTGGAAATTTAACGGTAGAAATACTGGATTCATCAAAAACAGAAAAAAAGATTATTACCGAGCAGTTCTTAACCTATTTAATTCTTCATGAAATGGGACACACCTTTGGTTTAAGTCATAATATGAAATCAAGTCAACTGCATTCAATAAAAGAGATTCACAATAAAGAGTTAACGTCAAAAATTGGTTTGACGGGATCAGTTATGGATTATCCTGCTATTAACGTTGCATTGGATAGAACAAAACAAGGATTATACTGGACTTTACGCCCTGGACCCTACGACATTTGGGCAATAAAATTTGCCTATCAGGATGGAAGATCAGAACAGGAAACAAAAAATCTTTTGAATGAGTCCACCAAACATGAGTTGGTGTTTGGAAATGACGCTGATGACATGCGTTACGCAGGGAAGGCAATGGATCCGAAAATAAATGTGAATGATATGAGTAGCGACGCTATAGCGTATTCCATTGAAAGATTGGAACTCACAAAGGTTATTGGTGAAAATCTACTTGAGAGACTGAAAGAGGAGGGAAATTCCTACCACAAACATCGAGTTTCGTATAGAATCCTGTTAAGCATGCAAAGAAGTCATACAAATACAATTTCAAGATACATTGGAGGTGTATATACAAACAGAGCTCTTATTGGTCAGGAAGGGGCTACAAAACCTTTCATTCCTGTTTCACTGGAAAAACAAAAAGAAGCAATGAATGCTTTGAATCAGTATGTTTTTTCGTCGGATGCATTTATTTTCCCGAATGAAATTTACAATTATCTTCAATTTCAAAGAAGAGGCTTTGGTTTTTACAGGTTACCCGAAGACCCTAAAATTCACGAATCCGTTTTAGACTGCCAAAAGAGTGTTTTGAATCATGTATTGCACAAAAATACACTTCAACGTATTGTAGATTCTGAACTATACGGAAACACTTACAAATTGTCGGATGTTATGTCCGACTTGACCAACAGTATTTTTAAAAGTGATATTTACAGCAATGTGAATTCTTTCAGGCAAAATTTACAAATAGAGTATACAAGAATGCTCATTGAATTAATAAGTAATGACGAAAAAAATATTCACCTTCATACTGTTAAATCCAATGCAATTTATAATTTGAAACGGATAAAAAAAATGGCTTCAAATACCTCAGGAAACGTTTCAACGAAAGCGCATAAGGCCCATTTAATTTTATTGATTGATAATGCATTAAAAGAAATTAAATAACTGTTCTTTTGAAAAATATGACTTGAAAATCGTCGTAATAACTTAAGGTGTTTTTCCAGTTTTTGAAGTGTTTTTAATGTATTTTTTTACCCCAAAGGTGTTACTTTTTAGGAAAATTGAATTACAGCTTTAAAAGAAGTTTATGAATTGTTTAAAGTTGTTTTTCTCCCAGTTTTTTATTTTTCTTTCATTTAGTGTTTTTAGTCAAGTCGATGGCGATAAAAATTTTGAAAAGGATTCAGAAACTATAGAGTGTATTGAAAAATTAGATTTGTCGGGGCAAGTGGAACCCGAAATACCTGAGGCCATTTCTGAACTTGAATGTCTGGAAGAATTAAACTTATCGGGGACTAACCTGATTAAACTCCCAAATAGACTGTCCAGGTGTAAAAATTTAAAAAAAATAAACTTAAGCTACAATCCCGATATGGATGTGAATCAAGTTTGTGATCTTTTGAGAAGTTTACAAATTAAGTCGCTTTCTTTAGAGGGGTGTCAATTGGCTTTTATACCCTTTCAAATTGCTGAAATAAGAAGTTTAAACAATTTGAATGTTTCCAATAATTTGATTGGAGATCTCCCCGATAATTTCGGAAAACTGGTTAACCTGGTTCATTTGGATTTAGCTATGAATTATATTGACTCAGTTAATTTCAAGTTGAATACGTTACCAAAATTGAAAACAATTGATTTATCATTTAATACGAAAATTGTTATTGATCACTTAATTGAATCAGAACTTGATTTCCCTGCTTTGGAGGAGATTAAACTGGTAGGGGTAAACAATTTCCCTTCCACGTTGAACTTAAGAAAGGGACGATTAAAAAAACTTGATTTATCGAATACTTCTTTTAAAAATCTAAACCAAAACACTACCGATTCTTTTAAAGTTGATCATATTATAGCAAGGAACTGTAAAAAGTTAGATTATGATTTTGCGTGTAAAACCCTACAGAACAGCGGAGTAAAAAATCTTGAAATAGCAGATGAAAAAATGGAAAATCTCCCAACCGGAATAAGAAGAATGAAAGATTTAGAAGAATTGAGTATTGAAAATGCTCAAATCAACTATGTCCCTTCTTTGAATAATCACAAAAAACTTAAACGAATTACGGTTGAGAGCAACAAATTAAATACGCTATTCAGTAGCGTTTCCAGACTTAAAAATCTTGAGTATTTAAACATAAAAGCCACTGAAATTAATAATTCTGAAGTGGAAAAGCTGGTTGAACATTTTCCTCACGCTGAAATTGTTTATAATCCACAAAAGCAGGGTGTTCCTTTTATATTTCCTGAGTATTTAAAAGACATAAGCTACAAAGTTCCTTTTCGTTCTTTGGAGAAAACTTTTGAACGATTCAAATTTTCAGGTAAGGAGAAAACTGAAATAACACTAAACTCAGGAACAATAATTAAAATCAACAGTAATTCATTGATTACTTCTGATGGAAAAGTTTACACTGGTGAAGTGAATTTAAACGTTAAAGAATATAAGAGTTCTCTTGACATTTATCTATCGGGGTTACCTATGATTTATGATTCAAATGCTGTTTATGGGTTTGAATCGGGAGGTATGTATAATATTGAGGCAACTACCACTGAGGGCAGAAGACTGGAACTGGCGGACAACAATCCTTTAGTAATTAATACAGCGATTCCCGAAAATACTACAGGATTTCAGTCCTATACTCTTGAGGATGGAGCTTGGGTAAATAATGGGACTTCATCAACTTACAGTTTTTTCAATGAAATTGAACCTTTTAGAACAAACCGAAGATTTTTTGTTAATCCTGACGAGAAACCTGAGTTGAAACATCAGGATTTTGGAATAGAGATTTGGAAATCTAAAGATGTAAAATGTTTTCAACTAAGTTTCATAAGCAATGGGTATAACAAAATCATGAAAGATGATTTTAATTATGACGAAATTATGGTTAGTGAATTTTCAGTATTTGCAAACGACAAATGGATTATAGTCGACCCTTATGCGGAAGAAAAAATAAAATCATTAAAAAATAATAAAACCTTTAAAAGCAAAGATTTTTTCACTCCATTTTCAAAAAATAACCCTAAAGTTTTATTTCAAGAAATTCAGGAAGTCAAATTGGAACCTCAATACGAAAAAGATAATTTCTTGTTGACCGTTGTTACTTCCTCATCAACAATACAGCTGGAGATTATTCAAGACTTTTCTCGAACTGGACCAAAATCAAGTAAAAGAAAATTAAAAACTACCTGGAAACGATATGAAAGTATGCTGAAAAAATATGAAAAAAGAAAAAATGATTTACGCAATGAATATGAATACTCAATGAAGACATATCAGGAATATATTGCCCGTCAATATAAAGATTCAGTACTTAAAGCAAATGATCCCGAAGGATATGCTCAGCAGCAAAAAGCGAGACGGGAAGGATATGCTCAGCAGCAAAAAGCGAGACGGGATTATCAAAATTTAAAGAATGGAATTTTTAATTCAGTTGTAAAAAGGGGAGAGTTTAAAATAACACAAATGGGTATTTCAAACATAGATAGAATCATGCAGGATTTAATCGTATACGGAGCAGAGTATCAATTTGAATCTTTTGACGAAAATGGTGATACTATTGAACTGGATCACATTTCCATTTTATCCTCGGCTTATCAATCGGCGATGAAGTTTGTAGGTAATAAATTTATGATTCATAAAAAGTCCAAAGCCTTGGTTCTTGCAAAAACAAAAAATGGAGATTTAGCATACATTTCAAAATCAAATTTTATGAAAATGCTCTCGAATCAAAATGAGATTAAAGAACTCCACTTTACAGTAATTAACCCAAGTGAGGCTTCAAAAGATGAGCTGGCAAAAATAATCTCGAAATGATGAGGATTCTGCAAATTTTGTTTTTCCTGGCAATTTCGTTTGCATTTATAAGTCATCCACCAAAAAGAACCAGGTGGGATCTGCAAGGGGAGATGGTGGACCCATTAAATATAAATGAGGAATTATTAAAGAAATCCGTCATTGATTTCATAAACTACAAAAGAACAAAAACGCGCAGAAAAATTATTGAATTGAATACTCAACTGGACAGTATCATCCAAAAAATTAATATTGAACATAAAAATAAAGACCTATTCAAAAAGAAGAAAAAAGCGAGAAGTAATTTTTACTTAAAAGCCTGGGAAATAGGATATACCAACTCTTGGTTTAAAGTAATGTACTCTGAGAGTGTATCTTTAATGGCCAGTGGAAAAGCCGTATATTACAATCCTGAACTCAATGGTTTTTGCTGGGGGACAAAAAAGGCGTTGAAAGATACGAGCATTAAATCAATACTGGTTCCTAAGATGACCTACAGACAATTAGCAAAGAGACTGATTTACAGGTCACTTCCGGGTTCAAACAGGCGGTGGATTAATAATTCTGATGTTTCGAAAATTGGTATTCATGTTAAAGTGAACAAAAAAGGAAATCCAGATAAAATACCATCTGTTGAATTGTTTTTCATATTGTCGGGAAATGTAATGCCCTTAAAACTTTAGAAGTAAAGCAATATAATATTGTTTGCAATTTTACAGTTGAAAAGGAGGGAAGGTTTTCATTAATTTCTCTCTAAATAATATTCCAATGTCGACAGTAGTGCTATTTGAAAAAGATGTTCTATTTTTAGCACTATTTAAATTTATTCGGATTTTTTTTAATCGTGCACACTTTAGTAAAATGAAAAACAGCATAATTATTCCCTTATTAATAATTGTATTAACCTCATTCGTTAATAAGAGTGAAGTAGTCCTTACAGAAGAAAAATTGCTTGGAAAATGGAATTGGGAATACGCATATAATTCCAACGGAACTCATATGTCAATAAAAGAAATGTCTATGGGTTTGTCTTCCGTAATACAAACCGAATTCAAAAAAGACGGAATTTACAAGGAGTATAAAAGTAAGTTGGGGTCTGATGAACTTACAAAAGGAGGTAGTGATAAATGGTGGAGAATTGCTGGTACTGATACGCTGATGTTTAAGTCAAAAGATTACCTTGATTTTAAACCAATAAAAGTTATCGTTTTTGAATCCGACAGTATGGTTCAAAGTTTTCCTTCAGGTATTAAACTGGTATTGAAGAAAATGAAATAAAAAAAACAAATATTTATTGTTTTAAGAATAAAACATTCATTTGTCAGATAAAAAAAATTAAATCATGTTAATATGCTAAAATTAACTTTTCTCTCAATTTTTCTGTTTCTATCAACTCAAACAATTTTATCACAAAATGTATCTCGGACATACCGAATTAATAGAACCGTTACTTTTGAACAGGAATTTTATAGTGATTCAAAGAAAAAGGATGTCAAAAGAAGTATAAATTTGAATTTAAAAAGATCTGATAATAATGCTTTAGATATGGATCTTTTAATCCTGATTGGTAGAAAAGAAGGAGTTACAGCTAATGTGAAGTTTGGAAAAAATGAAGATTCCAATAAGTTGCTCGTTAATTTTTGTCTCCCAACAAAATTGTTGAAATCCGGAGATGATAAAAACGTATATTACTATTATGAATTAAAAAACAGACAATCCGTTAACATAAGGTTCAGCCAAATGAGCTTTGATGTATTATCAACTCCTTTGAAGATAAATCTTGCAGATGGTAAACAAAGGTTTACAACAGGCCCTAATTTGGGAGTTTTAACAGGTCGTTCATGGGGTAAAACACAATTTACTCATCGATCCCATGTTGGTAATATTCAAATAGACAAAAAACAAACTTTTGGTTTTTACTCCGGAGTTAGTAAAGTGAACTTTAATTTTACAAACCCTGCTAATGCCCAGGAAAACGCAGAACTTGTTTTATTCTCTCCTGGACTGGGTTATTTACTATCTTATCAAAGATTTAATTTTGGAGCAACATTAGGTCTCGATTTCGCACTGGGTAAAAATAGTTCCAACTGGGATTTTCAAGGGAGTTCCTGGATTGGAGTAAATTTAGGATATACACTATTTTCCTTTTAGCTATTTTGAATAAAAACTTACTTTATTCATTAAATATTTGATTTTAAAAGATATTGAATAATGCGAATTTATAAATTACTAATACTTCTTTTTTTTACCGGTCAATCCTCTTTTGCATTTAATGTAGATTCAACAGAGAAAAAAATTATTGTCACAGACAAACTCAACCATTTTTCCTTGGAAGTCCCCTCAGATGCGCTTATTGAACCTGGAACATCAGCAGAAGGAGACAATATGTTAATGATAAATGTTTTTGCTGAACATTTCCCGTTTGGTATATTAATAACGGAATCCGATTCAATTCCTAAAAGCTTTTTACACATAACCTCCTCTACCAGTTATCAAAGCAAATCATACATTTTCGAAAATCATGAAATCAAAGGGTATCAAAATAAATCCTCCTTTTTCTTTTTTAAGAAAACAGGTGATGTATATTACTTTTTTTTAGTCGCTACGAACAAGCCAATTGATGATAACAAAAATGAATTTATTCATGTTTTGAAAATTATAAACTCATTCAAAGTTATCTCAAAGGGTTTCTAAAGAAAACCTTGTTTTTGAATTCTTTTCACTTTTTTATTCTACGTGACAATTTGTGGGTTTCGTTTTTTTTAAAAAAACGAAAAAATATATACTCTTAATCCGTAACTTTTTTATGACTGTGCATTATGTAATAAAATCTTAACTATGAAATACTTTTTTACATTTCCACTTTTAGCAGTATTATTATTCACCTCTTGCAATAAAGAGG